>PVMK01184753.1_pt1 | contig 16114 bp, 13 predicted proteins | sample 1853481 | NCBI WGS metagenome assembly PVMK01 (sample SAMN08533507, study PRJNA380276) | Marine sediment metagenome, whole genome shotgun sequencing project.
TAAGTTCTTTTAAAACGGCAATCAGAAATTAATAAAAGTTTCCTTATTCTATACGCTTGCTTAGTATCAGACTAAAATAGTGGAACTACCCCATTAATTAGGGCGTTCAGTTAAGCTAGGCTGCGTTTTTAAATATATGATTATTTCTCTCAAACACATCTATTTTTTGGTACCATATTGCTGAGTGCCTACGGCGACGGTTATACAAGTTTTTAATCCACTCAAATATTGAAAGCTGAACTTGCTCTTGGTTAATGAAGTTTTGGTTGTATATCCATTCTATCTTGACTGTTCTAAAGAAGCTCTAACCATCTATTCGGGCCAGCTGTGAACCAGCTTCCCCAATTAAGTCATTTCAGAAGAAATCATTAAGATCTATTGGATTTGCAGCAATTCTCAAATCCCTATATTTCTCAAAGCCAATATGCGAGGTTGAGGCTTTATTCGCTTGTTGTGGAGTGGTCTCAGGAAAAGAGTAAGTTGTTAATTTTAAATTAAATGAGTTTAACTGAAACAGAGGGGTGATTATGTTCGTACAAATGAGTATTGTGGGCGAAATCGTATTGATAGTCTAATTAATTCAAAATAATGTCATGCTAACATATTGTGATTTACAACGTGAGACAGAAGCCTTTTTTAAGCTTTATTGGAATCCCGAACTTGGAGAGCTACCCACTTGGTCAGAATACTGGTATTTTGAAGGTGCAATACCTCAAAATACTAAAAAAGGCTGTTACGCACTCTTCAAGGGAAACGATATTATATACATTGGAGCAGGTATCGGTAAAAGTACTGTCTTCTATAATGGAGCCGGATTAGGTGACCGGTTAAAAATTATTGGAGAGAAGTCACCAGCATTATTACAATCGGATTCGGGGAGGATCATTTCCCATTAGCTGCCGCCTTAGAAGTATTCTTGCTTGGGAAACTGAGTCCTGAGCGAAATTTGCGGCATAAGAAATAAGAATAATCTAAACCCTTACCCCAACAACCAATATATCATCCATTTGAGAATTGGTACCCATCCAATCTGATAGTGTTTTATCCAGGAGGTTTTTCTGATCATACATCGGTTGGTCATGAATTTCCAGGAGCAGGGTTTTGAATTTCTTACTCATGAATTTCTTATTATCCTTTCCTCCTTTTTGATCAATATATCCATCTGAGAATACATAGAAAGTGTCGCCCATTTGAAGCTGAATATCATGATTGGAAAATGATTTATCCTTACCCTGATAATAGCCTACTGGCATTCTGTCTGGCTTTATTTCTATCAATTCAGGGACATCTTTTACATCTCTGATCAGGTATAGAGGATTATTTGCTCCTGAATATTGCATCATCATATTTCTTTGATCTAATACACATAATGCTAAATCAATCCCATCTTTTGCTTCATCAGGTTGTCCGTGTTGTCTGAGGGAGAACTTGATCTGTTTTCTTAACTCATTCAGAATGTGGTTTGCTTGCGTGATCTCCCTGCGTTGCACTATTTCATTCAAATAACTAATTCCAAGCATACTCATTAATGCTCCCGGTACACCGTGACCAGTGCAATCGGCTGCTAACAATATGATATACTGGTTAATCTGCTTAATCCAATAAAAATCGCCACTTACAATATCCCTGGGTTTATGAAGAACAAAATTCTCATTTAAAAGTTCAGAAACATAGGAATCTGGTGGTAACATAGCAGCTTGTATCCTCTGTGCATAATTGATGCTGTCGACAATCTCATTGTTCTGCTTACTAATAGCCTCGTTTAATGTGATTAATTCCTCATTAGCCTCTAATATTTTATCATATTGCTCTACAATCTTCTTAGTATCCTTCCTTTTCTGGATATAAGCAAACATAATTACAATAATGATTATCAGGACCGCCAGAAATCCTGCCCCAAGTGCATTACGGTAAGTTTTTTGTTGTTTGATTTTTGCGTCTTTAGCAATAATTTGTGATTCCTGTAATTCTATTTGTTGTTCTTTCTTTTCCAATTGATAAGAAAACATCAGGTTATTAACTTTATCATCAGTCTCAATATCATATATGGTCTCTTCAATACTATTTAAAAGTGATAAATATTTATGTGCGTTCTGAAAATCTAATAATTCAGCATGAATTAAAGCGAGTCCTTCATAAGCATCTTGTAATTCATAATTCAATCCGATTTCTTCTGCAATGTTTATTGCGCGTTCATAATAGGTGATAGCAAGTTTGGTATTACCTTGATTCTGATATGTATCGGCTAATCCCAATAATACTTCGGTTTCTTTCAACTTTGCATCGGCTTTCTGAGCAATATTCAGAGCTTCCATCTGGTATTTAATAGCAGTTTGATAATTACCTTTCTTAGCATGAACTATTCCAATATAATTAAGCGGGTCAGCCACATCAACTGTATTATTGGAGGCGGTTATCGATTTCTCAAAATAGTAGAGTGCAGAATCATACATCTCTTTCTCAATAAAGATCAATCCCAAATTAAATGAACCAGTTCCTATTACATCCAGATAATTGCAAGATTCTCCAATCTTTACACTTTTTGAATAATATTCAATTGCTTCCTTAAGAGTTTTGGGATTATCGGAATAAATCGCACCTATATTGTTGAAGCAAGTAGCTAACCTGATGCTATCACCAATTTTTTCTGCAATTTTCAATGATTGCAAGAAATATTCAATGGCAAGGACATCTTCACCCAAAGTCCAATGAATCGTGGCCAAGTTCCCTAATAAGTTAGCAATACCATTCTCATTATCAAGAGTCTTAAAAATCTCTAATGATTGTTCCCAATTAATGGAAGCTTCCACATAATTACTTTGCAGATAGTATCCAAGCCCAATAAATTTTAATGCATATGCATTCCCTTCCAGGTACTTGAGTCTTTCTGCAAGACTTTTTGCTTCAAGTCCAATCTCTATTGCCTGGTCAGGGTCTGATCTATAGACACTGGACGCCAACTTGTTTAGAGTATTTACTTTTAGAGTATCCTCTCCAAGATTTACTAAGATCGCTTTCAGACTGTCAATTTGTGAACTCTGAGAAAAGGCTTGACCTACTAAGCTAAGGAAGAATATAAGTTGAATGAGTTTTAGGAGTTTCATTGGATGATATCTAGTGCAGATTGTTTAAAGGTAGCTCCTCCCAGAAATTCGATTGTTTATTGGGGCTACCAGGCATTTATGAATGAAGTTGGTTAGTGCAAGTTATAACATTAGCCAGTGTAATCAATTAGGGTGTTTTCTGATGTGCTGATATTCTCCCTCCTCATCGCATTGAAATGTATGAAATGCGCTAAAGATGTTGACGAGTTGCTGCTTCGGCTGATTGGTAGAGTGAGGTATAAGCCATTAATTGTCAGTAAAATACTTGACTATTGCATCTTATTGATGTAACTTGAAATAAACTATAAAATGCCAAACCATGGAAAAAGCGCTATCAAATCGATCCATTATAATAACGCTTGGAGTTATGGCTGGAGTACTAATCATGCTCTCCAGCTGTAGAAATGCAAATCAGAAGCAGCAAGATGCTGCACAATCCTCAGAAGTGATGACAACACCAGGGGAAGTCATTAAGGAATTGTCGGGTTATCCCATTCCAACCTCCTTTGAAATTACTAAGCTGATTTATGAAGCAGGGGCGGCTTATTATTTGAATTTATCAAATGATCCGGCGAAGGCTGGTGATTATATTACGATGAAAGAAAAAGCATTAAATCTGGGCGTATATGGAGCAGATTTATGTTACGCCAGCACCTATATGATGAAAATGGAGACGATGAATTTCCTGGAGTCATCCAAAAAGATAATAGATGAATTGGGAATCTCCACACAATTTAATAGCAATTATACTCAACGAATTGAAAATAACCTGGATGACCGGGACTCATTGATCGTAGTTGTATCCGAATCCTTTCTTGATACCTGGAAACATCTGATTATGAATGAACAGGATATTCTTGCCCTACTGGTTGTCAGTGGCAGTTGGATAGAAGGATTGTATGTCACAACAAATATTGCACTGACAGCGAAAGACAATACGGAATTTTTAAAGATCCTTGCGAATCAAAAGAAATCTCTTAATGAGCTGGTCGGGTTGCTTGCAACTGTTATGGATGAAGATGATATATCAGAAATATATAGCGGACTGCTTGATCTTCAGAAGATTTTTAAAGGAGTGGAAGACTCATTTAATGAAGCGCAACTGGAACAATTATCAGCCAGTATCGAAACTTTACGGAGCGGTATTGTTTAGCTGTCGTAAATGCATGTGATGCTGATACATTGGATTTAGTTATTGATTATAACTACTTAAGGGTGAAATAATAGGAAGAGGAGTGCAATTTAACTGAAATACTTTTGTATTAATTGCGAGAATTTATCCTGTGTGAGGGGTTTTGATATATAATCAGAACAGCCTGACTCAATGGCTTTCTCCCTGTCTCCGGTGTTACCATAAGCTGTCTGAGCAATAATAACTACTTGTTTATTCAACTTTCGTATTTGCCTGGAAGCTTCAAAGCCATCCATCTCGGGCATTTGAATATCCATCAGAATTAAATCAATGTCGGGATTATTGCGGTACATCTCAATGGCCTCTGTACCGGTTCTTGCAATCAGGACTTCATTGCTAAACTCGTTCACCTGAATTGTAATTAACATTTCAGATGTTTCATCATCCTCGGCGATTAATACTTTCAGGTTCTTGTCTGGTGTATCTGTTTCATTTTCCGAAAAATCATTTTCAGAAATTGGTTTTGTCACTCCTTCAACATGGTGGGGAAGAGTGAAGTAAAACACTGAGCCCTTACCTACTTCACTATTTACCCGAATGTCTCCTCCAAGCATCTCCACAAATGCCTTTGCAATGGATAAGCCCAGGCCTGCTCCCTGTCGTGCCTTTAATACGGCAATGTCTGCCTGAACAAAGCGCTCAAATATGGCTTCAAGCCTGTTCTCAGGGATTCCAACGCCCGTGTCTCTTACATAAAACTCAAGATACTCGCCCTTTCTTGTATAACCTACCTCTACGGACCCCATGTCGGTGAATTTTATGGCATTCTTCAAAAGGTTTGTCAGAATGGAATACAGCTTTGCACTGTCGGTATGAATCATTGCTTCATTTGCAGACCAACTGTTGTTGTAAGTAAGAGTAAGGCCTTTGAGCTCAGCATCAGGCTTTAACAGGCTATAGGCCAGTTTAATCTGTTCATTTATATTTGTCTCCTCGGTATGAACTTCCATCTGGCCCGATTCTATTTTCGAGATGTCGATGATTTCGTTAATGATGTTATACAAACGGGAACTGCTCTTCTCAATCATTCGGATGTAATTCTGCTGTTCTTCACTATCCACGCCCTGTTTACTCAATAAGGCTGAAAAGCCCAGTATTCCATTCATTGGAGTTCTTATCTCATGACTCATATTCGCGAGGAATGCTGATTTTAAACGGTCGCTTTCTTCGGCCTTTTCTTTTGCATAAATTAGTTCTTTTTCGATCTTCTTGCGTACCGTGATGTCCTTCTGAATAGCGATAAAACCAATTGCTTCCCCCCTTTCATTTATGATGGCATTTGAAGAAGCCTCTATGTGAATGTACTCACCACTTTTGGTCTTATTAATCAATTCTCCGCTAACCACTTGCTTATTGAAGAGTTCCTCCCAATAGATTTTATATGCTGATTCATTCATCAGCCCGCTTTTAAGGATACGCGGGGTAGTTTTCCCAATTACTTCATCGGCCTGGTGGCCGTAGACTGAAGAGAATGCAGGATTTACATATGTGAATATACCCTCATTATCAGTCATGAAAACCACCTCACCTGTAGCTTCCACCGCGTTATTCAGTTTATTAATTACTTCTTCATTAAGTTTGCGTCGAGTTATATCCTGTATGGTTCCTATCAATGACAGGGCGATCCCTGCATCATCAAATTTTGCCTGACCCAGGCCATGCACCCATCTGATCTGGCCATCATTTTTACGTACGATCCTGTATTCCTTATTAAATGGTATGCGCTTTGCTATCACCTCATCCAACAGGTAGCTATTCATCATTTCCCGGTCGCCTGAGTATACCAGTTCAAGCCAGCCAGGTATAGTTCTCTCAAAATCCTTATTGATACCGAATATCTTGTCAAGAACTTCAGATGATTCCCAGCTCCCTTTGATGAAATCGCTTTTATAGGAGCCAATAAATGCGACTCTTTGAGATTCCTTAAAGAAATATTCACTTTCCTTCAATGCTTCCTCTACTTTCCGGCGTTCGGTAATATTGGTATCTACACCCTGGTAACCCAGAAGTCCCCCATCTTTATCCAGGATGGGACTTCCAGTGGTAGAAAGCCATACCAGGGTTCCATCCTTATGTACATTCTGGTTAATAAAATCCTTGAAGGATTGTTTTGAAGCAAAAACCTGCAGGGCTTCTTGCTTTGTTTCTTCCTTGTTCTCCGCATTGAGAAGCTCATAAAAATGCTTCTTCCCGATAATTTCATCAGCTGTATAGCCCAGCATCTCCTCAACCACAGGACTTGAATAAGTATAGAGCCCATTGGCATCCACCTCCCATATCCATTCGCCCGCATTCTTGGCCACTTGCATAAATCTTCTATCGCTGGCATTCAGCTCTGCTTCAGCCTGCATACGCTCGGCAAGGCCATTCTTATATTGTGCCTCTAAGGAACTATATGCCTGCTTCAATTCTCCTAACTCCTGTAGGAGTTCTTCTCTGGTTTTTTCCTTATCGTTCATGATCCCCTCATTTTTCAACCTCGACACAGTAGGTAATTCATACAAATTTAGAAATATCTATCTATTTATTATATCGGCAATACCATGGCCCAAAATGTTCAATCCGGGCAAATCGTACCCTATTCCGTTTGAAGCAGGTGGGTCCCTGAGTCTGGTTTTTCCATTATTGAAGAGTACATCCGGAATTGGGTGCAATGTTACTGGAACTCCAGTTAGAAGTCAACAAAGTTCTTAACATATACGTCTTGAGTATATAAACCCATCAAAATTACTTTACTATGAAAAAGTTTTATTCGTAATAGTTGTATTTAGTTTGTTAGCAAGTGTATGCTGTCAGGACGAAAGCAATTTTGAAAAAGAAAAGAAGGCGATAAGAACAGTTATTGAAGCGGAAAAGGATGCTTATTACAAGCAGGATTTAATCAGCTTGGATGATTCCTGGTTCCAGGAACCATCAGCCCGAAAACTATTCTTATCTCCAAACGGGATTACTGAACTTGATGGGTGGACTAAAATTCATCAAAACAATGTTGAAGCAACTGAAAGGGAATGGAATGAAGCTAGTGAGCCTGCAGGATTTTCAAATTTTACTATAAACCTGTATGGAAATACTGCATTAGTGCTACATGATAGTAATCACAAGATGAATAGTCAGGAAGAGGAATCCAATCTCAAAATGAAAAGGATCCTACATATGGTAAAGATTGAAGGTGAATGGAAGATAGATTTTATGGCTATGTATTTTCTTCCTCAGGCGCTAATGGGAGAGGAAACCGAAGAGTAGTGGAAAATCCGGAATCTTTGCACCCCTTGAGATTATTTCCCTGTGTTTGTGGATGAAAAGCAAGGAACCGGAGTTCCATTTTTTCTTTTAGCCAAGTAACAACTCTTGATTAGTATTCAGGGTACGAACCTGAGCTGTATGTGACTCTCGCACTACCGTAATAATTAGGAATTCTACGACGTATACAATCTTGAAGACACTATTAAACGTGCTGCTGACGATGACCGGATTTCCCAGTCAAAGTACTAATTGGCATTTACCACATGTACGATTCGATATACAACGCTCGCTCTTGGGTTTCCTTCAGCCTCTCTATTTTTGTCATATCAGGAGCTCCAGGTCTCGTCCCAGGTTGGATCTAGTGCTTCTTTCAGACTGGAGTAGATGTCATAAGATATCGTGTTATATTTTATTTCTTCTCCTGTCGGTGATAAAATAATTGCATTTCCCCATGCCTTTTGCGTGGTTTTGCCATTATCCATGGCAGACTTAATAAAAGGACCCCAAATTTCCTCTTCAGCGGCAATAAGACCAGAAGGATTATTTGCATTGTGATAAACCATTTGGAGATATTTAAGATCTTCTTCTGGATTGACCCCTTCTATCTCTCTCCAGCTATGTGATTTCACAAAAATGTTACTGGTTACACTACCCATAGAGAAGGTTTCCATATCCTCCATTGGAACATCAGGAAATACTGCACTTGCATCCCACATTTCGTCGGTATCATCAATATCTGTAAATGTATTTATAAACAAAATATTGGAAGAGTTCTCCAGGTCATAGCCGCCTACTTTCTGGAACAATCCCCAGAACTGGAGCTTACCTTCATCAACAGCCTTTTGAGCTACTTTACTCCAGTATTTTGTTTCTCTTTCAATGAAATCATTCAATTTAGCTTGTTCAACTTTCCGGTATTGATAGACGCTGATGGGATCATTCTCTTCCTGAGCAAGAACTGCCTGGAAATTTAAAATCATTGCTGCCAATAGAGAGGCAATAAAGATTTTTAAGCGATAATTTCTTAGTTTTTTCATAATGTAAAAATTTGTTTATCTATAAGTTATGAAAAAAATAGATGCTAATATAAATTGCCCTGATTTTTAACATTTCTCAGCAATTTAGTACTAAGGATGTTTAGCTATATATCTTTGGATTTATTAAATTAAGCCATGAAATTTCTGCAGTTGTTTATTGTATGGGTTGGATTTGTTCTTCTTATAAGTTCCTGTGTCAAAAAATCAGAAATACCATCAAACATTGACTATTCCAAATGGGAAGAATACCAAGGTGGTCCGGACCGCAATCAATACTCTACCCTGAACCAGGTTACATTGGATAATGTAAAGGAGTTGAAATTGGCCTGGTCGCACAGCCTTCCCGAAGGTGGTCAGATGCAAATGAATCCGATTGTTGTAGACAACTTATTGTACGGTATCGGTCCCGACGTTCGTCCATTTGCCCTCAACGCTTCCACAGGGGAAGAAATCTGGATGTATGGAGATCCTTTAAAGTCAAGTCTCAACACCAGCCGGGGTGTTGCTTATTGGTCAAAGGGAACTGACAAGCGCATCTATTATGGAATGGGATCACATTTATATGCCATTGATGCTTTGAAGGGCGAATTGATTGAGGAGTTTGCTGACAATGGCCGGCTTGATTTGCACAAAGGGTTGCCCGAAATTGCCCTGGACAAATATTTGGTTTCAAGCGCTCCCGGTACCATCTATAAAGATTTGATCATTGTACCACTGCGAATGTCAGAAGGTTCAGATGCTGCACCGGGCGATATCAGGGCATTCGATGTATTGACGGGAGAATTGGTCTGGACTTTTCATACCATCCCCTATCCAGGAGAGAAAGGATATAAAACCTGGGAAAATAAAGATGCTTATAAAAACATCAATGTGGGTGCTGCAAACAACTGGAGCGGCATGACAATCGACAGGGAAAATGGAATCCTCTATGTCCCATTAGGCTCGGCATCTCCTGATTTCTATGGTGGCAACAGGTTGGGAAGTAATTTATATTCAGATTGCCTGGTGGCTCTGGATGTGGAAACGGGCAGGAAATTGTGGCACTTTCAATTTACCCACCACGATATCTGGGACAGGGACCTTCCTTCAACACCCAACCTCATTGATGTAGAGAGAGACGGAAAGAAAGTAAAAGCCATTGCGCAGATTACAAAACAGGGATATGTTTATGTATTTGATCGATTTAATGGGAAGCCTCTCTTCGACATAAAAGAAGTCCCCTTTCCTGAGTCTGTATTATCCGGTGAGGAAGCATGGGCGACCCAGCCCATACCGGTCAAACCAGCCCCTTTTGCAAGAAGGTCTGATGCATTGACTGAAGATGACTTAAGTCCTTATGCTGAAAACAAAGAGGAACTTCTGCAGATATTTCGAAATGCTGACAAACGGTTTTATGCCCCACCGGGTGAAGATCCGGTTCTTCTGCTGCCAGGATATGATGGTGGTGCAGAATGGGGAGGTGCTGCGGCCGATCCCGAAGATGGAATCATTTACATCAATAGCAATGAAATGGCCTGGTTTCTTTCAGTTGAAAGGACCGAAAGCATATCTACAACAGATTTGTCGAAAGGGGAGAAAATGTATCTCAATTACTGTTCGGTTTGCCATAAGAAAGACCGGACTGGCATGCCTGAAAGCCGCTCACCTTCACTAGTTAATATCGATACGATCTATGAAACATCCACCCTGATCGACTACATAGACAAAGGGAAGGGGATGATGCCTGGTATGCCCCATTTAAGCATGGAGATAAAGGAAACCATTGCCGAATTTTTACTCAACGAAGAAAGTGACAAACAGGAAGTATCAAGTGAAAATGATGTTTACACTGATCTCTACCGACACGGTGGGTATCAGAAATTCCTGGATAGCAACGGGCTTCCTGCCATATCTCCTCCGTGGGGCACGCTCAATGCCATCGATCTTAATACAGGTAATTACTTATGGAAAATCCCTTTGGGAGAGACCCCTGAGCTCAAGGAAGAGGGTTATCCAACAACGGGGAGCGAAAATTATGGAGGTCCGGCAGTAACCAAAAATGGATTGTTGTTCATAGCGGGTACAAAAGATGGCATTTTTCGTGCCTTCAACAAGCATACAGGAGAATTGCTCTGGGAATATCAACTTCCCGCACCAGCCTTTGCCACTCCGGCCATTTACGAATCCAATGGAAAACAGTTTATTGCCATTGCCTGTGGAGGGGGGAAACTTGGAACTCTAAAAGGGAAGCAGATTGTATCTTTTTCACTTTAAATGATGGTTAAGCATGGTAACTAGAAACGCCCATTTGAATGTCATTTCTGGTGAATTTCATGATCTGGGTGACTTTCGCCCGGGAACGGTAAATATAGGGTAGGATCTGAAGTGCCGCCTTCTTATTTTCTATCTCAACAATCATCCAGGCTTTGTGATCACCATCACTACAACCCCAGTCAGCGTGCGTGATAAAATGTGAGCCTGAGGCCCGAAATATTTTTGCTTTTCGCTGGCATGAAACCTTATCGCCCCAATGAGGCACTTCTATCAGGTACTTTGGCATTGTTGTAGTTTATTCGTTTAACTTTCTATCGTCTGAAGTAAAGTATCGTAAATTACGTTGAATCCTGAATCTGTATTCATCGAATTCAAGTTTTAACACGGTATTTAACACCATATTGAGCGACACGATGATTCAATATCCCGAGGAAGGCTATCCCTGATTTTATCCCATTAATTGTTTTTATTTAATCCAATTAAACACTAATTTGCATAAGAATTTTAAAACAGAGGAAAATGAAAACTATAACTTGTGACGAGCTTATAAATAAACTGATGGTGGATTATACTTCCTTCAGATTACTCAATGCGCTGGAACCCTCCCCGGTGATGACTGCCCAGATTCCTCATTCGCTGAACATTCTCAAGGAAGAAGAAATTCTACTGCGACTGAAAAAGGATGAGGAAATTATTGTCTACTGCACTGATCACATTTGCAATAAAAGTATTGTAATGTATTACCGGCTTGAAAGCCTGGGTTATAAAAATGTTTTCCGTTATCCCGGTGGGATAAGGGAGTGGGTCAGTATTGGACAGGAGCTGGAAGATATTTCAGCTTGAATTTCGGAATTTGAAGTTTATTCATTTCCGGTATCAAATGCCCAGTCTACCCTGGGAGGAAGTGCCACTTCCGCCTTTATTCTACATACATACTGATAATATATCGCACAAAATCAAGCAATTATATTGACTTTGGGTGCTGATTTGCTTATCTTAGATAAGCGCATCGGACAGTACACGAATGATGCGTCAGATAATACGCAATAATATCGGAATTATTTAATCAAGTCGCAATCGTAAAGTTTGAAAGACTCATCGTAGAGGTATAATAAGACTAGAAAAAAAAGGAGGTACACATTAGAATCAATACGCCATAGCATGAGAGAAGCACAATTCATTGGTTAAAAGAAAGACAACCATTAATAATTTTTTAATTAATCAATTTAAATAACAATCATGGAACTAAATGAAGCGAAATTGAACGAATTTTTAGGCACGATGGTAACTGAAATGGGAGCGGCAGCTAATGGTGCTCTAATTATTTTGGGAGATAAACTTGGTCTCTATAAATCACTTGCTGCGAATGGACCTATGACTTCTTTACAACTCTCTGAAAAAACAGCAACCACAGAAAGATATGTTCGGGAATGGTTATCTGCACAAGCAGCATCCAATTACATTGAATATGATGTTGAGAGTGAAAAATTCTTTATGACGCCGGAGCAAACTGCAGTTTTTGGTGATGCAGAAAGCCCAGCACTTATGACGGGTGCATTTTATGGTATTGCGTCCATGTATATCGACGAACCCAAAATTGAGCGTGCTTTTAGATCGGGAGAAGGAGTTCCCTGGAGAGATCACGATGGTTGTTTATTTTGTGGTACTGAGAAATTTTTCAGACCCTCTTATAAAGCTAACCTGATTTCTAATTGGATTCCGGCCCTTGATGGTGTTGAAGAAAAATTACAAAAGGGGGCAAAGGTAGCCGATGTAGGTTGTGGACATGGCGTGTCCACTGTTGTAATGGCTCAGGCTTTCCCTAACTCAGAGTTTATAGGTTATGATTTTCATGAGGAATCTTTGGAACATGCATCTGCTCTGGCAAAAGAAGAAGGTGTAAATAATATCTCCTTTAAAATGGCATCAGCAAAGACCTTTGCAACGAATGGCTACGACCTGATCACTTTTTTTGACTGCTTGCATGATATGGGTGATCCGGTTGGAGCATGTGCACATGCTGTTAAGTCAATGAAACCGGATGGTACATGTATGATCGTGGAACCTTTTGCCAATGATACGTTACAGGAAAATCTAAACCCGGTAGGGCGAGCATATTATGCTTTTTCTACAATGATTTGTACTCCCAGCTCGATTAGCCAGGAGGTTGGACTTGGTTTGGGTGCCCAGGCAGGTGAAAAGCGCATAAAGGATGTAGCCATGTCTGGTGGTTTTAGTCGTTTTCGAAGAGCTACAGAAACTCCATTCAATTTAATCATGGAAGCACGACCATAGTTAAATTGCTTGTGTCAAGCTGCTCTAAGTCATCTGATGTCGATTTCCCTCCTAGTTAAGGTAGACCCTCTGAAGAGAGAGACTGATCCCGATAAGGATTAGTATCCATCCACTGAACCTTGGCAGATATTTTATAATATAACGGTTCTTGGTGAGATTGACTCCCTGGAGCAAAAGTGTGCTTATGGTGATCAGTGATACTGAAGCACCTGCTGCGTAAAGGAGTGGGAAGAGGATACGCTGATCCTGATCTACGGAGAGCGGAATAAGGATTCCGAAAAATATGGAGGCTGTTGCCGGGCAACAACTGAGCGCGATCATGAGTCCAAAGGGAAATGCGGAAATGCCCGACCAGTTCATGGCGCGGATATGGGATAGGATTCTCCCCCGGTATAAGCGGTTCAGATTCAGCAGATCGGCCATCAGCATTCCCGTCAGGATTAGTATGGGTCCTATGAAATAATTTACTACGACTTGAAGTATGTTGCTGATTTTGGGGATCGAAAGCGAACCAGAGCTCAGAAAAATAGCTAAAATCAGGTAGGAGAAAAGATATCCGGCAATAAAATAAAATAGGGTGAATCCCCTTTTTCTTCCCCTGGAGGAGGATCCTATCAGCATGGATACTGATGCTACGTTTGTTGTAAGCGGACAGGGATGGAAAGTTGTTAAGAGACCCGCCAGAATGCAGCCTCCCGCTGCCAAAAAGAAATCATTCATTTTTCCGTCCTCACCATTTTATGCAACTCTTCAGAGAGCATGGTTTTGAACTCTATTTCATTGTCATACAGTGTCCAGGAACGGTCCAGTACACTGATGCTGTCTTCTCTCATCTCTTCAAATCTTACAATCACCAGGGTGGAGGTGATTATTCCTAACCGATCAATCAGCTTCCTGTTTTCCGGAAGATCCATCTTTACTTGCCTGAATTGAACCTGATTATTATTCATCATTTCGGGAAAATCATCCCTTAACACATCCCTGGTATGTTTTTCCATGGCCAGGCACTGATCGCAACGCTTGGAATAATGAAAAAGAACCAGAACAATGCCATTGGGTCTGGATGTTTCCAGCCGCTCATATAATTCATATACCCCGTAAGCCGGCGAAGGACCTGATAACCTGACAATGGCCAGGGTGATGGTAAGGGCTACAAAAACCAACAGGGCCCATCTGGCTAAAATTTTCAGCTTTCCCGGTCGGGACTTTCTAAGGCGGGAATGCACTTCCTGTCTGAACGACTGATTCTGGTTAAACTGCAGCTTTCCAACCACATTACTCATTTCGTTTTGGAAAGAATATATGGTAAGTGGACACGCATCAGGAGCTTCCTGCTCATGGCTGGCGCTCAGGATTCCAGAGCTGACCAGCTTATCGGCTTCGGTTACTTCATCCGAGGGACAGCATCCGAACTGGTCTTCACTGTTGCTACCGGTCAGCATGAAATAGTCTTTTCTATTCTTCAGGGCAAGGAGTATTCTTGTCCTTAGTTCCCTTGAGATGGTATCAAGAGAAGAGAAATCTGGTTCCCTGATTGTCAGGGAGATATGCTTGTTCAGGGATTTCTTAAGAAGGCATCGGGGGCCCTCAAGTCTGTACAGCTCTGGGAATGAGGCATGGATATCAGCTGTCAATCCTGCTATACTGAATAGCCTGTCACTTCGGGAAAGTTTTTTTGTAACATGTGCCGGTACTTTATTAATCCTTCCTCGGGTGATAACAGTACCCTCATCCAGGATCAGTATCTTAAAGGGACCCGGATAGAACAGATCAGTGAATTCCCCTGGCAATTTACTATGCCGGGTCATCATATAGAGCTTCTCAAGGGATTCTTCCAGGGACTCATCCTCAAAACGTTCATCGTCACCGGCAGTGCATTGAATGTAATCGCTGTATGGGGACATGGAATAGAGTTGTGCCGTTTTTTCACAAACAGCCTGGTCACTAGCTTTAAAGAGCAGGTGGTGATCATCATCCAGGACTGCAAGTGCTCCCCCAATGTACCTGGCAGTTCTGCCTGTATTGTAACAATTCCCCTGTTTTCCTTTGAAGGCCCTGAAGAGGAATTTCTCAACCGGCGAAGCAAATGAGCTGGATGTCATTCCTGCAAATCCTGTTCGTTCCGTCATCTCTAAAAGAACAGAAAGCGACGCAAATGATGTATCCACGGCTATCTCTCCTGTTTTTGGAAGTGATCGGTAAGCGTTTTCCAAAGAGAGCTCGTCCGGATCTTTCAGGAATATGACATTTTTTCCTTCCATCGGCTAGGAGTGAATCGTAGCCAGGAGTGCCAATCCGAGCTCCACAACAGAGCTTTCTGTAGTTCCTCTGCCCATGGTAATGCGTATTGTCCCCAGCGCTTCCCTTTCACTTCGGCCCGTGGCAAGGATGATCCTGGACGCTTTTGAGCGCTCGGCATGACAAGCCGAACCCATGGCAGTTTTAAATCCCAGTAGTGAAAGTGCAGAGACCAGTTCATTGCCCTGAAATCCGGGAATACTTATTGACAGGAATCCGGGTCTTGCGCGATCGGCCGTATTGATCAGTAATTCGGGTAACTCTGTGCGGAGTTGATGAAGGAGCTTCTCTCTCAATTGATGGAGCCGAACTTCCTGCTTATCCATATTTGACAGGCTTATTTTTAGTGCTTCCACCGAAGCTGCAAGACCAGCCAGGTTTTCGGTACCGGCACGAAGCCCCCATTCATGCTTTCCCCCCAATAGAAGAGGCTCAAACTCCCTGTCTCGGATCAGCAATCCACCCACACCTCTCGGTCCACCAAATTTGTGAGCGGAAAAGCTGTAATAGTCACATGGGATTTCATCCAGGTTCACGGGGATATGACCCACCGCCTGAGAACCATCTATCAAGAGCCTGATATTTCTCAGATGGCAGAACCGGGCTATGTTTGCCATCTGGTGGATTTTCCCTGTCTCGTTACATACCTGATTCATGCAGACCAGGGTTGTTTCGCTTCCAATAATCCTGTC
>PVMK01184752.1_pt1 | contig 16113 bp, 13 predicted proteins | sample 1853481 | NCBI WGS metagenome assembly PVMK01 (sample SAMN08533507, study PRJNA380276) | Marine sediment metagenome, whole genome shotgun sequencing project.
CGGAAAACAAGCGAATGGGAGGTTGAAATATGACGCAAGAAAGAGACTTGCAGGCCTATTGGAGCGAGAACATCAGGTACGTGCTCATCCTGTTGAGCATCTGGTTCTCCGTTTCGTACCTGGCCGGGATCGTCTTTGCCGACGCTCTCGACAAGTTCATGCTGGGCGGATTCCCCCTCGGATTCTGGTTTGCCAATCAGGGATCGGAAATCACCTTCGTCATCCTGATCGTCGTCTACGTGAGACTGATGAATGCCCTGGACAAGAAGTACGACGTCCACGAGGAATAGCGCGATTCCGCCAAGCAGAAAAGGAGAACATCAATGAGTATTGCACTTTGGACCTGGATTTTAGTCGGGCTGACGTTTTCCCTCTACATCGGGATCGCCGTCTATGCCCGAGCGAAGAGCACCGGCGATTTCTACGTCGCCGCCAAGCAGATACACCCAGTCCTGAACGGCATGGCCACCGGCGCCGACTGGATGTCGGCCGCCTCCTTCATTTCGATGGCGGGGCTGATTTCCTTCCTCGGCCGCGACGGCTCGATGTACCTCATGGGCTGGACGGGGGGATACGTCCTCCTGGCCATGCTGCTGGCGCCCTATCTCCGGAAGTACGGGAAGTACACCGTCCCGATGTTCGTCGGTGAGCGCTACTATTCGCAGACCGCCCGCGTCGTGGCTGTCGTCTGCGCCATCTTCGTCTCTTTCACCTACGTGGCGGGACAGATGCGCGGTGTCGGCGTCGTCTTCTCGCGCTTCCTCTCCGTCCCCATCAACACCGGCGTTCTGATCGGGATGGGTATCGTCTTCATCTACGCCGTTCTCGGCGGCATGAAGGGGATCACCTACACCCAGGTGGCCCAGTACTGCGTGCTGATCACCGCCTACATGATCCCGGCGATCTTCATCTCGGTGATGCTGACGGGCATTCCGATCCCCCAGATCGGTTTCGGCAGCCAGCTGAGCGAGGCGGGCATGAAGCTCCTCAACACCGACGCGGGATTCCTGCTCGCTAAGCTCGACGGTCTCAACGTCGAACTCGGATTCACCGCCTACACCGCCGGCGGGGCCAAGAGCCGGCTTGACGTCTTCATGATCACTTTCGCCCTGATGGTCGGGACCGCCGGTCTCCCCCACATCATCATCCGCTTCTTCACCACCCCCACCATCCGGGGCGCTCGTTCCTCCGCCGGCTGGGCGCTTTTCTTCATCGCTCTTCTCTACACCACCGCCCCCGCCGTGGCCTCCTTCGCCCGCATCAACATGATCAAGACCCTGCACAACGCGGAGTACAAAAACGTTCCCCAGTGGTTCAAGAGCTGGGAAAAGACAGGCCTGATCGCCTGGGTCGACAAGAATAACGACGGTGTTATCCAGTACGGGCCGGGCAAAGCCCTCAAGGGTAAGCCGAAGTTCGTCACCGACGGCTCCGTCGGCCAGTACGGTGAGCGGGTGGTTACAAACCCGAACCCCGACAGCAAGACCGAGCTCTACGTCGACCGTGATATCATGGTGCTGGCCAACCCCGAGATCGCCAATCTTCCCGCCTGGGTCGTGGCCCTCGTGGCGGCCGGTGGACTGGCGGCCGCCCTCTCGACGGCGGCCGGACTCCTGCTGGTCATCGCTTCGGCGGTTTCGCACGATCTCGTCAAGAACGTCATCAACAAGGATATCAGCGAGCGCGGTGAGTTGATCGTGGCCAGGATTGCCGCCGGCGGCGCGGTCTGCGTGGCCGGCTACTTCGGTATCCACCCACCGGGCTTTGTCGCCCAGGTGGTGGCCTTCGCCTTCGGTCTGGCCGCTTCCTCCTTCTTCCCCGTCATCATCCTCGGCATCTTCTGGAAGCGGACGAACAAGGAAGGGGCCATCGCCGGGATGCTGAGCGGGATCATTTTCACCGCTGCCTACATCATCTACTTCAAGTTCGTCAATCCGTCGGCGAACAACTCGGCGAACTGGTTTCTCGGAATTTCACCCGAGGGCATCGGTTCGCTCGGCATGATGGTCAACTTCATCGTCACGATTGTTGTCACCAAGATGACCCCGGAGCCTCCGCAGGAGGTTCAGGACATGGTGGCCAGCCTCCGCTACCCGAGGGACATCACGTCCTAAGTATCTCTCGCGAGAGAGCTGAAACACCGGGCGCCCCGTCTTTTCAGGCGGGGCGCCTTTTTGTCTGACCGCCGACGAGTCGGAGGGAGAGGGGCTACTTGCCGGGAAAGGTCTTCCGCACCAGGGCGGCGAGGAGGCCGCCTGAAATGAAACCGGCACCGGCGAAGCCGTTCATAATCAGGCTCATGGCGATGCCGGCGAACTCCCGGAAGGAGGGGAGAAAGAGGAGGGCCAGAGAGATGATCCAGAGCCAGAAGCCGTAGAGGGCGCCGGCGAAGTAAGGGCTGGTGATGACGAAGAACCGTCCCCGGAAGATCTTCAGGAGAATAAGGGAAAGGGGAAGACTGACGACGAGGCCGATGAAAAGAGACATAATAAACATGACGACGGGGATTGTATCCTATACCTCCCGGGTGGTGTCAAGGGGCCGGCCGGTAGGGGGGATGGGAGCGCCGGGTGGTGAGGCGTTGCGCCTGGATGAATAACCCTCTATACTATATTGAATAACTATTAATAGGAGGAGGGTCCATGGGCAGGATATATGAAGACATCACCAGAGCCGTCGGGAACACCCCTCTCATCCGCCTCAATCGCATGGGAAAAGGTCTGTCGGCGGATATTGTGGTCAAGCTTGAATCGTGCAACCCCCTCTCCAGCGTCAAGGACCGGATCGGCGTATCGATGATAGACGAGGCGGAGAAGGAAGGTCTGCTCCGCCCGGGAATGACGATCGTGGAGCCGACTTCCGGCAACACCGGCATCGCCCTCGCCTTTGTGGCGGCGGCGCGGGGGTACCGCTTGATATTGACCATGCCGGATACAATGAGTCGCGAAAGGCGGGCCCTCCTCAGGGTTTTCGGAGCCGAACTCGTTCTCACACCCGGGGCGGAAGGGATGAAAGGGGCGGTGGGGAAGGCGGAGGAAATCCATGAGAATACGCCCGACTCCTATATGCCGCAGCAGTTCAGGAACGCCGCCAACCCCCTTATCCATCGCCGCACCACCGCCGAGGAGATCTGGGAGGACAGCGACGGGGGGGTGGACATCCTCGTTGCCGGTGTCGGAACCGGCGGAACCCTGGCGGGAGTGGCGGACGTCATCAAGGCCCGCAAAACATCCTTCCGGGCGGTGGCCGTCGAACCCGCGGACTCGCCCGTGCTCTCGGGAGGGAAGGGCGGGCCGCATAAGATCCAGGGGATAGGCGCCGGGTTCGTCCCCGAAGTATACCGCCCCGATCTCGTCGACGAAATCATTCAGGTGACGAACGAGGAGGCGGGCGAGTGTGCCCGGAGAGCGGCCCGGGAGGAAGGACTTCTCGTCGGCATCTCCTCGGGGGCGGCACTGGCCGCGGCCCTTCGAGTCGCGGAGAGAAGCGAAAACGCCGGGTGTCTGATCGTCGCCGTACTGCCCGACAGCGGCGAACGCTATCTCTCCACCTGGCTTTTCGAGAAGTATCTGGAGTAGCCGAAAGGGCCGTCCCGGAGTGCCGGGGTTTGGTGTTGACGGAGAGATCCGTCGGCATTACGATGGCCGAATGTCAGAGAAGGAATCCCCCGTTCCGCGGATCGACCGCCGCCGATTGCCCGACCACCCACCCCATATCGTCCGCGAGCGGGTGCTCGAGCAGTCCATCCTCTTTCTCAGCGTGGTTAAATGGTTCTTCCTCGCCACCGTCGTCGGCGTACTGGTGGGAGTGTCGACCACTTTTTTTCTCGCCTTTCTTGACTGGGGGATAAACACCGCCGGCGAGTACCGGTACTCCTATCTCTTTTTGCCCCTGGCTTTCATGGTCAGCATCCTTCTCGTCCGGCTGGCGCCGGAGGCCGCCGGTCACGGAACGGAAAAGGTGATCGAGGCCGTCCACCTCCGCTCGGGAAGGATCAACCCCTTCGTCGTCCCCATCAAGCTGCTCGCCACCGTCACCACCATCTCCCTCGGCGGGTCGGCGGGAAAGGAGGGGCCTTGCGCCCAGATCGGCGCCGGCCTCTCCTCGGTCTTTTCCGATATCTTCCGCTTCAACGACGAGGACCGGCGAAGACTCGTTATCTGCGGCATCAGCGCCGGGTTTGCCACCGTTTTCGGTACGCCTATCGCCGGCGCCATCTTCGGGGTCGAGGTCCTTTTTATGGGTTCTCTTCGTTACCGGGTGCTCTTCCCTTCCTTCGTGGCGGGCATCGTCGGCTACCAGGTTTCCACTGCCCTCGGCATATCCTACTTCCGGGCCCCTCTCGCCTCCGTTCCCTCTTTCAGCGGCCTCTTATTCGTTCAAGTCTGCGTGAGCGGCATCTTTTTCGGGCTCATCGCCTTGATCTTCATCGAAACTCTTCACTACTTCGACAGACTGCGGCGGCGGGGGGAACTCTCCTGGATCAGCTGGTCCCTCATCGGCGGGTTTTCGCTGATCGTGGTGGGAACGCTCTTCGGCAGGGAGTATCTGGGGCTCGGGCTCGAGACGATAGAAGGAGCCGTGGCCGGCGGCGATATCCCGCCGCTGGCGGCCTTCCTCAAAATCTTCACCACCGCCGTCACTCTCGGGTTCGGCGGCAGTGGAGGCGTGGTCACCCCGATCTTCTTCGTCGGCGCCACCTCGGGCAGCCTCTTCGGCCAGATCCTGGGACTTGACCGCGCCCTCTTCTCATCGATCGGAATGGCGAGCCTTCTCGCCGGCGCCACCAACACTCCAATTTCGGCGAGCATAATGGCCGTCGAACTCTTCGGGCCCGAAGTGGGACCCTACGCCGCCCTGGCCTGCATCATCGCCTACCTCATGGGCGGACACCGGAGCGTCTATCCCAGTCAGGTCCTGGCCGTCACCAAGTCTCCCTCTATCTACGTCGAAGAGGGGAAGAAAATGGAGGATATAAGGGGAGTGCGGTTCGAATCGCGTCCCCGCAGTCTGGTCAGCGCCCTTGTCCAGGCGGCGGGGAAGGTCCGTTCCCTCGGGCGCCGGGGGGAGAAGAGCAAGGGCGAGTGAGCGCGGAAGGTGATTCTCGACCGAAACCGCCGGGGGAGGGTCGTTGACAACGGCGCCGCGATTTGATAGAAAGTGCGACCAGCCATGAAGATGACGAAGCATCTCCTGACGACACTGTGCCGGATTCTTCCGGTGACGCTGCTGGCCGCCTTCGTGGGCGCCGGCTGTGAGGACAGCATCCTTTTCGAAAAGACGAATGTCGATCCCCACCCGCCGGTGATCGAGAACTTCATCTACGCCCCCACGGTGATTATGACCGGTGATACGGTGCGGGGCAGCTTTACCTACATCGACGCGGGGTCCGACATCGAACTATTCGAAATGCAGGACACCGGGGGCATGGGGAAACTCCAGCCGTCGCCCGTGCTGCCCGATCTGGAAGAGGAAGAGGCTGTCACGGCCCCCTTCTTCTTCCCCTTCGGCGTCGGAACGATCGAGTGGGAGGTCGTCATGGAGTCCAATAATCCGGGCGCGCACACGATCAAGGCCTGGCTCGAGGACGGCACGGGAAGCATCAGCAACGTGGTCGAATTCGTAGTCGAGGTGAACCCCTACGGCATTCTTTAGAGTTCAATCTCCCGCCTGGTTTCCCATCCGGCCGGGGTAGAGGGGCGACATCGCCCAAAGTTTCTCCACCAGGCCGGGCAGGACCTCCAGCACGTAGTCGACCTCCGCGGCGGTGTTGTCCTTCCCCAGCGAGAAGCATATGGATCCGTGACAGATCTCCGGGGGAACCCCGATGGCCGTCAGGACATGGGAGGCGGAGAGGTCGTCTTCGTCCTCACCCTTGATGTTGGAGGAGCAGGAAGATCCCGAAGCGGCACAGATCCCCTTTCGGGAGAGGAGAAGGAGGAGGGATTCCCCCTCGACGTACTCTATCCAGTAGGAGAGGTGCCCGGGAAGCCGGCGATCGCGGTGCCCGGTGAAATTCATATACTCTATCTTCTCCGCCATGCCCTCGCGCAGCCTGTCGCGCAGGGGGCGGAGACGGTCGTTCCAGAGGGGGATTTCCTGTCGGGCAATATCGGCCGCCAGTCCCATACCGACTATGCCCGGCACATTTTCAGTGCCGCAGCGGTAGCCATTCTCCTGCAGGCCGCCGTCGAAGAGGCGTTCCATCCTGGTTCCCTTCCTGAGATAAAGCGCTCCCGTGCCCTTCGGCCCGTAGAAGAGGTGCGCCGCCAGGCTGAGGGAAGATACTCCCATCTCCCTGACGTCAAGGGGGATGGTTCCGGCGGAGGCGACGGCGTCGCTGAAGAAGGGGATGCCCTTCTCGCCGGCGACGGCCGCGAGGGCGGGGATGTCCTGGATAACGCCGATCTCGTTGTTGGCGTGCATGATGGCGACGAGGGCCGTGCGGTCGGTGAGAGCCCTTTCGAGACGCTCGGGGCTTATGAAGCCATCGTTGTCGACGGGGAGATAGGTAACGGTAAATCCCCGCCCCTGGAGAGAGCGGAGAGAATAGAGGACCGAGTAGTGTTCCACATTGGAGGTGACGATGTGGTCCTTGTCCTTGCCGGCCACGGCCAGCATTCCCTTGAGGGCGAGGTTGTTGGACTCCGTTCCCCCTGAAGTGAAGATTATTTCCTCCGGCGCGGCGCCGATCAGCTTCGCCACCTGAGCTCGCGCTTCCTGGACGGCCTCAGCTGCCCGATGACCGAGGCCGTAGTAGTGGGAAGATGGGTTGCCGTACTCGACGTCGAAGTAGGGCATCATCGCCTCGCGAACCCGCGGGTCCATGGCCGTCGTCGAAGCGTGGTCGAAGTAAATCGTGGACATTCTTTCCTCCTCCGTGCTGGGGGGCTGATTGCCGGTGTCCCTGTCCGATTGAAAGCTGGGAATAATTATACCCCAGGGGTGAGAAATGGTCAGCGAACAGGGGTGGGCGGAAGCCTCAACGTTTCATTTCGCTGAGCGATCTTCTATGGGGCTCCCTGGGAATGACGACAATCCCCGTGGGACTGACAAAGTACTTCTTCCTGTCCTTCTTCCGGTCGTACCCGACGGAGGTGCCGGGCGGGAGATGGACATTCTTGTCGATAATGGCCCGCCTGACGCGGCAGTCACGGCCGATCATAACCCCTTCCATGAGGACGGACTCCCGGACTTCGCTCCACGAGTTGATTCTCACGTTGCGGCCAAGAACGCTCTCGAAGACCGCTCCTCCGGAAACGATCGTCCCGGAACCGATGAGGGAGTCGACGGCGTAACCGCGGCGGTCGTCGTCGTTGAAGACGAACTTGGTCGGCGGCGCCGCTTCGTCGTAGGTGATGATCGGCCAGTCGTTGTTGTAGAGATTGAGCGGTGGAGTGACGCTTCGCAGTTCCATGTTGGCGGCGTAGTAGGCCTCGATGGTTCCCACGTCCCGCCAGTAGGAGTTCTGCTCCCCCTCGAGCATTCCGGGGATGATGTTGTCGTTGAAATCGTAGGCGAAGACCCGCAGTTTCTTGTACAGGCGAGGGAGAATGTCGGTTCCGAAGTCCATCCACTTCCGGCGGGCGGGAGAGCCCTCGAGAATGTCGTGGAGGACGGAAGTACTGAAGAGGTAGTTGCCCATCGAGGCCAGAGTTTTTTCCGGGTCGCCGGGGATGGGAGGAGGGCGCGAGGGCTTCTCCTGGAATCCAAGCACTTTCCAGTTCCCGTCCACCTTGATGGTGCCGAAAGAACGGGCCTCCCGGCGGGGGACGGGGAGGGAGGCGATGGTGATGTCGGCCTTCTTCTTGAGGTGGTAGTCCACCATCTGCCCGATGTCCATGCGGTAGATGTGGTCGGCACCGAAAACGGCCACTACGTCGGAGTCGGAGTGCATGACGAGGTCGAGGTTCTGCCGAATGGCATCGGCCGTCCCGCGGTACCAGCTCGCTCCCCTCTGCATCTGCGCCGGGACGGTGACGACGAAATGATCTCTGATCAGGGAACCGATTTTCCAGGTCGACCGGATGTGCTCCGTCAGCGACTGTGACTTGAACTGGGTGAGGACGTAGAGGGAGTGGATGCCGGAGTTGATGAAATTCGATATGACGAAGTCGACGATGCGGTAGTTGCCCCCGAAGGGGACAGCGGGCTTCGCCCGGTCTCGGGTGAGGGGGTAGAGCCGCTCCCCCTTGCCTCCGGCCATGATCAGGCCAAGAACCTTGCAGCCCATCCTCTCCCTCCCCTGGTTGTCGCCGAAAACAATGTACACTGCCGGGCCGAATTTTCCCAGTCAAAAAGAGGATTCCAGTGGAGGCTTTCCCCTCGGGGGAGCAATTAGTTGACCGTAGAGGTCGAGGTACCGGCCGGCCGAGGAATCCCACGAAAAGTCGCACGCCATGGCGTTCCTGACGAGGTTGGCGCGGTGTTCGGGGTGATGGTAGAGGGAGCGGGCTTCACGAGCGGCGCTGATAAGAGCCTCGGGGGAGTACTCTCCGAACTTGATCCCGTTGCCCTCTCCCGTCAACCGGTCGTAGGAGGTCACCGTGTCGTCGAGTCCGCCCGTCGCCCTGACGATCGGGATGGTTCCGTAACGGAGACTGTAGATCTGGTTGAGCCCGCAGGGCTCGAAACGGGAGGGCATGAGGAAGAAATCCGCCCCGGCTTCGATCCGGTGAGCGAGGGATTCATCGTAGGCTATTTTGACGGCCATCCGGTCGGGGTGCCGCCGGGCCAGGTTGGAGAAAGCTCTCACGTACTTCTCTTCTCCGGCGCCGAGGAGGATGTAGCGGAAGCCGAGGTCCAGGAGTTCAGCCATCGACGAAGCGATGATGTCGAATCCCTTCTGGTCGACGAGCCGCGAGATGGTCGCCATGAGGGGTGGCCCCAGGTCGGGCGAGAGGCCGAATCGACGAAGCAGGTCCCTCTTGCACACTTCCTTTCCCGAAAGATCCTCAGCGGAGTAGGCCGCCGGCAGATAGGCGTCGGCGCCTGGGTTCCAGAGTTCATAGTCGACGCCGTTGAGGATGCCGTAGAGATGGTCACGACGGCTCCGGAGGACGCCATCGAGGCCGGCGCCGTACTCAGCCGTCTGGATCTCGCGGCAGTAACGAGGGCTGACGGTGTTGACGGCATCGGCGTAAAGGATGCCGCCTTTGAGGAAATTGACCTGGCCGTAAAACTCCACTCCCTCCATATGGAAGAGGTGCCCGGGAATGTCGGCCCCGTGGATCGCGGTGGCGGGGAAGAGACCCTGATAGGCGAGATTGTGGATCGTCAGCAGCGATGGGACGCCGCTGAGGGAGGGAGTGAAATCGGGGCGGTGCCGAAGGTAGAGGGGAACGAGAGCCGTCTGCCAGTCGTGGAGGTGGAAGAGGTCGACCGGTCGGCCCAGTCGCGCAACGGTGGCGAGCAGGGCGCGGCAGAAAAAGGAGAAGCGGCGGGCATTGTCGGGATAGTCCTCCTCCTCTCCGTAGAGGCCGCTGCGATCGAAGAAGTCGTCATCGCCGATGAATAAGGTGGTGATCCCGGGCGAGGGGCGGTGCTGGAAGACGTCGAAGACCCTCCTCTCACCGCCGAGGGCAAGGGGGACGTCGGCTAAAACGGGGCGGTGCAGGGTAAAGGTTTCCTTCACCGCGCGGTAGAGGGGATGGAAGAGGGTGACGCGGCAGCCGCGTCGGGCCAGGGCTTTGGGGAGGGCGCCGACGACGTCGGCCAGGCCGCCGCTCTTGGCATAAGGGGCGGCCTCCGAGGCGGCCATGCAAATATGGAGAGGGCGAGAGGCACTCATTCCTCGCCCCGTTCCCTCATGAGGCCGGTGAATTCATCTTCCGAAAGGACAGTCACTCCGAGTCTCTCCGCCTGTGCCAGCTTTGAACCCGGATCGGTTCCGACGACGAGGTAGTCCGTCTTCCTGGTGACGGACGATGACACTCGCCCCCCCCGGGACTCGACGAACTGCCGGGCCTGGTCTCGAGTCATCGACGGAAGAGTGCCGGAGAAGACGAAGCTGTTTCCCTCGCGGCCATCGGACGGCGGGGAAGAGGATTCGCCTGCGACTCCGGCGTCTCGAAGGTCGGCGAGAGTGCGCCGGTTCTTTTCGTTCCGGAAGAAGACGGTGACGTTGCGGGCCACTTCCGGCCCGATCTCGCGGACCGCGATCAGCTGTTCCTCGTCGACAGAGGAGAGGTTTTCCAGGGAGGCGAACTCCCGGGCGAGAACGCGGGCGAGATGCTCGCCGACGTTCCTGATCCCGAGTGCGTAGATGAGACGCGGAAGGGTGGTCTGACGGCTCGCGGCAATGGAGCGAATGAGGTTGTCCGCCGATTTTTCACCCATCCTGTCCAGAGAGGAGAGGTCGGCGGAGCGAAGACGGTAGAGATCGGCGACGGTGTGGACGATGTTTCTGTCCACGAGCTGATCGATGAGCTTCGTCCCGAGACCCTCGATATCCATGGCTCGACGGGAAGAGAAGTGGCGGATTCTTCGCTTGAGCTGCGCCGGACAGGAAAGGCCGGTGCAGCGCCAGGCGGACTCGTCGGCTTCGCGGATCAGGGGAGCGGCACAGGCGGGGCACCGACGGGGGAAAGAAATCTCCTCTTCGGAGCCCGAACGGCGGGAGGTCACAACTTCCACTACCGCTGGTATGACATCGCCGGCTCTTTCGATAATTATGGTGTCCCCGACCATAATGCCCTTTCGGCGCATCTCGTCTTCATTGTGGAGAGTCGCCCTTTCGACTTCCACGCCGCCTATTCGCACGGGGTCCATGAGGGCGACCGGGGTCACGACGCCGGTCCGCCCGACGGAATACTCGACGGCCCGTATGCGGGTGGTCTCCCGGAGGGAGGAGAATTTGAAGGCGATCGCCCACCGCGGGCTGCGCGAGAGGTTGCCGAGACTCCGTTGCAGCCGGCAGTCGTCGATTTTGACAACGACACCGTCAATCTCGAAGGGGAGGTCGTCGCGCAGGGACTCGATTTCACGGCAGCGGTTGATGACTTCTTCGACGGTGGCGCAGAGTCTGCTCTCCGGCGTCGTTGCGAGTCCCCAGGCACGGAGGGCGCGCATGATGTCGCTCTGGGTGCGAAAGCTGTCTCCCTCGAAGTCTCCGATCCCGTAGAAGAGGATATCGAGGGGACGCCCGGCGGTGATCGCGGAGTCGAGCTGCCGCAGTGAGCCGGCGGCCGCGTTGCGAGAAGTCGCGAAGGTCGCCTCCCCGGCTTCGAGGCGGTGTTCGTTGAGGGCGAGAAACGGCTTCTTTCTCATGATCACCTCGCCGCGCGCCTCGATGCGGGCCGGAAAGGGGAGAGACGGGTCGCGGCGCAGTCGCAGGGGAAGGGATGGGATGGTGCGCAGGTTGAGGGTGACATCCTCGCCCGTTGTCCCGTCCCCCCGGGTCGAACCGAGAGTGAAGACGCCGTTTTCGTAGACCGTTTCGACGGCCAGCCCGTCGAGCTTGAGATCGACGAGGTAGCGGAGGGGGAGGTTGTCCTTGTTCCGGCGGCTGATTCGTTCGCCAAACTCGATGATCTCATCGTCGGTGAAGGCATTTTTTAGGCTGAGCATCGGCACCCCGTGCCGGGCGGGAGAGAAGGAGGAGAGGGGTGGGGCTCCGATTTTCCTGGTCGGCGAATCGGAAGCCGCCAACGCAGGGTGTTCCGCCTCTATCTTTTCGAGTCCCCGGAAGAGGCGGTCGAATTCGGCGTCGGTGATTTCGGGGGTGTCGAGAACGTAGTAGAGGTAGTTGTGGTGCTCGATGGTGCGGCGCAGCCGCTCAATCCTGGCAGCGGGCCCGTTCCTGTCACCTGTCATCACTTTGAAACCGCCTTTCCGGGGCAGACTCTCCGATGGTCATGTTGATTGTAATAGGAAAACACCGTTCTGTCCCCTCCTCTTTGAGGCGGCATTATCTCATGTTGACATTCAGCGGAGTGATGATAAACTTACGATAAATAAGGAGAGTTAAATGCTGATTGACGCTCCCGACAGGGCCAGAAGACTAGCGCGCACCATAGTTTCAGACATCGCCCTCTACAACAAGGAAGATGTGACGAGGGGGATTCGGAACGATTCACTCTTCGACGATCTTGCCGGGGAAATCGAGAGGGGAAGAAAGCTCTACCGCTCCCGCGTGACTCCCGACATTCTGCAGACGACGAACCACTACAACGCGGCGATTGTCGATCTGCTCGTCAAGCCGAACGCAAATATCGAATCCGACATCTGGTAGCATCGCCCGCCGTATCTGATCAACTGCTCGATCAACTTCGCAACCATCAAACACACCTGTTCTCAGCTCGCCTTGCGAAGGACGCGATGGTCCCCGACCCGGAGCGTGAGTCCGCTCCGGTCGAAATACTCCAGCAGAGGAACGGAATACTTCCGGCTGAGGCCGGAGATTTCCTTGAAGTCCTGCATCGTCATTTTTCCACTGTCGCCGAGAAAAGCGATGATTTTTTCCTTGAGGGGGTCGAGGCTCGTGCTGTGCATCGCCATCTCCTCGGTTATTTTCACGAGCTGCTTCCCGGCGATGAGAATCGATATCGATTCGCGGAGGATACGGAGGTCCAGGTCGAGGCTCTCGCCGATCACGCCCGTCACCGGCGGCTGCAGTCCCACCCGGCGGTAGTACTCCTCCACGCGTTTCTTCACCTCTTCCTGGTCGATGCGGAGAACGACCTTGTGGCTGGAGAGACGGACGAACTCTTTCTCCAGGTTGATGCGCCCGCTGTTTTTCAACCTCTCGAGCAGGAAGGGGAATGATCTGACGGCCGCCGGCCCCGTTCTTGATTTCAGTTCTTCCCGGGAGAGGCCGGCCTTGAGAGGTTCCTGCCGGTGGAAGGAGCGAAGGTACTCCAGCGACGCGGCCTCGAACTTTTCGACGGTGTCGGCGTGAAGGAAGAGACGAGGCTTGAGAGGAATGCGGACGGCTCCGCTGCCGGCCAGGTCCTCGAGGATGGTCAGGGCCTCCGCGCGGTCGACGTTGATCCGACCGGCGAGAGCTCCCGCCTCCAGCCCGGCGAGACCGCTTTCGCGGAGGAGGAGGAGGGTGGAGCGGTGAAGGTCGGCACCGGCCAGGATTTCAAGATGCGCGGCGATTTCCGGGGAGTTCTTCTTGTGCTTGGAAGGGTGGGTGTCGATCAGGACACCGCCGCCGAAGGTGACGATGGGTGAGTAGCTGCGGATGACGAAGCGGTCGCGCGGCAGCGCTATCCCCGGAGACTCGAGCCGGAACTGCACCATGCCCTCCTCGCCCGGCTTCAGCGCGTCACGGCCGAGAATGATAACCCTGGCGAGAATCTCACTCGTTCCGAGGTGGAGGCGGAGGCGAGCCCGCTGCACGAGGGGCCTCGGTGCTCCGGACAGGACCTGGAGGCGGGCGTCGATCAGATAAGTATGGTCGATGGTGCCGGGGAGGGTGATGGTGTCCCCGCGGCGCAGGGAGGCCTTTTCGGCCCCCTGGAGGTTGACGGCGGTCCGCTGGCCGGCCGTGGCCGTCTCGACGGACTGACCGTGGACCTGCAGGCCCCGGATCCGGTACTCCCGCGCCGACGGCATGACGGCGATGGTTTCGCCGACGGTGAGAGTGCCGGCGACGAGGGTCCCGGTGACGACGGTCCCGAAACCTTTCATGGTGAAGACACGGTCCACCGGCAGGCGGGTGAGGCTGGTGACGGGGCGGGGCGGAATCCCGCCGAGGCGGTTGTGTATCGCCTCCTTCAGGTCATCGATGCCCTCGCCGGTTTCAGAGGAGACGGGGACAATCGGGCTGCCCTCGAGAAAGGTGCCGGCGACGAACCCTTCCACTTCCTCCCGCACCAGTTCGAGCCAGTCCGGTTCGACGAGGTCAACCTTGGTGAGAACGACCAGTCCCCGCTGCACACCGAGGAGGCGGCAGATGTCCATGTGCTCACGGGTTTGAGGCATGATGCCCTCGTCGGCGGCGATGACGAGGAGAAGGAGATCGATTCCCGTCACGCCGGCGACCATGTGGTGCACAAATTTCTCGTGTCCCGGCACGTCGACGATGCCGATCGGCGGAGCACCGGGAAGATCGAGGTGGGCGAAGCCGAGCTCGATGGTAATGCCCCGAAGTTTCTCCTCCTTGAGCCGATCGGTGTCGATGCCCGTCAGCGAGCGGACAAGGGTGGTCTTTCCGTGGTCGATGTGACCGGCGGTCCCGATGACGAGATAATTCATGACGCGGCGAGGGCGTCCAGGCTGGCCGCCAAGGGGCCGATTTCGCTCTCTTCCACGGTGCGCATGTCGAGGAGAAGACGGTTGTCGAGGATCCTCCCGATGACGGGCGTCGACAGTTTCCGTATCTCCTCTTCGAGACGGTGGGCCGGCCGGGCGGCGGTTCCGAGGGCAAGAGCGAAGGAAGGTATTTCCTGCAGGGGGAGAGCGCCTCCTCCCACCTGGGCGGCGGAGGGGACAATGGCGGTCCCGAGGCGGCGGCGGGTATCGGAACCGAGGCGCCGCAGAAGGCGGCGCGCCCGCCGGCGCACTTTCTCCACGGGCTCGGAGATCATCCGCAGGGTGGGTATCTTCTCAAAGGCTTTCTCTCCCTCGCGGTAGAGGCGGAGGGTGGCTTCGAGGGCCGCCAGGGTGACCTTGTCGGGGCGAAGGGCACGGAGGAGGGGATTGCGCTGTATCCGCTCGAGGAGAGCGCGGCGGCCGACAATGAGGCCGGCCTGGGGCCCGCCGAGGAGCTTGTCTCCGCTGAAGGTCACAATGTCGGCGCCGTCGTTGACAACAGAGCGGACAGTCGGTTCGCCCCGGAGGCCATAGGGGGAAAGGTCCACCAGACAGCCGCTGCCGAGGTCCTCCATGACGGGGATGCCCTCTTCTTTTCCCATGGCCGCAAGGGCGGCGATCGAAACGGATGAGGTAAACCCGACGACCTGGAAATTGCTGGTGTGAACCTTGAGGAGAAGAGCGGTGTCGGGACCGATGGCCCCGCGGTAATCGTGGGGATGGGTCTTGTTGGTGGTGCCGACTTCCCGCAACACCGCCCCGCTCCTGGTCATGACGTCTGGAATCCGGAACGAGCCGCCGATCTCGACGAGCTGTCCCCGGGAGACGACGACCTCGCGGCGGTGGGCGAGTGTCGCGAGGCAGAGGAGGACGGCGGCGGCGTTGTTGTTGACCGCCAGGGCGGCTTCCGCGCCGGTCAGGTGGCAGAGGAGTTCGGTGACGAGATCCTGGCGGGAACCGCGCGCGCCCGCGCCAAGGTCGTACTCGAGATTGGAGTAGCCCCTGGCGATGATGTCGGCCTGGGCGATGGCGGCCGGGGGAAGAACCGATCGACCGAGGTTGGTGTGGACGATGATGCCGGTGGCATTGATGAGGGGCCGGAGCCGGGGGAGGGCATGGGCGGAAAGGAGGGCGGCGAACTCCGCGAGCAGGGAGGCGGCGACGGCACCGTCTCCGGCAGCGGCGGCGGAGAGGCGGGTGATTTCGCCGCGACGCCTGTCGAGAAGCTCCCGTACCGTCTCCAGGACAACCCAGCGTGGGAACTCGCCGAGGGCGCGGCGAACGGGTTCCTCCTCGAGGAATTCGTCGACTTTGGGAATTTCCCGGTACAGCTTCTGTCTCCACGATTCGGTCAAGTGAAATCCTCGAAAGTTTACAAATAGTTATATTGCGATGAGAGTGCCGAGGGTGTCAAGTCATTTCGGAGTCGGGACTTTATGCTTTACTTTTTAAGTCAAGATAGATATTATCTCGGTCGTTATGAGTAAAAAACTGATAGGCAAACTGAGTGTGGCCATTTTGTCCGTCTGCCTGGCGGTTCTGGTGGCGACACCCTCCATATCGGCCGCTTTCAAGAAGGTGGGCCTCGGTGATCGTCCCCCGGCCTTCACCATGAAGGAACTCGGTGGCGGGGAGTGGAAGAGCGCGGGCCTGCTTGCCGGCAAGGTTTCGGTGGTCCTCTTCTGGGCGACCTGGAGTCCCCGCTCGCTGGAGGTTCTGAAAGACCTCGAGTCCCTCGTCGCGGAACTGGGGAAGGACCAGTTCCAGGTGGTGGCGATAAACGCCGAGCACCCCAGAATATCGACCGCCGACGAAGGAATCATTCGCAAGGCCGCCGCGGACGCCGGCTCCTCG
>PVMK01123924.1_pt1 | contig 16111 bp, 12 predicted proteins | sample 1853481 | NCBI WGS metagenome assembly PVMK01 (sample SAMN08533507, study PRJNA380276) | Marine sediment metagenome, whole genome shotgun sequencing project.
TAAGACTTGATGTTCGGTGAGACAAATCCCATCGAGTTTCAAACGCTGCGCCTCTTGAATCAGCTCAAGAGGATCTATGTAGCTGCAGGCAGAGCGCGGGGAGGTGTGAATATGCAGGTCGATTCGCATTGGTTACCTTTCTTTAAACTAGTCGGACTTCATTAAGGAATGGATTCCGCTGGAGGTAGTTCATTGTTCAATCAGCCTGTTCGGCAAGCCATTTCTCCATAAACGCCGCCTGATCTAAACCTGGATCGGTTTCCAGCGCCGGCCACATATCATTGGCCATCCGAGCCGGATCAAGACACCGGCCGCACTCGATAATGATCTCAGCGAAGTGTTCGCAGCCCTTGCGACCGATTTCTTTCATGATCCGACTTTCCCAACCGTCTTCACGCAGGGACATGCCGGCGGCAGTTTGAAGAACAGGCACCGCTTGGGGACAGACAAAATTGGTGTAACGTTTCATAATGCCCTCAATGACCAGGATCTTCCCATCAGCGATATTCACATCCATTTTGATTTCCATACTGTAGATATGGTCTTCCAGGATACCATTGAACCTTACGGTCTCCTCATCCGGGAACTCGGCCGCGATCACCTGACTGCGGTTAAATGTGATCATTCCTATCTCCTATCCCGGATAAACCGGAAAGAATCGCCACAAAGGCACAAAGACACAAAGTAAAACTGTTTGCTAAAATTTATCTTTGTGTTTTGTTGTCTTGGCGGCGAAAATGTTTTGCCACAAAAAAATCAGATTAGATCGCATGCATAGGCCCCTGTAAGCCCCATGGGCCGGAGGCCGAATTCCTGAAACCTTGTATGAAACTACGCCAAAATGGCACGGTTTTCTTGATGATTAAACAGCAAACAGATTGAACGTCGAACATCGAACGTCCAACATCGAACGTCGAATATTGATGACGCTACGCTTTATCTAATTTTAAAACAAGCGAACCGCAGCTTGCAACGAGTCTTTCGGCAAGCTCGGGGCTTGAGCACGTCGAAAGCAGCCGAATCGAATTTCGAAGGGAAGCTTCGCTCGTACAGCGCTTCCAACCCGTAGGCTTCTATCCCGTATGCTTACAGGCCGGAGGCGCAGGCGCTTGCGCCGGGTGTCGCTCAGTTTTTTTAATAAAATTGACAGAATTCATTATTCGATGTTGGACGTTCAATGTTCGATGTTCGACGTTCATCAGTTTCTTTTTCGATTAGACCGGCCGTTTTTTTGGCCGGCGGCTGGGCTGACACCTGAAACCTGAAACCTTCTGTTCTTTACAACATGTTGTCAGAAAAACCCGTCGAAGGGCCTATTCCAGCCCCTGCATGATAGGACTGTCGTCCTGAAAGGCCACACAGCTTCTCACCAGCCTGGGATTATTTTTAATCATTTCTCTTAAATTAGCCAGTTTCTCCTCACCCTCCAGGCTTTCGCCTACTTGAATAACCGGGCGTGTGAAATGAAGTATAACGGCGTTTGCGCTTTCAAGCACCGCATGCACCAGCACCGAACACCCGTTTGGACCACCGAGCAGACCCTGCACGATCTTGCGCAACCCGGCACCCACTCTGACACCTTCGATTTTCTTGATTAATTCGGGTGCGGTCGACCAGGCCCGGGGGACAAGCCGGCCCAGTTTGGCCTCCGCCTGTACGATCTCAAGGTCCGGTGGCTGTACTCTCAGGTTAACTTCAGCTTTGAGCAGATCGTCCGTCAGCCGCCAGGAAACAGCCAGGCTTCCGTCGGGCAGAGGGTTCACCTCTACAACTTTGTTTCTCAGAAAACGTATCGTCATTCATTTTCTCCGGCGCATATCGTTCTATTTAGTCGTATTATCAGAGCAATATATTTTATTCGAACTTCAAAAGGTTGTAGTCTCCAACATTGCATAAATTTTTTCGCGTAGGGTGGGCATTGCCCACCATTAATTGCCTCAATCAGCTGAATTTGGTGGGCAATGCCCACCCTACAAGAATACTGCTGGAATCCACTAATAATGAATTCCGGATACAAGAACAAATTTTCGTATAATTCTTGTCCGCCTCGTTTTTTGGCAGATTAGGCATTTTAGGTCAATTTTGGTATTCGTCTATTCAGCTTATTTCATAATCTCCAACCCAAACCTCAATCAACACTCCCCTTGCGTTCGCTTTGAATTTCCTTCAACTTTTCCCAGAGCTTCTCCACCTGCTTGCGGGTTTCCTCGAGCGATCCTGAATTATCGATAATCAGATCACAGAAGCCTTTTTTTTCCTCGACCGAGAGCTGGGACCTGATCATGTTCATGGCCATTTCTTCACTGGAGCCGTCACGGTTCATCAGGCGTTTTTTTTGCTCTGCTTCAGAGGCGTAGACCATTAAAATGTTATGAAATAGCGGATGCATGTTGACTTCAATGAGAAGCGGCACCACCACCTGGATGATGGCGTTGGGATCCTCGCCGGCATACTGCTTAACCAGCTCCATGAATTCTTCGCCGATTCTGGGATGCTGGAAACTTTCCAGTTTCTTTTTTTTCTCCATGTCTTTGAATACGATTTCACGTAATTTTTCGCGGTCCAGGGTTTGATCCTTCCGCAGAACCTGCTTGCCAAAAAAAGCGACAATATCGTTCCAGGCCGGTTTGCCGGGCTCCACCACCACTCTGCTCAGCACATCAAAATCAATTGTGCGTGCGCCGAGTTCTTCCAGCATGGCGGCAATGGTGGTCTTACCGGTGGCGATACTTCCCGTCACCCCGAGCAGCAACCGGTTGTCGGTGCCCCTGAGCATGTTGATGGTTTCTTCTCCGCCATATGCCGCCGGAAAAGCATGGGTCACATCGGTTTCGGCACCCGCGTAGCTGATGGGATAGCGTATCCCCCGCCTGTAAAGGGCCTCCATGCCGCTGAGTGCTTTGTCCATCATTTCAACTGGAATGGCCATGACCAGTTCATCGTCCTGGGCATGTCCGTAACGACGTTCGCCATAGCAGGGGATACTCAGGGCCGGTTTGCGATTCAGGTAACACCGGGCGATGGCGTCGGAGCAGGAAGTTTCGCCTACGCAATAAAATTGCATAACCTCATATTCTTCGAATTGAAGAGAATTGATCAGGAGCATCATCTGGGCCGGATTGGCATAAATCAAAACAATGTCGGGATCAAACGGATTGTAAACCAGAGGGGCCAACGCCACGGCCTCGTATTTACCCACCGGCAGGCGGGGGATGGCATCTTCATATTTCTTAGCATCTGCCCTGCTTTTGGTCCAAACGATGCTCCTGAATGTTCCATCCTTCATATAGTCGGGTATATCGGTCAACCCGATGATGGAAGGGCAGACTGCCGACATAAAATCATCAACATCGGCCCCAACCGTCCAGTCAAAGCTTTTGACAAGGTTAATCAACTGGCAGAGTGTTGATTTATAGTTCATCCGCCGAATAAAGGGAATTTCGGAAAGGGCTTCTTTATCTTCGAAAAGCTTAAAGGCCACCGGGAAAGATTTGAGCCTCATCAATAGCTCCAATCTGCGAACAGGCTTCTCCCAATCACGGGTTGTGTTCATTTGGTTCTCCTTCCAGATTCTGAGTTCAGACCTCCTAATTTACTATGAAAATAGCTCGTTTTTTTTGGACATTTTCGGGTGTAGTGAAGCCTTTTCGGAGAATAGGTTCCAGGTTTCAGGTGTCAGGCCGGCTCTCACTTTTTTACTACTGACACCTGACACCTGAAACCTGAAACCTAAGTGACAGTGTCCAATTATTTTGCAAATGTGGGATAAATCCATATTTATAACCACTTAACCAATCAACTAATCACCCAATAAACGATATCTGGAGTTGTCCAAAAAAGTGAATATAAAGAAGTGCGTCCAGGCTGTCAAATAAAAAGAAATCAGGCAGCAAGCTCGATAACAGTTGCCAGCAGGATATCGCATCCCAGTTTGATATCCTCCATGCGGGTGAATTCTTCGGGGCAGTGACTGCGGCCGTCTTTGCTGGGCAGGAAAATCATGCCGGTATCAGTTAACCCGGCCATGATGGCGGCGTCGTGGCCGGCGCCGCTGACCATTCTGAACGGTTTAATTTGTTTTTCGCGGGCCATTTTTTCCATCAGATCGATCAAAGAGCTCGAAAGGGTTACCGGTGCGGACTCGGATTTCGGGGCAACATCAAATATTAAGTGTCGGTTGCGGCAAACACGCTCCACGACTCGTTGGATTTGGGCGACGGCCGAATCCAGGGCTGAGGCGTCAGCGTCACGGATATCCAGGCTGAATTTGACCCGGCCCGGGATAACATTGACCTGGCCCGGTTCGCAGTTGACCTTACCGGCGGTGATGACTGTTTTTGAAGCGCTTTTAAGGGCGATGTCCTCTACCGCAGCAATGATGCGAACTGCTCCTTGCAGGGCATCAAAACGATGGACCATTGCCGTAGTCCCTGCGTGGTCGGCCCTGCCTTCAATCGAAACTTCAAAGTGTTTGATGCCGACGATCGCCTCAACCAGACCGATGCTTATTCCTTGCTTTTCCAGGATGATTCCCTGCTCGATATGGACTTCGAGCATCGCCCGCAAATGTTCGGATTTAAGAATGGTCTCATCGTCAGGCATTAACTTTGCCAGTTCCATGGCTTCCAGGTAGCTGACTCCCTCGGCATCTTTGATTTCATTCAAACGTGAATGGCTGAATTTGCCTGCCCAGGCGCTACTTCCCAAAAGCCCCCAGCCAAAGCGGGATCCCTCTTCCTCGGCAAAAACAACCACATCAATCGGCAGGCGGGGGGAAATACCTTCTTCGGCAATCACACGTGCCGCCTCCAGGGCGGTCACCACACCGGCTGTGCCGTCAAACCGTCCGCCATGAACAACCGTGTCCAGATGAGAACCCATCATCACCGCCGGACCCTGGGGCTGGGATCCGGCCAGCCGGCCTTTTAAATTTCCGCCCCGGCAGATGGTAATGTGAGCCCCAATCTTTCTCAGTTGCCCGATAACATAAGCAAGCGCTCCCTGATACGCTTCCAAAAACGTGAGCCGTGTGATTCCCTTATGCGGTGTGGCGTTAAATGTGTTTATGTTTTCAATGTCGCGGCGGATACGTTCGATTTGGACCGGCATGGGTAACCTTGATTATTCGTTATTCATCCGTTACTTAAATAAATGAGGGGTTGAGGTGCTTTTTTCGTCATACCCGCGAAGGCGGGCATCCGGTCTACTCGGTACCGAATTTTCCGGATCCCTGCCTTCGCAGGAATGACGGTTTATATCGCAATAAACTCCCCAACTGCTCAGATAAATAAATAGAATTTTTAAAGATAAGACCCGTATTGGGTTTATGCACCTTCGGAATTTTGCGGCAATGTTGGGTAAAGTGTCAACAATTTTCTTTTTTCCATTGATACCGGGAGCAAAAATATGCCATAATTTTAGGCAATTTTCTGAGTAACCTGCGTTGCTGGTAAAAAAAATATTTTGCCACAAAATACACAAAAATAATTTCTAAACGCCTAAAATCTTCAATATTACATTCGTGAGGTGCTGTTATGGTGGATATCCGTCAACTGGTCAGTGAACACAAAGAATTGGTCATCAATACCCGTCGAGATCTGCATCGAATTCCGGAAACCGCTTATACGGAAAAGAAAACATCTGCCTATGTGGCGGAATATTTAAACCGTGAAGGATTGGAAGTTCAAACGGGAATCGCCACCTATGGGCGTTGTGGGTTTGTTGAAAACAGGTCGACCCGGTTCGACATTGATGATCCGGGCCGACATGGATGCGCTTCCGCTGAAAGAAGATACCGGCCTCGGGTTTGCTTCCACCCACGAAGGTGTGATGCATGCCTGCGGCCATGATGCGCATATGGCGATGGGGTTGGTTGCCGCAACCGTTTTAAACAAGGTTAAAGATGAACTCAACGGGACTGTCAAATTCCTTTTTCAGCCCGCCGAAGAGGGCCCCGGAGGGGCCAAACCTATGATTGACGAAGGTGTCATGGAAAATCCCAAAGTTGATTTTTCCATCGGCTGCCATGTGTGGCCGGAAATCCCGGAGGGCACCATCGGTGTGCGATCCGGACCTTTTATGGCAGCCATGGATCGCTTCGATATCACGATTATCGGCCGGGGCGGGCATGGCGCCATGCCGCATATGTGCGTTGATGCCCTCGAGGTCGGCACCCAGGTGGTCAATGCCCTGCAACGCATCTCAAGCCGGCACATGAATCCCCTCGAGCCTGCCGTGGTCACGGTCGGCATGTTTCATGCGGGAACGGCCTTTAATATCATCCCGGGTGATGCCAAATTGAGCGGGACCACCCGGACATTTAATCTCGACATCTGGAACTCCTGGGAAGAACGCCTTGAAAAAGTTGTCCGGGGGGTGTGCGAATCGATGGGCGCGGAGTTTGAACTTTCGTTTCAACAAGGCTATCCGCCCACCATCAATGATGACTCCATGTCGGAGGTGGTGCGACGATGCGCCCAAAAGGTCCTAGGGGAAGATAATGTCGTTGAACCCGATCGGACCATGGGCGGTGAAGATATGTCTTTTTACCTCCAGCAGTCCAAAGGTTGTTTTTTTGCTCTCGGTGTGGGGCGTGATGGATTTGCGCCGGTTCATAATCCCCAGTTTAAATTTAATGAGGATGTGCTGCCGCTGGGCGTTGAAACCCACTGCCGCATCGCCCTGGATCTGCTGACATAAAGGGGTTCCGGGTTCAGGGTTCTGGGTTCCGGGGTTGATGGGTTCAGGGTTCAGGGGTTCAGGGGTTCGGGGTTCAGGGGTTCATGGGTTCATGGGTTCAGGGTTCCGGGGTTCAGGGTTCAGGGTTCGGGGGTTCTGGGGTTCTGGGTTCAGGGGTTCTGGGTTCGGGGGTTCAGGGGTTCAGAGGTTCAGGGTTCAGAGGTTCAAGGTTATGGGGTTCTGGGTTCAGGGGTTCTGGGTTCAGAGGTTGAGGGTTCAGGGTTCAGAGGTTCAAGGGTTCAAGGGTTCAGAGATTGATGTTTCATAGGTTTAGAGGTTCTTGGTTCGCGTCAAATCTGAACCGTTGATTTGTGAGCATTGAAAAAAAACGAATGAGAATAGAAGGAGGAAAAACCATGAAGATAAATGCCAACGGGATTAACCTAAATTATGAACTCTCGGGCAAGGAAGGTGCTTCGGTTGTAATGCTCAGCCATTCTCTCGCATCAAGCATGGTGATGTGGCATCCTCAGTTGGATTTGATCGCATCTCATTTTAAGGTGTTGTGCTATGATATGCGCGGCCACGGCGGCAGCGAAGCGCCGCAAGGTGCCTATACCCTGGAACTGCTGGCAGAAGATGCCGTCGCTTTACTGGACGCACTGGGTATCGACACCGTGCACTTTGTCGGGTTATCCATCGGAGGTATGATCGGCCAGGGTCTTGCTCTAAACCACGGAGGCAGATTAAAAAGTCTTGTCCTGTGTGATACCTCGGCCATCATGCCGGATGAGGCCCAGCCCATTTTGCAGGGGCGCATTGCTGCTGCCCGGGAAGAGGGCATGCCGGGCCAGGTTGACGATACCCTCGAGCGCTGGTTTACAGCGGGATATCTCAAAGAAAATCCGCCTGAAGTAGAGATGATCCGGAAGCAGGTCCTGGCAACCCCGCTGGCAGGATATATCGGCTGCAGCCAAGCGCTGGGCGGACTCAATTACCTGGACCGGTTATCGGAGATCAAGCTTCCCACTCTGATTATCGTTGGCGAAGAGGACCCCGGAACACCGGTAGCTGCATCCGAAGCCATGCAGGCGCGGATTTCCGATTCTGAACTGGTCGTATTGCCCTCTGCCCGGCATCTGTCCAATATCGAACAATCCGGAGCCTTTAACGAAGCACTGATGGATTTTTTGCTGAATTTGTTGTAATGATTTGACAAACCCAAAGAAAGGAGGAACCCATGAAAAAGCAACTCATCAATTATGAAACGCTGCTTAAAATTACCGGTGCCATTTCCGCCACGAGAGATCCGGAAGATGTTGTCGTGTTGACGGTGGAAAGTGTTAAAACCGCCATGGACGTAAAAGGCTGCACGCTGTTTCTTGTCGACCGCAAGACCGATGAACTGAAAATTGCAGGGTCCTACGGCCTTAGCCGGAATTATTTGGACAAAGGGCCCATCAGTTCGCTGAAGTCGATCGCCGAGTCCATCAAGGAAGGACCGGTTGCTATTTACGATGTGTCCGATGATCCCAGGCTGCAGTATCCCGAGGAAGCACAAAAAGAAGGCATCGCCTCTATCCTGTCCGTTCCGATGAACGTCCATGATCGGGTTATCGGGGCCTTACGAGTCTATACCGCTGAACCCTGGGAATTTACCCTGGAAGATGTGAATTTTGTCCATGCCGTAGCACAGATTGTCGGGATGGCCATCGATTTGTGCCGCCTCAACAAAGGGTATAAAAGCAGCATTGAAATCCTCAAAACCATGCGAGATCCCAGATTGTTGAAAACAAAGTAAAGATCCGGGTCCAGAGGGCCCGGCTTTGGTCCACCCCGGAGGGGTGATAACTTTTACCACCAGTGTTCAGGTGTCAGGTGTCAGGTGTCAGCAACCGAAGTCGCCTCGCTGTGTCGGAGTCGCTCATGAATTGGACTTTCTTTCACCGGTGTTGGCCTTCAGTTGCAACCAAATCAGTGTTCAGGACTCAAGGTTCGGTATTTACTGACACCTGAAACCATGAACAGATTTGATCTATGGCAGAGCCGATCATCTCTGACCTGGCCCAAAGGACCAGGTTTTCGATTTTGAATAAAGGAAGTCGCCAATGGTTGAATTTAAATTTTCCAATATTGAGCGGGAAATGGAAGTTTACGGATATGACGCGGGTGGTAAAAAGCCACTGCCGAATGTGCCATGGCGGTTGCGGGGTCCTGGTCTATACTAAAAACGGCAAAGTGGCCAAAATCGCCGGCGATCCGGACTGTCCCATCAACCATGGTACGCTTTGCAGCAAAGGACTTGCCTCCACCCAGCTGGCCTACCACCCGGATCGATTGACCTACCCGGTACGAAGAATCGGGCCAAAGGGCAGCGGTAAATGGGAGCGTATTTCCTGGGATGAAGCCCTGGATGTCATCGCCGGGCGGATTTTGGATTATAAAGACCGATTCGGCGCAGAATCCATTGTGATGGGATACGGCACCGGTCGGGAAAACGAAGCGGTGATCTACCGCTTTGCCAACCTGCTGGGGACTCCCAATGTGCTGACAGCCGGGCATTTTTGCTATGGCCCCCGGATTGCCACCGGTATCATCACCTGCGGGACCAATCCCATTGTCGATTACGAAAATGACCCCAAGTGTATTATGGTGTGGGGCAACAATCTGGTGATCAGCAATCCGGATTGCTATAAAGGAGAGCCTTTTTCCGTCAGCCTGGATGGCGGAGCAAAGCTGATTGCCGTTGATCCCCGCTTCACCCGCATCGCCGCCCGGGCCGACATCTGGCTGCAGCTCAGGCCCGGTACCGATACGGCCCTGGCGTTGGGTATGCTCAATGTGATTGTAAATGAAGAACTCTATGACAAGGAATTCGTAGCCAATCATGTTTACGGTTGGGAACCGTTTGTCAAACGGGTCAATGAATATCCAGTGGGAAAAGTAGCAGAAATCACCTGGGTACCCCAGGATAAAATCAGGCAGGCCGCGCGGTTGTTTGCCACCACCCAACCGGCCGCCATCCAATGGGGGGTGGCCATCGAACAGCAGGTTACCTGTGCCGACAACAATCGCTCACTGATGGCCCTGATGGGGATAACGGGAAACATCGACGTACCCGGTGGACAGGTCTTGTTTAGTACCGCCAAAATCAGAAATGTGGGACAGTTCGGTGCCCACAAAATGCTGCCCCATGAACAGGCAAAAAAACGTTTAGGCGGGGAGCGTTTTCGGCTGGCCGGAAATTTTGCCATCATCAATCCCAAATGCGTCTGGGATGCAATTATAGAGGGAAAGCCATATCCGGTAAAAATGCTTTTTTTCATCAGTTCCAATCCGGTTTTAACCCGTGCCAATGCCAAAGAGGTTTACCGCGCCCTTGAAAAGGTAGAGTTTATGGCGGTTGCCGACTTTTTCTTGACACCGACGGCCGAGCTTGCGGATATCGTGTTGCCGGCGGCAACCTGGCTTGAGATGGACTACATCGGGGATTTTTGGAAACGGCACGGCTACCTTTTACCCCGGCGAAAAGTTGTACAGATCGGTGAATGCCGGTCCGATCATGAAATGATAAATGATCTCGGTCACAGGGTAGGGCAGTCCGAGCACTGGTGGGATGATTTTGAAGGCGGTCTCGATTATATTTTAGAACCCTCGGGGATCAAATGGCAGGATTTTAAGAAGATGGATTATCTCCGCGGACCAGTCAAGTACCGCAAGTATCAGGAAAGAGGATTTTCGACCCCCACCAAGAAGTTTGAGCTTTACTCAACGCTGCTCGAAAATTGGGGATACGATCCGTTGCCCAAATTTCGCGAACCCCCCGAAAGCCCTGTCAGTATGCCGGAACGGCACAAACAGTTTCCCTATATTTTGATTACCGGTGCCCGTTCTCCCGGTTTTTTCCACACGGAAAACCGCCAGGTACCGTGGTTGAGGGAACTTCACAAAGATCCGCTGGTGGAGATCCACCCCGAAACCGCTGAAAAAGAAGGGATCAAAGAAGGTGAATGGGTCATTATCGAGTCCGCCCGGGGAAAAGTCAGACAACGGGCCAAAATTTATGCCGGCATCGATCCCAGGGTAGTTAGTGCGCAGCATGCCTGGTGGTTTCCGGAAAAAAAGGATTCCGCCCATGGCTGGGATGAGTCCAATATCAATATATTGACCGACAATGCCTATGACACCTGTGATCCGGCCATGGGGGCCACCAGTGTTCGGACCTTGCTGTGTAAGATTTACCCGGAGCGAAATCGCCGATCCAAAGTTTGAGACGAAACACAAACGATACATCGATCCGGTGTCAGCATAAATATATAACGTTGTGTCTACAATATATTAAAGAGTCGTATTGGATATCCAAGTTAATTAGTGTATTAAATTGCGAAAATTCCAAGTACCAAGTACCAATTAACAAATTACAAACAATATCCAAATTCCAATCTCCAATACTCCAAACACGTTTGAGATTTTAATCATTATAATTTGAGATTTGTTTGAAATTTGAGTTTTGTCATTTGGGATTTATAGGGACGAGTCCATGATTCAATTTAACTTGACTATAGACAACCATTTATGTTGGGGCTGTAAAACCTGTGAAGTGGCCTGCAAACAGGAAAACCGTGCCTCTGATGGCGTCAAATTAATTTCCGTTCAGGAAAATGGTCCCGGTTTGGTTGACGGCAAACTGGATTTTGCCTTTCAGGTCAAGGTATGCCGGCATTGCGACGATCCCCCGTGTGCCGAGGCCTGTCCGGAAGAAGCCATCGGCAAAAGAGAAGACGGCATTGTTATCATGGATTATAAGCTGTGCACCGGATGTCAGGCCTGCATCGAAGCCTGCCCCTACGATGCCATTGCGTTTGACGAGGATAAAACCGTCGCACAAAAGTGTAATCTCTGCTATCACCGGGTGGACCAGGGTCTTGTTCCCGCCTGTGCCGACAATATCTGTTTAGCCCATTGCATTGATTTCGGATCTTCAGGGGTGTAATTCACAGCTGTTGGTTACCGGCAGTTGTTTATTACTTATAACCGGAATCCGAAAATCAGGTTTCAGGTGTCAGCCCAACCGATGGCTTGAAAAGCGGCCAGTCTAATCTAAAAAGAAACTTTGGCAATGTAGTTTTCACACGGCTTAACTAAAAAATGAACATCGAACATCGAACATTGAACGTCCAACATCGAATAATGAATTCTGTCAATTTTATTTAAAGAACTGAGCATAGCGAATCTACCCTTCGAAATTCAACTCGGCTGCCTTCGACAGGCTCAGGCCCCGAGCACGTCGAGGGGAGTCGTTCGACCCTGAGCCCACGACCGAAGGGCTCGTCGCAGGCTGCGGTTCGCTTGTTTTAAAATCGATAAAGCGTAGCGTCATCAATATTCGACGTTCGATGTTGGACGTTCGATGTTCGACGTTCAATCTGTTTGCTGTTCAATTCAAGCCCGGCCATCGAAGCGGCAAGTTTGATCGAAAAAGTAATTGTAGTTTCATACGAGGTGTCAGAAGAGATGAACCTAAGAGCTGAAACCTGAACACAGACACCTGGAAGTTTGGGTAAAATTACTAACAGCCTTGATTTAGACCCGATTTTCAGAAACTAAACCTCTACCGCCGGATCCACGTGAACAATAACTCTGTCGAGGTCATCCATCTCTTCTACCAGACTGCGTTCTACTGTTTTGGCAATGCGGTGCCCTTCGACAACCGTCAATTGACCATCTACGACAATGTGGATTTCTACCTGGTAAAAACCGCCTGAAGTTCTAACTCTGAGATCATGTGCATTCATCACACCTTCGACAGCCTTTGAAAGCTGCATAAGCTTTTTTATTATTTCAGGTCGAGGGGCTGTGTCGGTAAATTCACGCAGCGTTTTTCTTAGAATATCCAACCCGACTTTGATGATAAAGAAGGATACTATCAGGGCTGCGAACGAGTCCAGAATGTGCCAGGAAGGCTTAATAAGCGTCCCCGCAACACCCAGCAAAACCGCCACTGAGGAAAGGGCGTCTGATCGGTGATGCCATGCATTGCTAATAATCAGCTGGCTTTTTATGCGTCGTCCAATGAAAACCGTGTAACGATACAGGGCTTCTTTCAAAGCGATGGACACGGCGGCCCCAATCAGGGCTAATCCCGTGGGATGATATTCGGTGTGCTGATGGATATTCAAAGCTGCCTCTATTCCCAGATACACAGCCGTTGCAATGAGAGCCAACCCCACGATGGCGGATGCTAACGTTTCGATGCGGGCATGACCAAAATGATGCTCTTTATCAGGAGGCTTGCGCCCGATTTTAATACCGACAAGAACCACAGCGTCGGTAAAAAGGTCGGAAACAGAGTGGACCGCATCCGCTATCAAGGCCTGGCTGTCACCGAATATACCGGCCGAGAATTTAAGCAGGATCAGGAGGGCATTGACAAAAAGTCCCAGCAGCGTAACCCTTCTGCCTGCCTTTGCCGAAGATGTTTTAGATTCAGTCATAGGTACTAAGCTTTTTCCGAGACTACGCTCGGAAAAAGTGGCCCCTTCGGGGCAGCATGCACGTTGATTATAGGTGTCAGGGAGTTGAGGTGCTAAATCCTGAAACCTGAACACTGAAACCTGACACCTTCAGTTCCTTACAAGCATGAACCGATGCCTTTAGGCTCGCCGGGAAGTGATTTCTTTGATGCGGGCCTGAATTATTTTTTCTTCATGCTGCCGCTTTTTGGTCGCGGCTTCGGTTACCTTTGTGATTATCTGATCCATTTCAACCGGTTTCATCAAGTAATCAAAGGCGCCCTGTTTCATCCCCTCAATGGCTGATGTTACATCCGCGTGACCGGAGAGCATCATGACCTCTACCAGGGGATTTTTTCTTTTGATTTCCGCCAGTGTTTCGATTCCGTCCATGCCCGGCATCTTTACGTCCAGAATAACGACCTCGATATTTTTGTTTTTGTCAAGGACCTGCAGTGCCTCTTCCCCACTGAACGCTTTTGAAATTTCAAGGTTTCTCAACACTAAACGTTCACTGAATGTTTCAACGAATTCGACTTCATCGTCTACCAACAATACGTTTGCGATGCTCATTGAAATGTGCTCCTTTTTAATCTCTATTGGGTTTAATTCCCCGCAGCTTGCTGCGATAAAATGAATTTTACCTTTAAAGATACCCCGCGGCTTGCCGCGGGGAGGTTTATTTATGTGCTAACTGATGGCTCTATGTTTTAAAATCATTATTCCAATAATAGACCGAATGCCAAGTACAGACCTGGCCATTCAGCTTGGAAAAATAGCAGTGGCTCTTTAACTGTCGCGGGATTGCATGAAAATTGGACACCGGTCTAGCTTTAGGAATTAAAGGATTGAGGAATTTAGGAATTCGGCATCCTTCATATGACGCCAAAAGTAGTTTACACTTTTTATCGTAGGTTGGGTTGTGCGGGCGTAAACGTCGTGTAAAGCTTAGTGCAACTAAATAACAACTTCCTGCTATCTAACGTAATTTTTCTGCAATAGCACTACCCAACATTAAAGTCGCTTAACCCAACCTACAACTACGACGCTCAATATTAAAACAAGGCAAAAAAGCGTAAACCGGTAAATGAAGAATGCCCTTTAATTCCTCAATCCTACAATTCTTGAATCCCTTAATTTGGCCCTAATAAATACAAATAGTGTCCCCCAAATTGACTTGTTTTTAGAGTTAATTACGAGATCTGAAGTATGTATGTCTATCTGGTACTTTTATCACAATTGCCGAAACTTAATCAATTAATAAATTTTCCTGTCTTATTCGCTCTCTGCCCGAAATGTCCAACAGACGGCCTGTTGCGTTAATCTCAAAAAATGACTTGAGTTTATCAGAAGCTAAATTAAGATTTATGTAGGCGTTCGCGGGTTCAAAGGTTCACGGTTCAAGCCCGCCCTGGCCTCTCTCCGAGCTGTATGCTCTATATGCTCTACGAGCAGGAAGCCGGCTCGTAGCTTACGCTTTCAGCCTACGCCTCGGAGAGTGCGACGGGATGTGGCTATGCAATTGCATTCACATTCTACGGACTTGGCTTTCCATCACCACATTTTGACATGCCAGGTCTGGGCCAGGGGTTCAAAGGTTTCAACCGATGGAGACTGCTCACCCTATTGATCCAGATCCGGAATACCTGACATACCCCATTGGGTGAAACGGCTTTATATGAGCTGTTTGGGGGCTTTTCAACCTGGAACGTTGAACCCTGAACCTCTCAACCTATGTAATAACGACTGGAGGTCCTCTGTGAGCGATTATCGCGTTAAGGAATTAATGGTGCCGTTGTCGGAATATGCAACGGTCCCGGAGGGATCGACCCTGTTTGATGCGGTGCTGGCGCTGGAAAAAGCCCAGGCGGAGTTTGACCACACCAAATACAAACATCGCGGTGTGTTGATTCTGGATAAAGATAAACGGGTCATCGGAAAACTGGGACAATTGGATGTACTGCGTGCCATTGAACCGAAAAATGAGGACCCGGGCGAAACTAACGAACTCAATCAATTCGGATTCAGTTCCAATTTTGTCCACAAACTGCGCAAGCAGCGGCGAATGAAGGCAACGCCCTTGAAAGACCTCTGCAGCAAAGCCTCCAAGTTAAGGGTGGAGGATTTCATGCAGACCCCTTCTGAAGGCGAGTTCATTGAACAGGAAGCTTCCCTTGAAATGGCGGTTATGCAGCTGGTCATGGGGCACCATTTTTCACTGCTGGTAACCCGGGACAAGGAAATTCTCGGGGTATTGCGCCTGACGGACGCTTTCGCGGCGATATTCCACACCATGAAAGAATGTGAAACCCAAACCGGCAAAGCCGGAATTGAAGATTGAAGATTGAAGATTGAAGATTTGTTGATGTCGCTTCGCTCCGTCCTTTTTTTATAATCAAAAGAATACCTTAAATATTCAATAGTTATAAAATAGCGAAAGTATTTTGTTAGATAAATCTTTCGTAAACATTATAGGATTTCAATAAATCCAGATATCGTTGATTGGTTGATTAGTTAAGTTGTTGTAAATATGGATTTATGCCATATTTACAGAATAATTGGACACTTCAGGTTTCAACAATTGTAACATTTTGAAATTATGACTATAATTTCCATAGTCAACCATTCAACCAGTAAACTATTCAACGAGGTTTGTACTGAGGATGCCTTATGAAAGAACTGACAAAACTCTTGGACCGGATTATTCAGAGAATCAATATCAACTTACGTGAACTTGATTATGACGTAAGTCCGTTTATCAAAGATCTGGTTCCGCTGAATCAGATGGTCAAATTTTATGCCTTCTACGGCATTACCCCTAACCACCCGCTTAACTTTCAATTCAGGCATTCCAGCCTGGCCGGCAGTTATTTTTTGGGAAAATGCCGGACGACCAATTCCATCCTTTATAAAAGCGATAT
>PVMK01181939.1_pt1 | contig 16111 bp, 21 predicted proteins | sample 1853481 | NCBI WGS metagenome assembly PVMK01 (sample SAMN08533507, study PRJNA380276) | Marine sediment metagenome, whole genome shotgun sequencing project.
GCAATTAATTCATAAAATTCTAACTTGTCTTTACTTGGATTTGATTCCAAAGAAAAATAACTGCTTATCCCTATATCTGAAAAGCTTTTTGGTAGTAGTGGTTGTTTTTCACCTCCAACAAATTTTGCAAATGTTGTAATTTCTAAAGGTTCTCTGAAATCTCCATTTGAAAATCGTACCACATAAGTTTGTGCACGTATGTCTTCAAATGAATCTGTTCTGGCTTGAAATTCATCAATCGATTCTAGCTCTCCAACAATCTTAATGACTCCTGTTTTAAGCAGAAATTCTAGTCCGTTGATGTTTTCTTCTTCAGTTATCAATCCTTCTGCTAACCATTGCTGCTGCACGGTAACCCACTCTGGAATAGTATTTTCTGCAAATACAAAATTAGAAGCTGGAATTAATAACGTAAATGTGATAATCAAAAAAGAAGAAATTATGCCTATTTTCATCATTTTTTCTACTATTGTTTCTGTATTAATGGTTTGAAAATCTTCTATATTATCTAGAAAAATGAAAAATGCTGTTATACACAGCAGAGAGATTTTTTAAAGTCTTCAGAATTTCTTTCAAAATTGCATTCTTTACATACTTGCCAACTTCTTGTCTTTAGAATTGAAAATGGCGATTCATAACTTACAGAATACATTTTTCCACCGCAAGATGGACAAGGTAATGGGATATCTATTTTCATGAATTGTATTATCTGATTTTGAATATAAGGCGCGCGTAGAATTTATCAATCGTTCATTGATTCTCTGTATCATCTTCACTGGTTTGATTTTCAGAATCTTCTTCAGTTTGACTTTCTTCTGACTCCTTTCTAACTCTCTAGTTTCTCTTGATTGAACTGCTCAAGCTTTTCTTTTGGGATTGAAAGCATGTCCAGATATGCTTGCCTTGCTTCTTCATATGTTCCACCATTGGCAAGAATTTCATCTCTGATCTTTTGTGCCTCCTCAAATTTGTTCTTTGTAAATTCAAGTTGGCTTATCACCAAGTCTCTTATCTCTGGATTAATTCCGTTGATATAGTCATCATACTTGTATCCTCCATATGTTCCAGCACCTGGATCAAATTCCTCTATTCTTTGATTTCGTAATTCTTCAGCAATTTTTCTTTGTTCTTCTATGAAAATTTGATGTTCTGATGGTTCCATGTTTTCTTTCTTTTCTAATACTAATTCTTCCAGCAATCCATGATAGTACTTGAATAGAGTTTGTCCAATTGGGTTTTTCTCAAAATCACTTTCATTTGCGCTTAGATATTTGATTGCTTCATCTGTGGATAGTTTCTCTTGTAATGCTGAAACTGGAGAGAAATCTCCTGTTACCCGAAACTGTGTACTTGTCAATCCAGTCATTCCATACCATGAACCAATCACATTAACAATGTATGTTCCTGGAATTCTTTGAAAATCTTTGAATTCCCCTTTGAATGTACCATCAATATCTGTAAATGCCTTTGTTGTATCTGATCCTGCCCTGATGAAGACTTCTGCTCCTCTAATTGGTTTGTATGCATGGTCTACTATTATTCCTGTGACTACTACAGTTTCTCCTGGATTAATGACTCCTTTTTCTACATTCAAATCAATTACCAACTCCCACAATTCTGCTTGTGAGGCTGGAATGAATGAAAATACCATTAACAATGAAAATAATCCTATTACTACAGCCTTGTTGAACACTTGATATTCTCTTGATTTTTGTTGTTAAGACAAAGTATGAAGAAAAATTTGCTATTTTTCAATTTTATTTGAGTAATTTTGTTCATTTTGAGGCTATGTCGTATCTCAAATCACAACTAATTCTTAAACCACCAGATTCATCTAATCATAAATCATGGATTTAGAAAAATTTCGTAATGATGTCTATGATATGACTGAAAATCTGTCAAAAAATCTCAAAGAAAATGATTTACCCAAACTAAATTATGTTCGGCAACAATTAATTGAAATGTATCAAAAGAATCTGGTTAAAATCAACCATTCTATCTTGGAATTAATCTGTGCAAGTAATCTTATTTCTAACGGATATGCAGTAGAAGTTGAAAAAGACGTTTCAGATATTTTGGTATGTGACATATTTGCAAAAAAAGGAGGTGGAAACACCATTATCGAAATAGAGACTGGATTTACTCCACCAGAACATGCAATGGATACCGTTGATTATTATGCTGCTAGAATAATGAGCAAGATTGCTCGATATAGTAAGCACTGCTCAAAGTTTTCCTTGGCAACTCCTGTTATGGGAATTTTACCAATTCCACAGATTTTCTTATTACCTCCAAATGCAAGGAAAAAAGAGGATGTTAATAAAATCCAAGAATTATGTGATCGTTATTACAAAAACCCCCCAATCAAATATGATGATATTTTAAATGCACATCTCCATTCTATTTATCTCATAAACATCGACAAGGGATTTGCAAAAGAAGTTGATCCACATGGATATGTAGATTTAACTAAAAATCTTCTTGGTAGAAGTGAAGTAGAGTACTAATCTTCCTTTTAATCGTGAAAAAATTCAAATTCATCTATTATTTATTACTAGTAAGATGATTTGCGCTGCATGTGAGACAAGAAAACATTTTGAGTGTATTGATTGCATGAATAATCATAAAACTCACCTATGTTCGTGTGATTGCCATGATGAAAAAACTGAACCTCACCCAGTTGGAAATTCTCACTAATCTTAATTCTTGAATCTTCTTTCAATATCTTGGGCCATTGCCTCTAATTGATTTGTATCCCCCAACTTTCTGTAGGTTAATTTTTCAAGGGTTTTGATTATGCTAATTGCTGCCCTATACTGTGGGATGTCTGGCACATTTAGTTCTCCATACATTCCTATTGCGTGAATTCCGTTTTGCTTTGCAAACCCTAGAATCATTCCATTGAATCCTGTAATTATTGATTTTTGAGGAGTTGTTTCCACATTGAGGCTTTCCATCTGTTTTGTTAAGCTCCCTAGATGTTGTAGTGATGTATGTCTTGGGATTGTTGTCTAAAACTCTGTTAGTGTGAAAACCTCCAAACGTATAGATGAACTTTGCAGAATATTTTTTTGCAACATCGATTACATCCTGACACAAAGCGTTTATCTCGCTATTGCTTTGAGGTTGTCCTTTCCCTCCACCAAATATTATCAAGTCATCAGTGTACTTGTACTCCCAACTCTCATTTGGAAGATCAATATATCCTCCTTTATCCACTACATATGTTGGATGTGGTGTCCTTGCAATTCTGAATGTTTTTGTTCTCAAAGAATCGTTGATGAAATTTATTACAATACTTCCAACATTTCCCATGTCTTGCATTGCTGCAATTACAATTGGTTTTTCTATACTTTGGTTCTTCATTTTGTGTAAATTCCACAATTTTTCTGAAATGTAATGAATTTTAAACGTATGTTCATTAAAAATTCAAAAAGAAATTCTTTTTACGAATAGTATTTTTTAAAGCCTTTATCGGTTGGATAAAGTTCTATTTTAGTTCCAACAAGTCGCACTTTTCTTTACTATCTTCATCAATCCTTGATCTTCTAAGCCTTTCAAAATATTTTCTAATTCTTGATTATGTATGCTCAAGTTTCTTTGAATTTTATTAAAATCTCTTACTCCCTTTGTTCAATTCTCCTAGAACTCGCATCTCTTTGTTTTGTGGTTTTTCAAATGACTCTCGTCTTTTTTCTATTTCTGGATTAGTTTGGCTAAACTGGTTTTCTGGATTAGTTTGGCTAAACTGGTTTTCTGGATTACTTTGACTAAACTGGTTTTCTGGAAATGTGCTCTTTCCTTTTCTCCATTTCCTTACTAGACGAGGAAGTATTCTTGCTAGAGGAACCAAGAAAAATATCAGATAAATCCATGAAAAACCTTCTTCAACCATGCCTAGAGTTACACTGCATGATTCATTATTTGTTATTTTGTATTGTGAACTGATGATGCTTTGAGCCTAAAGTTTGACTAACAATTTTTTCCAATACCTAAAAATTTTGTCATATTTTAACTCTTGTAGATTTTAATTCATTATTCAATGATCGAAATAAACATGAAAGATTCATAAGGCAAAAAAATAACCTAACCACAAATTATGGAGACATCACTAGAATCCATTGGCACATTGGAATATGTTCTTGATAAATATTCCAAAATTTGGAGTTGGAAAATTTCTGGTAATCGTGCAGTAAGCATGATCTCAAGACTAGTTCCTGAGGCTTGGTATGGAGAAAATGTAAACGAAGTAATCATTCCTGACAGCATTGAAAATGTAAGACAAATCAAACTAATCCTGGATCGATATCCGCTGGAAATTTTGTCAAAATATGTATGGCAAAGAAAAATCATAAAGACTTATTCCCCAAAACCCACTTTACCTCCAATTAAACACAAGCTAAAACGAGCAAAAGCTGGTGAACAATTCCGAGGAAAGCTTTTGAATTTTCAAAAAGAAGGACTAGATTTTTTGCTGAAATCTTCGGGTAATGCACTACTAGCTGATGAGATGGGTCTTGGAAAAACTGTGGAGACATTATCTTATGTAGCTACTGAAAAACAAACATTCCCTGTACTTGTAATTGCGCCTTTAGTTACATTGCAGAAACTGGAAACGGGAGATTGCAAAGTTTTTAAAGAAAAAGAGCAGGAATGGACGAATACTAGAATCAAAATCTCCTAGTGTTACACTTATCCGAACTGGAAAATCTCAAGAAATTCCAAAGGCCGACATTTACGTAATCAACTATGAATTGCTTTTCAAGAGAAATCCTGATTTAGCAAAACTTGGAATAAAGACCATAGTCTGTGATGAGGTACATAACTTGAGGTCAAAAACCACTCAGAAATACAAAGCAGTCAAAAAACTTGCGGCACTTCCTTCAGTATTATATCGAATTGGTCTTTCTGGTACTCCAATTTACAATCGTGGTTCAGAAATCTGGCCAATTATTGATATCATAAAACCTGGACTCCTTGGGAGCTTTAAGGAATTTTGTGAATACTTTTGTTATGTTAATGAAAAGGGAAAGGCTATTGTTTTAGAAAACAAACGAGCCTCGCTTAGACATGAATTACAAAAACATGTAATGCTAAGAAGAAAAAAATCTGATGTCCTAAAAGAACTCAAAGACAAGGTTCGTTACAAAGAAGTCATTGCATCAGATACTGATTATTATCTTGAAGAACTCGATAAAATCTGGAAGAAGCTTGAAGAAGAACAAAAAGTTGCAGAAACTGAATTCTCAAAATCTGCATCATACCAACGAGCAATTCAAAGTGAGAGACAAATTGCAGGTGTTGCAAAACTTCCACATGTGATCAATTTTGTTAAAAACATTATGGAGATTGAAGAAAGTGTTGTAGTGTTTTGTCATCATAAAGTAATTCACAAACTACTTCATCAAAGTCTCCAGGAATTTTCTCCTGTTGCTATAATTGGAGGACAAACAGATTCATTTAGACAGGGTCAGATTGATAAATTCCAAAATGGTGAATCTAAACTAATGATTGCAGGTCTTCGTGCAGGAAACGTTGGAATCAATTTGACAAGAGCAAAATATGTTATATTTGCAGAACTTGATTGGAGTCCTGCAATTCATAGACAAGCAGAAGACAGACTTCACAGAATCGGTCAAAAAAATACTGTTTTTGCATACTACTTGATTGGAAATGGAACCCTAGATGATCATGTTGCAGATATTTTGGTAAATAAGAGCTATGAGATTGATGCTATAATGGATGATTCAGTTGACAACTATGAAAACAAGAACAAAGCAGAACTAATCTTAGCTCAGATACAAGACAAGATTCACTCAAAATAACTAAATCTCTAACTTATCTTTTAGATTAGATAATTTTCTAGTAATGCTGTCTTTTTTTGATTGGTCCATCTGAAAGTCTTGAATCTCCTTTACAATTTCATCTATTAGACTTAGAATCTCAACTTCTGGCTTGGATCCATTAAAATTTGTATTGTTAAATCCCATCTGTCTCTGTCTTGTCGATCTCTTCTATACCTTCAGGTAATATTTCGTAAACTTTGACTAGTCTGTCTTCTTGTCTTTGTGGTGACATTAGAACAAACTGATTTTTTCTTAATTTTTCTACATCTCCCATCAGTTTGTCTTCTGTTGTTCTAAGAATATCCGTAATCTGTTTCATACTGCAAGATTTTATCTGAAGAAGACGCAAGATTTTTGCCCATGTTGGAATATTATTACTCCAAAGAATCTCTCGAGCAAGATTTGTGATGGAAAAAGAACCATCACCATTCAGTGATATTAGTTTTCTATCTTTTAGTGATGCAAGTGCATCAAGAATTCTTCCAACTCCTAACCTCTTTAATTCTGAATTTTCTAGATTGTTTTCATTAAATGTTCCATTTTTTTTCATTGCTAAATCTAAAATTTCTAAATCAACAGTTCCTAGTTTTCTCATATTGTGTATTGACCTCCAAGATTTATCATCCTTTCTATGATTGAAAAATGTTTTTTTGATTAATACTTGATTTAACTTTTGTTCAAGAATATATGGGGACTCAAATCATTTGGTTTATGGTCAGTTATCAACTTCCAAAATTACCTTATGGATATGATGAACTAGAACCATTCATTGACACAGAAACCATGAAGATTCATCACAAAAAACACCATCAAGCATATGTTGACGGATTAAACAAATCCCTTGAACAAGTTGGCAGCGCATCACATCCTCAGTATATTTCATCTATTCTCTCTGATCTAAAATCAATTCCTGAATCAGGGCGAAGTGCAATCAACTTTTTTGGTGGGGGTTTTGAGAATCACAGATTGTTTTGGGAAACAATGATCCCAAATGCTGATGGTAAACCTGAAGGTAAACTAGAAGATTCAATTGATGTTTATTTTGATAACTTTGAGAATTTCAAGAAAGTTTTTTCAGAAAAAGCAATTACAATTCAGGGAAGTGGTTGGTGTTGGTTAGTTTTCAATCAGACTTATAATAAAATTGAAATTATTACAACTCCAAACCAAGACAGTCCCTTGGACTCTTCAAAAAATTCCTTTGTTAGGATTGGATGTTTGGGAACATGCATACTATCTAAAGTATCAAAACAAAAGACCTGATTATGTTAAAGCATGGTGGAATGTTGTTAATTGGGATTACGTGGGAAATCGATTCAGCGAACTTCCCGGATAAATTGGTTGATTTGGACAAATTCTTTTAAGGAAAAAATCAATTTATTTTTTAATGAATAAGAGTCTAAGATACATTGCATTTCTTGCAATAATTCCCTTGTTTACAGTAGGATTGGGAACAGATTATTTCACAGACGTTGATGCTCTAAAAAGCAAAGGTACTGGAACCTCACAATACGGTTCTAGTACTAATGTATGTGGAACACAACTGTGTTCTGATATTCCAGGCGGTAAAGCTGCATGGTTAGAAAGAGGAACCATTCCTATAGCACCAGTTACTGAAGAAGATGAGGTGGAAAAAGAAGCCATGATGGAAAAAGAAACCATGATGGAAGCCACTCCTGAAGAAGAAATAACTGAGGCCGACTTGGGTTCTGTACTTAGATTATCAAGAGCAAACGTTCCAACAGATATTCCATTGCATCAAGGATACTATGACGGTGGAGATGTTTATTTCATCATCACTGATTCTAGTGATCCTAAACATGCAGAAATCATTACAGAAAATCAAGGTTGGCAAGTAGAACTTGCCCCTTTATTGAAGAATGCTCCTGATGCAGCACTTTCAAAAACATACATGTTCACCAACGGCATTGAAGGCGATGGTGTTCATGGATACCAAGGTGAAGTCTTTACAAGTACACCTGCACAAGCAGATATGTACAGTGCATTGGCTTCCCATGTCCATGTTACATGGAATGAAGGCGCGACATCAAGAGTACTTGATTCAGATGCAATGATTATGGAAGCAGCTGAGAACGAAGAAATTACATTAACAGAAATTGATGTAGTTTTGAACATGCCACAAATCATTTGGCCTGATGGTCAAATGATAGTCAAAGAAGACAAAACTTTGACTGATGAAACACCATATGGTGGTGGTCAAATTCTTGATATCGATACAGAAGAGATGACAGTAACTTTCATTGCTCATCGTGGATGGGGTCCAGATGGTAGAACAATCTATTACATTGTAACAGATGCTACTCCAAGTGGTCCTGCAGGAATGATGGGTGTTGTAAGTGCACCAACATCTGCAAGCTTGATTGCAAATTCAGCAGCAGTAGACTTGTTTCAGTTCAAAAATGGTCTGAAAGGTTCTGGCCCATTAGGATTCCAAGCAGGAATAGCTGCAGGAGCTCCTGGTGATGCAAACTATTCTCCTATGTGGAGAATCTTCATGATAGGATGGGAAACTCCTGAAGATGCACAATTGCTAGAAACCATAGATGACATGAACGCATACAGGGAAGCTGGATTGATCGGTATTGGTATTGCACGTCCAATGGATAGTGACCACATTGTTAATTGTCCATTCATAGATCCATTCCAATAAGATCTAATCTCTTTTTTTATTTTTTTAAATTCTTTACATTTGTTAATTTTAATTATAAAATTTTTACAAATTTTCAGAAAATCAACTAATGATTTATCTTTGATTATGAATAACTTACAATATGAGTATTACAGGAATGTATATGCTAAATACAGAAGAGTACAACCCAGAAAAAATCACTCAAGTGCTTGATATGCTGTATGTTGATAGGAAAATTGAATTTCGTGAATTGGGTCTAGAAATTCTTAATGAAAAGGCATTACAAAGCATGTCCCACTGGAAAGAATTTGTTTTGAATTTCTGTATGGATGTTGAAGAATCCTTTATGACATGGTCTGGCAAAAACCCTCTTTCAGTTAGTTCTCCACAAAAAGCTTTGACAATACTAAGACAACTAGCACGTAACAAGACATCAATGAACCAACTTGCTCATCTGCTTAATCTATCATGTACTATTTCACTTGAATTCAAAGAGATCTACAGACGCCTAAAATAATCTCTCTTTTTTTATTTTTAATCTTAATACCTAAATTTAACTAGAATTTTGAATAAAGTGTCTTGGATTTTATGCTAGAAGAAGAATTGATAGATTTGATGACATTCTGCCTGCGAAATCCAAATTCTACAGATGTGTCTGAAAAACACAAAAGAATCACAGAGATTGGTCATGAACTTTATGCTGATGGTGGAGTTGATGCTTTAGAGAATTTCTTTTTTGTATTAAAAAATAGAATTATACAAGAAATAGAAAAAGATCCATCCCCAATGCGTTCGCTATGGAATGGCCTTACTGATGAATGGCAGTTCTAAAATTCTCTATTGAGAATTTTATCCTCTACCGATTCTGAAAATGGCAGTACTACATGTTGGGCAAGTGCCCTTGATTGCAGGTTTACCATTTTTCATGGTGTATGGTCCGGCGCCTTGAATTTCACGTTTATCTCGGCACTTAACACAATATCCTATTGTCATAATTGCACTAAACCCTAGGTCATATTAGCAAGAACTTGTTGAATTTTTTACACTAAGAAGCAAACTCACGATCTTAATTATTTCATAATACAATAATTTTCTCTGTATCTGACATTTTTTTGATTAATTTAGGAACAAATTATTCGAATTTATTAAATAATTGGTATATTTGTAAACTATATTATTTTGTCAAAATTTTAACTGACGTTTATTTGTAATGTGGTGTAGTCAGATAATGCTTTGTGATTAACTGGGAAACCTTCCCATACAAAAATCTCTGCAATAAATTCACCTGATTTTTTTGGAATCCATGATACTGACGGACTCCATTCTTGATGTGGGTTCAACTCTCCACTAAACCCAAACCAACTTTACAACAAAATTATTTTTGTCTTTTACTTGAACAAGATATGCAAATTTTTGGGATTTTTCTTGATTGTTTGTAATGTCTGCTGTAATCTGAATTTGTTGATCTACATTTACATTATTTCCTAGGGTACGCCAAATGCATTTACTAATCTTGGATCGTTTACAGTGGCTCTTTCCAATTCAGTTAATGCAAATGCTGTAGTGATACTGATCGAAAATACTAGTAAAACTACTAACAACCCAATGCTCTTACTTACCACGACATTTTGGACAATTTTTTTGTTAATAAAGCGTTTCTGCTATGATATTTTTGATTTATACTCTAAATTATTTAGAAATTTTCAAGGTTTTTTACAATGGTGCTTCTCTTTGTGATTATTTTGCCAGGGATTGAGCACGTTTTTTGGATCAAAGTATTTCTTTATTTCTGTGAATATTAGATAGTTTTTGGCTCCGTATTGCATTTTGACAAATTCTGAGCGTGCAAGACCGTCTCCCATGCTCTCCAGTTATGGTTCCTCCAAGTTTGATTGTTTCCTTAAAGTATTGAATTGCAATATTTTTGATCATAGACCTTTTTTTTCTATCTGAAATTAAACGGACATGAATATTTCCATTTCCTGCATGTCCATACACAATTGATCTTGTTTTGTACTTTTTGTTAATTTTGCTTAAAACTGAAAATAATTTTGAAAGATTTTCCAAAGGAACTGCAGAATCTTCAATGACGTGTGGAATTCTTTTTTCTTTTTTGATTAATTTTAAACTATAGTATAATGATGAATCTCTGTATTTCCACCATTTTTGCATATCTGAATTCTTTTTTAATTTCTTGACTATCTTTTCCTGTTATGATTGATTTTATCTTCTTTTCATTTGAACTAATCTTTTCATCATATTCTACAAAGAGTAGACATTTAGTTTTCTTGTCGAATTTGAACTTTATTTGATTGAGTGTTGTTCTATCTATAAATTCAATTGCAGAAGGTCCAGTTTTATTGATTTCAATGCAGTTTTTCGATGCAACTTTAATTGATTTAAATTCTATCACAAAAAGAATTCGTTTTCTGGGATTATTTTTAATCTTTAGCTTTGCTGATAAAATAATTCCTAATGTTCCCTTCAGAACCAATGACTACTTTGTGAGCATCTATAATTGATTTTACTTTGTCAATTCTGTAACCTGAAGAGTTTTTTGTTACGTTTGGAAATCTTTGCAAATCAATCTCTGCAAATTCTAAAATCTTTTTTGAAACTCTTTTGTTTTCTGGAAGAATGATCTTGTTTCCATTTCCATCAACAAATGTAATCTCAGTTACATTGTCAATTACACTTCCATACTTTAGACTTCTGCTTCCACTGGAATTATTTCCCAACATTCCACCTAATGAACAAAAAGAACCAATAGATGGATTTGGTGGAAAAAACTTTTTTTGTTTTTCAAGTTTTTTGTCTAGTTTACCTTTGAGTGTGCCTGGACCTATAGTGACGTGGTTTTTAGCAAGTCTGATTGAATCAAAATTTTTCATATCTAGTATAATTCCATTGTTTAATGCACTTCCAACAAGACTTGTTCCTGCACCACGTACAGTAACTGATGTTTTGAATTTTTTTGCAAGTTTTACTGTATTAATTACATCTTTTTCGTTTTTTGGTACTACTATTGCTTTTGGAATAATTTGGTATGAGCTAGAATCAACTGAATAAAATTTCCTAAATTCCTTTTGAGAAAACACACTTCCTTGAATTGTTGTTTGTAATGCTTTTAGAATTGATTTTTTCATGTGGTGAATCTAAATTTTGATTCTATAGTAATCCCATCTTTCAGGATCAAATTGTGTCACAAATTCTGCACGTTCTTTAGTTATTCTTGCTTTGATAACATCTCGTAATGCAAAACTTGTCATGTATTTGTATTTCATAGAGTAAGATTGCAAGATAAACATATGGCGCATCTCACTTCCGCCTTTTAGCCCCCAATATCCCATCTTTAATGCTAGTGGCTCTAGAAAAATTGTATTTTCTAGGCCATAATTTTCATCTCTAATCTCTTCACGCAGTTTGTATTTCTCAAGTGCTCCTCCCTTGACAAATCCTACAATTTCTCCATTTTTGTCATTTAGTCTAAGTGTGTTGATGATTGTTTTTGGATCTTTGATAGATTTTTCAAAATTCTCTTTTTCAAATTGCAGTGGTGTTGGAAGCTCCAAAAAGATTTCATATAATGTACTGATGAAATTTGGGTCTACTCTTGTTGACATGGATTCTATTGTTGGAACTAGCTTGAGATTTTCATAAGCATAATCTGCTTGAATAGCTATCTCTTGTTGTCTAATTTTCATAAATGACAATACAGTGTCAAAAAAGTTTTTTCGCATTTCTTTTGGAAGAATTCTGAGAATTGCTTTTGTCATGTCTGGGTCTTTGTTTAATAATTCCTCAAAATATGCAACTGCACTTCTTACAATTAATGATGGTCTCCATGCGAGCGCATGTGCATTCATCTTTGCCATTTTCATTGCTTTTGCAAAATCACCTAATGCATAACCACTAATTCTGTCTACAACTGATAGATACTCACCGATTTCCAAAATATGATGTTGATATTGTTGATTGTTTCTTGTTAAATCAGAATTTTTAAAACATTGTTTAATTTCTGCTTCTGCATTTTTTCTAAGTTCTCCACTCCATGGATATGTTGTTCTTAAAATCAACACTTTGATAATCTCTAAATCTACATTTGTAGTGTTGATTAATTGACGAAGTTTTTTATCTGTTGCAATAAATTTTATAACACTTTCCTCGTGTGGTTTGTCTACATTTTTTTCAGGATCAAAGTCATGAAACAACGCAGCAATGAATAGATATTTTAGGTCTTCATCAGTGAATTGTACTCTGTTTTGTTCTACAGCTAAAAGTGAAACATATGTTACTTCTAATTCATGATCAATGTTGTGATATCCATAATAATCAGATCCAAGACCCTGACTTTCAAACAAGTCAATAGTAAAATCTAGCATTTCAGTATAACAATCATCTCCTAATTTGTTTAGCACCATCAAATTGAGAATTTCATTTCTCATTGGATGGGTCTTTGCAATTTGTTGCAATAACACTCGATCACAATTCCTGTTTTTAAAGATGACCCTCCCTTGAACCTGAATGTAATGCATTTTATACAAACACTCAATAGAATTATGATTTGGCTAATTTTGGATGTCAGTAAATCTGGATTTGCTTGAAATTTTGATGCAGTTTAATGAAAAAAACTCCCCCAGAGTATTTGCTTTACCTAAATGATGATGTTTATCCAATTACTTGTGTATCAATTTCAAACTCATCTATTCCTGTAAATGAACCAACTACTCGTGGAGGAGTATATTTTTCAGATAAATTTGCCTACAAAATGAAAGGAGTGATAGAAGACCTCTCTGTGATTCCACTTTTGACAAAAAAGATGCTTGGACCAAACACAGAATTTGCTGAACTCAAAATCTCGACTCAAATAAAATCTGATGGAAAATCAATTAATCTTGAAATCTTTACCAATCTTACAAACAGTATCCAAACCCCAAATTCAATTGAACTTAGCATGATAATAGTTAAACTAGAATCTGTCTAATCCACTTTTAGATATTTGTCATATTTTTCTCTGCGTTCTTTCATCTGAAAGTACTTCATATGCTCTGTTTAATTTTACCATCTCTTCTTCAGAGTCTTCTTTTGTTTTGTCTGGGTGAGTTTTTTTTGCAAGCTCTCTGAACTTGGTTTTGATTTTTTCTCTGTGTTGCATCTCTTGAAACTCCTAGAATTTTATAATAATTTGGAAGCTCATCAATACTTGCGGCATTACGAAACTCTTCATCTTCTTTTGTATTTTTTCTCTTTCCTAGTTCTTCATAATCATCTCCCCAGTCAGAGTGATATTTTTCATATGTCTTGTCTTTTTTTGAATCGAGTTCTTCTTTGTCATATGATGTCTTTTTTCTAAGTATGATGTCTCTAGCTAAGAACAAAAAGATTGCAATGATTGCAATTGCAAAACCTCCAAAAAGCATTATTTTTTCTTCATCAGAAACTACAAGATCCATATCTATTCCATCTGTCTGTGCATGCACTGTTTGTAACACTCCAAAGATAATTACAGAAATTACAAAAATACCGAATCGCTTCAACTTGTTTTACCTATGTTAATCTAAAATCTTCTTTTGCAGTATTTAGAACCACATGAGTGATTGTATTTTCCACATTCGAGATGGCAGCTAACTCCTTTACAAACGTACTTAATTCACTTCTCTCCTTGAATTTTGCTATAATCAGGGTATCTGTTGAACCTGTAATATCATAAACTCCACATACATTTTCAAATTTTGATATCTTATCTTCAATCTCTACAATTTTGTCATTTTTGGCAACAATCTCGATAATTGCAGTAAGTGAGTATCCTAATTTTTCATGATCAATTATTGCAGTATACCCGAGAATGATCTTCTCTTTTTCTAATTTCTTTATTCTTGATAGTATAGTGACAGTTGACATTCCAAGTCTTAGTGCTAGCTGTCTAGCTGATAGTCTTGCGTCTACCATCAAATTTTTGAGAATCTTTTCATCTGTCTCATCAAATTTCATACTATATTCTAGTGAAAAATTTATTTAAATTTTCAGTGAATAATTGTAAATTTGTTTAGTTTTATTGAGTATATTTTGGCATAGCAGTCTCAGATTTAATACAAATGTTACCTCATGTGATTTATGGTCGAAATTCAGGACCTTGTAAAAAAGGGGCCAATCTTTACTTGAAGATGGAAAATTCATTGATGCTCTAGGTTTCTTTGAGCAGGCGCTTCTTTTGAATCAAGATGACCCTGATCTTTGGAATTCCAAGGGAACAGTACTTCGAAGCATGGGACGATATGAGGAAGCAATGGAATGCTTTAACAAATCATTACAAATTGATCCTCGAGATAAACATGCATCTTGATTTTGTATAATTTTACTAGTTGAGTTTGGAATTATTTTGCTAATGGTTGCATGATTCTATTTCCAGTAATTCCAGAAACAACACTTGCAATTCCATTAAAGAGTAATCCTAGTGACAAGAAGATAATCACCATTCCTGCGAATAATTCTGGATATGCCAAAAGTATGCTTGCAAAAGCAACTGCAATTCCGCCTAATACGATACCTGAAACACGAGAACCTTTGTCTACTCCTCTGGAGATGATTCCTGAACCAATCAAACCTAATCCGTGAATTAAGATGAATATTGAAACAATCCAAATTAAAGTGGCAATTGTGGTAATTGGATTTGCTATTGCAAATATACCGCCAATTATAGAAATAACACCAATAGCAATATTGATTCCTCTGTACCCTTTAGAAATTTGTTTGGCAACTCCGCCAACAATAATTCTTGCAATTCCAGTAAAAATCAAAGATAATCCTAATAGTATGACCAATATCCCAAAGTGGTTTCAGGGCTTGAAATTACAAATGCAGCAAGTGCAATGGTAATGGCTCCTAAAATAATTTCAGCGATTCGAATTCCCTTTGGAGTCTTTCTCCATCATGAATTTATGAAAATATGCACTATTAAAGTCATCAATAATTGATTTTTTTGATCCTGACGTTACTTCCTTTAGTTTCTAGATAATGTCCCAACAAAATTGGTCAGTTGCTCTGCAATGCCATATCCTGATGCCCCTTCCATCATACCTGATTTTTCAATAATTTCAGATAATTCTTGACTAATTTGAATATTAAAAAATGTCCAACCAAATTTTTTAAATGGCTTTTCTATAGTATATCCATTTTTCACATTACATTCTGTTTCCAAGTTTTCTAATGCTTGTTTTAACTATGGGAATTTCCTTATCATAACTCCTGGTACTAAGCTGAAATAATGGATTCAAGATTCATATCTATTTTACATAATGTAGTTTAAGTTTACAGCAAGTATTAGTCATAAAGACGTGGATAGGAAACTATTCTTTGAATTTTATGCTGTTAGGACTGATGACAAAGACATTCACATGATGAATCAACACAAAGATCGTGCTTGTTCATTATACACTTGAAACCAAATTTAGAAAGAGGTGTCTGTACCCAAGTTGTAGCATAATTTTCTACTTCACTCATATTTTTTTTCAAAAACCTCTAAATTTAAAGAAAGCTCCAAAGTTCCAAACTTGGGAAATATTATGTATATGTTTTTTTCATCGATCATAATTTATTTTTGTAATTATATTATTTT
>PVMK01144467.1_pt1 | contig 16108 bp, 12 predicted proteins | sample 1853481 | NCBI WGS metagenome assembly PVMK01 (sample SAMN08533507, study PRJNA380276) | Marine sediment metagenome, whole genome shotgun sequencing project.
GAATGTGGAATTTAAAAAGAGAAGGTGAGAAGATAGATAGTTGAATTCGGAATTGTAAAAAAGCAAGCAGATGACAGAGATCGGATGAGCTGTCCTATCTATTTGAGATTCCGCCTTCGTCGTCGTACTCGTCGCTCGTTTCTATAAAATTATCTTTTTTTTGTTTTATGACCTTTTCAGCGTTCTCCCGCTCTCCGAGCTGTAGGCTCTGGACTCTACGAGCCGGAGGCTGCGCTCTCTTCCTGCCTAATGAAATCTCTGTTGCACTTATTTCATCGGGGCGGTGAACTATTACGAAAACAGCAGTTTACAAACGAAAGGAGAAAACCATGTTTAAATTCAGTGATATTCTTGGAACATTAATGCAATCCGGTATGTCGGGATCGACCACCAGCCGGATGCAGCATGCCCTCGGTGCAGGTGGCCGGACGTCGGGAGGATCCCTGGCGGGACTGTTGGGCGGAGGTGGCGGGATGGCAGACGCCCTGTCGGGCCTGATGGGCGGAGCAAAAGGCGGCGGCATCGGCGGTATGCTCGAAGGTGTACTGGGTGATGCCGGCAAGGCACTGGGCGGTGGAAACAAACTGGCCCTGGGCGGTTTGGGTGCTCTGGCGGGCTCGATCCTGGGCGGCGGTGGAAGCTCGGTTAAGGGAGCCATCGGAGGCGGCGTCATGGCCATGCTGGGAGCCCTGGCATATTCTGCCTTCAAAGGCACCGGCAGCAGTGGTTCGGAAGAGATGCCCGTTGGACTCCAACAGCCGGAAAATCCGCAGCAGGAAGAAGAACTCGAGCAGGGGGCCGAGCTTGTTTTGAAAGCCATGATCAACGCCGCCAAGGCCGACGGTAAGATCGACGCGGCTGAAATCCAACGCATTCTCGGAAAACTTGAGGAAGCGGGCACGGACTCGGATGCACGCGATTTTGTGATCAACGAAATGAACAAACCAATGGATCTGAGCAGTATCGTTGCTGCGGCCAAAGGCCGACCCCAGCTGGCAGCCCAGATTTATGCCGCATCTTTGCTGGCCATCGAGGTGGATACCCCGGCCGAGCGCCAGTATATGCAGCAGCTGGCCGACAGCCTGTATCTTTCACCGGAAATTACGGCCCATCTTGAAAAAACAGTCGGTCTGTAAAAAAGGGTAACCGTTCACAGGTTCAGGGTTCAACGTTCAAGGTTAAAGACAAAGAATGCATTAATAGACCCGAAGGGGTGTAATCACGACTGCTGGCTATTGGTATATCCGTGGCAATTTGTGGTATGTCGACATATAAAATGTAGGAGTGCTGGCCTCCGGCTCGTAGAGGGCTCGTAACGCCTACGGCTCGGAGAGAGTAATGGAGTATTGGAGTGTTAGGCTTAAAAGCGGAAATGGGTCTGATTTTTACTTTTTTACCTTTGATTATCCGAGATCCAAGCATAGTTTGTATTTTTCCATTATATCAACCATTCACCAATCCATTACTCCATCACTCCAATACTCCAGTACTCAAGTACTATTACCCCCCCTTCTTGGATAAAATCATAATTCCAACCCTTAACCAATCAACGACATCTGAAATGAGAATAAAATGGGACTTTTCGATTTTGCACGCAACATCGGCAAAAAACTTTTTGGCAGTGAAGACGAAGCACCGGAGAAGATCAAGGCGCACATCGAGGAAGAAAACCCCGGGGTGAGCAACCTCAAGGTCAGCGTCGAAGACGGCGTGGCAACGATCAGCGGGCAGGCCGACAGCGCCGAGGCCATGGAAAAGGCGGTACTGATGGCCGGCAATGACAAGGGCATCGGCGAAGTGCGCGCCGATGGGCTGACGGCGCCGGCGCCGGTACAGGAGGTGCAGTACTACGAGATACAGTCCGGTGATACGTTATCGGCGATTGCCAAGAAATACTATGGAAACGCATCGGATTACCCTCGCATATTCGAAGCCAACCGGGAAGTCATCAAAGACGCCAACCTGATCTATCCGGGCCAGAAGATACGCATCCCCATGGGATAGGGTAAAGCCTATGGTGGTGAAAATTCTCATATTAGGGCCTTTAATTTCTATCCCATTTTTATTTCTCTTTTGGGAGTAAGGTGTCAGGTTTCAGGATATGCTATTGCCTCTACCTTTCCTGGCACCTCCTATGAAACTATGCCAAAATGAGGTATCCTTCATATGACGCCAAAAGTAGTTTACAATTTTTATCGTAGGTTGGGTTGTGCGGGCGGAAACGTCGGGTAAAGCTTAGTTCAACTAAATAACAACTTCCTGCTATCTAACGTAATTTTTCTGCAATAGCACTACCCAACATTAAAGTCGCTTAACCCAACCTACAACTTTTCAGGCCAGAGGCGGCGCTCGTATGAAACTACATCATTTATTACAAAATGCGGAACAAAACCGGTTTAGAAGTTAAGTCTATGTGCATCAAGTTACAGGCAAATTTTCATCAGTCCAGGCGAAACCGGCTTCTCATGCAGTGAGGCATCCAATGATTCGGCTTCTATGCGCCGTTGCCGTTATTTCATCGATTGCGGAGGGATCGTACTATCCTGCCAGATGGTCGGTATCGCCATATGGTTAATATCCTTTTGCAAACCAATATTCCATCGTTCTTTCCGAGGCGTAGGCGCTACCCTACAAGCCGGAGGCCACCATTCCATTATTCCATTTCCGGGGCAAATTCGGAAGCCCCAAGAAACACTGTGATTCCCATAAATTGTATACATTCCGAGACGTTTTTATTGGAAGGAGACCGACATGCTGAAAAAAACCACCTATCACATACTTCTGAGTTTTTGTTTTTACCTACTGTTTGTCGTGTGGACACCTCTATCCGCAGAGGAGAAAGCCAAGCAGGAACCGCCCCCGGAACCGGTCACGATTTCCGATCCATCAATACCGGTCGATGAACTGGAGTTGTTGGTCACACCGTTGACCGCCGAAGAGTTGTTTGTCGAAGCCGATGCCTGGCTTGGACTCCTACAATCAAAGGTAGCTGAGATTAGTCAGGCGGAAATCGAAGTCAAGAGAAAAGACAAGGTAATCAAACAGACCGAGGCTAAAAAATCAATTGATAAGGCCAAAAAGGCCCTCGGCGAGGTCGAGAAAACAGAAGCGAGGGTGCAGGTAGAGCGAACGAAGGAGGCGGCAAAAGACGCCACCGAAGCGGCGGATGCCGCCAAAGAGCCAGTTGAAACCGTAGCAGACAAAGTCGAGAAGGCTGCCGAAGATATGGTCGAAACAAAATCCGAAGAAAAGTCCGAGATCCTGGATATCACGACTGAATTGCGGGAAGAACGGATCGCGCTGAACGATCGTCTCTATGTGATACTTGACGAATTGAACGAAAAGCTTGGCAAGACTGCCGAGGGGTTGGACAATGAGAAAGTGGTACCCTACCGGCTTTATGCCCGGTCGGTCAGCGGTATCAAGGTGGACATTTCGGATACGGAGGCGGCCTACGCCACTATTGTGGGATGGCTCAAATCAGAGGAAGGCGGGATCCGTTGGGCAACAAATATCGGCATCTTTGTCGCTACCGTTATTGCGTTCTGGCTCCTGGGTTTCCTTTTCAGCAAACTTATCGATCGGGCGCTTAGACTCGCCAAGCTTACATCCATTCTGCTGCGTAATTTCCTGGTGAGGGCTGTACACCAGGCCGCCGTAATCATCGGCATCATTGTCGGTCTCTCCGCCCTGGAAGTGAACATCGGTCCTCTGCTGGCCGTGGTTGGCGCGGCCAGCTTTGCGATCGCTTTTGCTTTGCAGGGCACGCTCAGCAATTTTGCCAGCGGTCTGATGATCATGTTTTACAAACCGTTTGATGTCGGTGATGCCATTGAGGTCGAGGGACTTGTCGGCATCGTGAAGTCCATGAGTCTGGTCAACACTACGATTACGAAATTTGACAATCAGGTGATGATCGTACCCAATAACTCGATCTGGGGCAACACCATCACCAACATCACCGGCAGCGAGGAACGGCGCGTCGATCTGGTTTTCGGCATCAGCTATAGTGACGATATCAACCTGGCACAGCAAATCCTTGAGGATATCGTGGGCGAGCATCCGCTGGTGCTGGCTGAACCCGAGCCGACGATCAAACTCAATGAACTGGCAGACTCCTCGGTAAACTTCGTCTGTCGTCCCTGGGCCAAAACCGGCGATTTCGGGCAGGTACGTTGGGATGTAATTCGAGCCGTCAAGGAGCGCTTTGACCAGGCCGGCATTTCGATCCCCTTTCCCCAGCAGGATATTCATGTTTACAATGCGCCGACACCTTCCGAATCCGAGGCTGCCTAAGTCGCCTCAAGACGCATAAGCAGCGCCCCCGAGGCGTCCAGCAGTTCCATCGAATCGCCGATGATGCGATAGGAGGTTGTAGCATTTATAGCTTTGAGAAATACGGCCTCCAACTCTGCTATGGGCGGCGGGCACATCATGCGCGTCGTGGCCAGTCCCTTGAAGTGCAAGCCGTCCGTACTTTAAGGCGTTCGATCTCGTAGTTGAGATCCGATCGGATCTCGTTTCCCGCCCTGTCCAGCATACCCAGCCGTTCGGCAGACAGCACATTGAACCGACGCACACTTTCGGTGCCGGCGCGCAGCTCCAGGCGGCCGCCATCTTTCCGGGTGTACGCCAGCGGCCCAGTTCGTAAAAATCCTCGTCCCGGCCGTCCTTCACACCCAGGTAGGTGCGACGCAGGCGGAAGGTGTGGTCCGCAAACAGCGTCAGCACCAGCCATTATTCCAAATGGGCAACCCCCTAACTTGTCTCAATTTAATAAGAATTGCTTGCTTGTCAACCGGATAGCTCAAATAAATAGCTTAAACCCTTTAATTCCAGAAGCGAGGTACCCACTTCGCTGTCCTTGCGCATATAGTAGGTTGCGTTAAGCGGGATGCAGGCACAATTTATGTTGGGTTCGCCTATCTTAATGCACCTCAAAAGTTTGAAATAGCAACAAAACTAGCGAACCCAACAAGATTGGTTGATTGAGTAAATCACCTCTGAAACAGAAAGACGGGGAGTGGAAAGTGGTGGTGGCCGATGGGCTATATCGTGCGCTGACCGGAAAAAGAAGAAGTAGACAGGGTAGGACTCGTTACAAATGTCGAATTAAGGAACTCTTTCTATATTTATTTGTTAAAAAAAGAGCAAAGCGAAGCGATATCCAGAATTCGTCAATCGTCATTCGTCATTCGTCATTCGTCATTCCATTATCCGCGGGAGTGCTGTCTTGCAGGATTATTATTACTTAAGAAATCTTCGTTGCCGCCGCGTTCCGGTGTCTTAACTTCTGCAAGGTTTTCTACTTTCTTACCTTGCCTGCGGATGCCGATAAAACCTATCAGTCCGATACAAACCAACATTAATATTGTATTGCTATGGTTGATTGCTGCCGGTACTATATTTGCCGGCTGGCTGTCATTCTTCAGCGCTATCTGAGATTCAATACTTTTTGCCGTATGATTGTAATGAAACGTCGTAATCGCCCATCCCGTGATAGACACCCCTGTCATTAAAAAAACCGCCACGATGATAAATTTATATTTATTAACTTTTGTGCGCATTCCAAGCCCCTTTTTTTAAGCGCTTACAGGTCCGGATTTGATGGAAACTGAGCCTGTGAACCCCCAACCCCCGTTGTGATAGGCTGTAGAATCTTTGATTGCTTCCCTTTAGTTGTGTTTACTTTAAGAATTTTCTGACTGATTGTCAACCTGATTTACCGAAATAATTAGATTTTTTTCCTTTCTGCATCTTTTCGGTTCAACCCCAGTCCGGGGTCAACCGGCCCTCGGCATCCCTGCGAAACGGTATCCACGCCGGCCCGAAGACTTCCAGCGTAATATCCTTGGCTTTAGGTTTTACCCTGATCTTCTCCAGTTCTTCGAACTCAGGGTCATAAGAGAATTCTATTTTTTCGATGTCCTCCTGCATGCGGGCCTCCATATCCAACAGCTGCGCTTCAATTGCGGCCGCTTTCTCCCGGGCGCGGTCAACGTCCATTTCTTCCTTACGCATCCGACTGGCGGATCTCATGGCAGTTCCCACCCGCGAGGCCGATCCGACGCTGACGGCTTTACGACCTAAAAAGGCGCCGAGGATGGCAGTCCCGAAAGAAACGGCGGTTTGAATTTTTCTGGATCTGGATTGTTCCGCTTCCCTGTCAATGGTCTGTTGGGCCCGCATGAGGCGATTTCTAAGGATCGCCCGCAGGCTGGAAGTACCGGGCTGGGTCCGGATCCATCCCAGTATTTCGTTTAACAGCATGGAAACGAAAAACATGCGTTGGGCATCGGAAAGATGACTGATGGTAAAGATGGAAGCACGGGGGTTACCCTGGGGGGTATATAAAAACCGCCCGATATCCAGGGGCTCGCCCTCCATCCAGGATTCGAATCCGGGGGCGGCCAATAAGCCATTCATCCGCATGGCCAGGGCCAGTCGGTCCTTGGCGGGGTAAAAGAACTCCAGATCCATTACGCCGATGCGTTCAAAAGGAGGTGCCTGGACCGCCTGAATCAACCCGGCCAGATCGAGGGCCCTGCCCCGTTTCCAGGCATTTTCAAACAGGTTGGCCAGCAGAATGTGCTCACGGCTGGCAATGGGATCGGCCTCGATGCCGAGAAGGGCTAAAAGTCCGGTAGCCGTAGTTTGGATCCGCTCCCGGAGTAAATCGGGGTCGTCCATAATGGCCGGTGGCGGCGGTGCAAAGTTCCGCAGAACGCTGACCCCAAGGCCGGCGCTGGAGCCGGGCGTATAGACGGCAAATTGGGCTGCGGCATTCAGACGTGCAATACGCTCGGGGCCCCTGATCCCAGCTTGCCAATCCCTTCTGCCACATTTGTGCCTGCCTGGCGGCGTATTTCTCGGGAGTGAGCCCATTGTTGAGAGCGTCCTGTTCATTTATCCAGGGACGGAAATCTTCAGCTTTCAGTTCGAGGGAAGTTAAGCAGTAAATTAGTCAGATCCCCCTTGGGATCGATGGCGATAATCGGTATTTTGTCGATGAGCGCTTCTTCCAAAAGGCTGATTCCCAGGCCGGTTTTCCCGCTGCCGGTCATACCGATAATAACTGCATGGGTATTGAGGTCCTTGGAATCATAAAGAACGATGTTTTCTTTGAGGGTTCGGGAAGCCGGATCATATTCCTTGCCGAGATAAAATGCACCGAGTTTTTCATAATAGTTGTCCATAATACAGATATCGTTGATTGGTTGATTGGTTGATTAGTTGATTGGTTAAGTGATTGTAAATAAGGATTTGTGCCATATTTGGAAAATAATTGGACACTGGCACGCAGTTTTCAGGTGTCGGATTTCAGGTGTCAGTGTCCAGGATATGCGATTGCGTCTACCTTTCCTGACACCTGAACACTTAAATGAAACTACGCCAAAATGGCACGGTTTTCTTGATGATTAAAATGGCCGCTTCGATGGCCGGGCCTGGATTAAACAGCAAACAGATTGAACGCCCAACATCGAACGTCGAATATTGATGACGCTACGCTTTATCTAATTTTAAACAAGCGAACCGCAGCTTGCAACGAGCCCTTCGGCAAGCTCAGGGCTTGAGCACGTCGAAAGCAGCCGAATCGAATTTCGAAGGGAAGCTTCCAACGCTTCCAGCCCGTAGGCTTCTATCCCGTATGCTTACAGGCCGGAGGCGCAGGCGCTTGCGCCGGGTGTTGCTCAGTTCTTTTAATAAAATTGACAGAATTCATTATTCGATGTTGGACGTTCAATGTTCGATGTTCGACGTTCATCAGTTTCTTTTTCGATTTGACCGGCCGTTTTTTTGGCCGGCGGCTGGGTTGACACCTGAAACCATATTCGCGGAATAAAAACAGTGTAAATTGTCACGTCTATGTGCATAAGTTACCGGTGAATTTTCATCACCTAGTATACAACTCAATTCCAAGAAATCAAGGACAATCTGCGGTCACTTTATTTTGCAGCATTTCAAGATGTTATCGGATAAAATGAGCTCTGTCCGGCATCACTTTTACCCCGCCAAATCCTTCGCCCGGATCAAAAAAGGAATCACCATCCATATCGGTCCATATGGTAAAGTTCAGCTACTAAGACACAAAGGCCAGATATCGTTGATTGGTGATTAGTTGATTGGTTAAGTGGTTGTAAATATGGATTCATCCCATATTTTCAAAATAAAAAGAGCTGTTTTCATAGTAAATTATGAGGTCTGAAGGCACAAAAAAAAACGCCAGCCGGCTATGTTATGCCGGCTGGCGAGTAAAGTTAAATCTTACCGAAAATGACTATCTACTAGGCAGGGTTTTTAGGCGCAATGATGTCATAGTAAGCCTTTTCGGATATGCTGCCCCAGTCGCCAACCACTTTCTGGAATTTTTTGAAGGATTCATTGACTTTCTTGGCCATGGGTGATTTGGCCGCCTCTTCCTCTACGACTTCCTTCGCCAGGGGACGCAGGGCATCGAGCACCTTGTCCGGGAACTTGAACAGCTGGACGTTGTGCTTGTTGATCAGGGTCTGCAGGGCCGCACCGTTATTGGCATTGAATTCGGCCAGAGCCCAGACATCATTCTCGGCGCAGGCGGCGTCAACTATGTGCTGAAGGTCTTTGGGCAGGGATTCGTACGCTTTTTTGTGGAAGATAAATTCCAGGTATGTTCCGGGCTCATGCCAGCCGGGATAGTAGTAGTATTTGGCAGCCTGGTAAAAGCCCATTCTCAGATCGTGGTAGGGTCCCACCCATTCGGTGGCATCGATGACGCCGCGCTCCAGGCTGGTGAAAATTTCACCACCGGGCGTGAGAACAACAGTTCCGCCGGCCTTGGCCACAACTTTGCCGCCCAGTCCGGGAATACGCATTTTAAGCCCTTTGTAATCATCAATGGTTTCAATCTTTTTGTTAAACCATCCACCCATCTGCACCCCGGTGTTGCCGCCGGGTCGGGGAATTACGTTAAAGGGCGCATAGGTTTCTTCCCACAGCTTCAGGCCGTCACCGCTATAAAACCAGGCGGCCATGCCCTGGGCGTTCATGCCGAAGGGCACCGCCGCAAACCACTGGGCTGGCCGGGCTCCTTACCGGCCCAGTAATAGGCAGCGCCGGTGCCGCACTCCACTGTTCCGTCGGATACGGCCTGGAAAGTTTCAAAAGGCGGTACCAATTCGCCGCCGGCAAAAACCTGTATCTCCAGTCGACCGCCGGACATCTCTTTGATGCGTTTCGCGATCCGTTCTGCACCTTCCTGAAGGACCGGGAGTTTGGGCGGCCAGGTAGTGACCATTTTCCATTTATAGGTTTTCTGTGCCAGTACTGCGGGTGCATTTACTGCGGTGGCGGCTACTGCTGCCGCTCCCAGACCTGCTTTTTTCAGAAAATCACGTCGTTTCATGAGAAACCTCCTTTTTCAATTAAAGATGATTTGGTGCATGCGGCACTTGCGATATCGCGAGCCACCGCTCATATGCCATACCCTTCGCGGGCATTAAATCCGGAATTTTAATTAGTGCCTGACCGGAAAGTCGCGATTTTGGTAGGTTGGGTAGAGCCCGTTCAGTTATGTTGGGTTTCGTACCTCAACCCAACCTACGAAAATCAAGCATCTTGCGAGCCATAATCTAAAGGGCGAAACCCAACAAATCGGATTAGCTGAGTTTTCGTTCAACAACTAATTAGCTTAAAAAGGCATTGGTTTAAATTTAACTTTTCCTGGATGTTAGTCAAGGACTATTTGGAATTTCCTCAACACAAGGACTCAATTGCCCTTAGAAATATCATACGACTCTTTTCTATTAATTTGTGAGACACTTCACTATGGTCCATAAACAAGCCTGGGCAGCCAGGTGGCCAGTTGCGGGAAAAAGACGATGATGGCCAGCCCGATCATCTGAACGAGAACAAACGGAATTATGCCGCGATAAATGTGACCCGTGGTGATTTCGGGCGGGGTCACGGCTTTAAGGTAAAAAAGTGAGAACCCGAACGGCGGCGTCAAAAACGAGGTTTGCAGATTCACCGCCAGCAGAATGCAGAACCAGAGCGGATCGAAGCCGAAATCGATCATAATCGGCGCCAGTACCGGTACGTGAATAAAGGTGATTTCGATAAAATCCAGAAAAAAACCAATGAAAAAAATAAGGAGCATAACAATGGCCAGCACGGCTCCCTTGCTGTACTGGTGAGCGATACTACCCAGAAAAGCCCGTACGAGACCATCCCCTCCGAGACCGCGAAAGACCAGTCCGAAGGCCGCCGCCCCGCAAAGAATGATAAAGACCATACAGGTTAACTTGAGCGTGGATTGCATGACATTCCGCAGCAGGGACAGATTGAATCTTTTATTGGCCATGGTCAACAGGCTTGCGCCCACGGCTCCGACGGCGGCCGCCTCGGTAGGCGAGGCAATGCCTGCAAAAATGGATCCTAACACGGATACCATCAGAAACAGGGGCGGAAACAGGGCTTTGAGGACCCGCATTACCAGTTGTCGACGCGTTATGGCCGCCAGTTCTTCCCTGGAAATGGCAGGGGCGATCTCAGGGCGTAAGAAAGTGACGATCAGAATATAAATAATAAAAAGCCCCACGAGAACGAGACCGGGCAGGACGGCGCCCATGAAGATATCACCCACCGAAACCCCGACAATATCGGCGATGAGCACCAATACGATGCTGGGGGGGATGATTTGCCCCAGGGTGCCGGAAGCGGCTACGGTGCCGGTGGCAAGCTCTTTCAGATGATGTCAACCCGCACGTGGCCGTCATGCAGCAGCGTGTAGCCGGCCCCGATCAGAAAGATGAAACCAAAAAGGTGCCACTCCAGTTCCTGGGTGAAAACGTAACTGGTATTAAAAAGATAGCGCATGACCACATCGACAAAAATGACCAGAACCAGCGCCAGGGTGACCCAGGCCACCCCCCGGCCGACCCATTCGTTTAAACCGTCAATCCAGCGGATAAATGTCTTGAGTACATTCATTTCAGATATCGTTTATTGGGTGATTAGTTGATTGGTTAAGTGGTTATAAATATGGATTTATCCCACATTTGCAAAATAATTGGACACTGTCACTTAGGTTTCAGGTGTCGAGTTTCAGGTGTCAGTAGTAAAAAAGTGAGAGCCAACCTGAAACCTGACACCCGACACCTGAAACCTATTCTCCGAAAAGGCTTCGCTACGCCCGAAAATGTCCAAAAAAATGAGCTATTTTCATAGTAAATTAGGAGGTCTGCATTTACACAATCCATAAATTAGAAGAGAATTTATTTGAAGACTAAAAGGTAAAATAAAAAAACATAAATAAAAGATATTTGAAAGTCAAGGACTAATGCTGAACCCTTCCAATCTTACCCTTGCCAATTAAGGTTGAATGAGCTAATTTTAGAAACCGTTGCGAGGTTCAGAGGTTCAAGGTTCTGGGTTCAGGGGTTCAAGGGTTCAGAGGTTTTGGGGTTCAGGGTTCAGCGCCGCCACTGGCCGCTTTGGCAGCCAGCCGGAACAGCGAACCGCAGAATATCGAATATTGAATACCGAATTTCGAAGGATCGAAACGCTTCGCTAAATCTTTTTTAAAACAGACAGAATACATTCATTCAACGTTCGATGCTTATAGTCCGCCTCTGGAGGATTCGGCGTTCATCAGTTTCTTTTTCGACTAGACCGGCCGTTTTTTTGGCCGGCGGCGGGCTGATACCTGAAACCAAATTCGCGGAACAAAACCGGTTTAAAAAGTTAAGTCTATGTGCATCAAGTTACAGGTGAATTTTCATCAGCCCAGGGTAACCCTGAACGCTGAACCCAGAACCTCTGAACCTTATTACACAAAGGAGATTCCCATGGCGCCGTCACTTTATTGGCCGGATAAGTATGTTGAAAACAAAAGGAAAGTTGCGGAGGCACTGAAAATCATTAAGCCGGGACAGCGGGTGTTTATCGGCTCATCCTGCGGTGAACCCCAGCATTTGGTGCGCGGCCTGTCTGATCTGTCGGATTATTTTAAAGATATCGAGATCGTCCGGTTGCTGACTCTTGAAACAACTCCGCTCACCCTGATTGCCAATAAAACCCATGATCAGAATATTGACATCCGATCCTTCTACCTGGGGTCTGCCAAACCCAAGGGAATCGCCCGCAACCAGCGTTTTATTACACCCATCAATATGTCGGCGATTCCACGACTGTTTAAAAGCCGCCTTTTGCCGATTCATGTGGCCCTGATTCAGGTTTCGCCGCCGGATGATTTCGGCTGGATGAGCCTGGGAGTTTCGGTTGATATCACCCTGGCTGCCGCGCAATCCGCCGACGTGGTTATCGCCCAGATCAATGCCAATATGCCCCGGGTACTGGGGCGCAGTTTTATCCACGTCAATGATGTTGATTATTTTGTGGAGTACGATGAGCCGCTGTTGACCATCGGCGAAAACCCCGAAATGGCAGCCGCCAATGATATCGGCCGATTGATTGCCAGAAGGCTGATTGACGACGGCTCAACGATTGCCATCGGTTTGGGAACAACGTCGGATGCCGTCATGCTGGCCCTGTCGGAAAAAAACGATCTGGGTATCCACACGATGTACATGACCAACGAAATTATGCACCTGTTTGCTAAAGGGGTGATCACCAACCGCAAAAAGGGCTTTAACGACGGAAAGCTGGTTGCCAACAGTGCCATCGGTTCAGAGGACCTCTATGAATTTTTAAATGATAATCCGGCGGTTGAGTTTCATCCCTCCGATTATGTCTGTGATCCGGCGATCATTGCCCGCCATAACAAAATGGTTGCCATGAGTGTGGCCATGACCATTGATTTGACCGGCCAGGTGGCGGCCGACGCCATGCCGCAAACTCATTTTTCGGGGATTACCGGCATCTCAGATTTTATGCGGGGTGCGGTCCAGTCGCCGGGCGGCAAATCGATTTTAATGCTGCCTTCCACAGGCATGCAGGGTAAGAAGAGTCGTATCGTCCCGTTGCTTGCTGATACGGCGGTGGTGGCCACCCGGGGTGACGTTCATCTGGTCGTCACAGAGTTCGGAGCGGTCAATTTATTCGGCAAAAGCCTGCAGGAACGGGCCATGGCCATGATCAGTATTGCACATCCCGAGTTTCGGGACGAGCTCTTTTTTGAGGCCAAAAAGATGGGGCTTCTCAGCACCGAAAGAACGCTGAGTGAATCCATCCAAGGGGTTTATCCCATCCACCTGGAAGAAACCATCGATATGGAGGGTGAAGAGATGACGGTGCGGCCCGTCAAGCCGGTGGATGAAAGAAGAATTCAAGAGCATTTTTACAACCTGGACAAGGATGATGTCGTTGCCAGGTTTTTCCATGAGAAAACCAGTTTTGTAAAAGAAGAGGTTGAAGGGGTTTCGCAGATAGATTATGTTAAAGACTTAACCGTTGTGGCGGTTGTCGGCGAATTTGGTTTCGGCCGGGTGGTTGCCATTGGAGAATATCTGATCGATCCGGCCACCAATGTTGCCGAAATTGCATTTTCCGTCAGCAAAGATTATCAAAAAAAGGGGATGGGCAAGATCCTGTTGAGAAAGCTGGCCTCGGCTGCCCGGGAAAATCATATTTCCGGCCTGGTCGCCTATACATCTCCCCAGAATCGCGGCATGATCAAGCTGTTTAACCAATTGCCTTATAAGGTGAATACCTTTTTCGACGGGGATATGCTGACGTTGAGCTGTAAGTTTGATGAGACGGGGTGACTGGTCGCTGGGTACTGGGTATTGGGTGACTGGGTACTGGTGGCTGGGTACTGGTGGTTAGGTACTGGTGGCTGGGTACTGGTGGCTGGGTACTGGTGGCTGGGTACTGGGTATTGGGTATTAGGATATTGGGTGACTGGGTATTGGTGACTGCGTATCGGGTACTGGGTATTGGTGACTGGGTGCGGGCAAAAAGGGCATAGAGCAAATAGAAGAATTCGGAAGTCGGAATGCGGAATGCGGAAAAAAAGACTTCGGATTTTGGAATTGAGAGGGCGGAAGACGGAGAAAATAAGAATTTGGAATGCGGAAGTTGGAAAAAGGTAAAGCCAGGGAGCCAGGTAACAAGCTTACTAAAAAATCAGTCTTTTAAACGCCATGCGCTCTACTCCATGCCCTCTGCTTTATCATTCCGCATTCCGCTTTCCCACTTCCGAATTCCAATTTCTGCCCTCTGGCATCTGGTTTCTGACACCTGACACCTGAAACCTTATTCATCTATCCTCCGGCTCATATAGTTTCTAAAACACGGATATAGAAAAGAGATAAATTAGAGGAACTTAGCAATGACGACACTCACGATTAGATTTTTACCTTACGAGACGACGATTCAGGTTCAGGACGGCGATACGGTTATTCGTGCAGCCCTGGAAGCCGGGGTGCATGTGAACGCATCCTGCGGCGGGCGAAGGCGTTTGCGGAAAATGCCGGGTGCTGATTGAAGACGGGACCATTGAAGGTGGGATTTCGGAAAAACTCAGTGAAGAAGATCTGGAAAAAGGCTACCGTTTGGCCTGTCAGGCGGTGGTGAAAAGCGATCTGGTGGTGCGTATTCCCGTCGAATCCTCCATTGATGCCGGTGTACTTAAACTGCAGGCCGCGCCGCGCCGCACGGCCCATATCAAGGGGTTTAACTTCGATGAACTCAAAGAAAAAGGGCTGTTCGTCGCACCCGTTGAAAAAAAATATTTGCAGCTTCCCGCACCCACGGCCCAGGACAACCTGCCGGATATCACCCGATTGATCAGTTATCTGAAACTCAAACACGATGAGCATCGTCTGGAGGTCGATCTTTCGGTGATTCGAAAATTGCCCGATGTGATTCGCGAAGACGATTTTAAGGTGACAACGACCCTGGTCCGACCGGTGCGGGATGTCGGCAAGACCCTCATTATCAATGTTCAGCCCGGAGATACGACCCATCGCAGCTACGCCATTGCCATGGATATCGGTACCACAACAATTTATGGCCAGATTATCGATCTGATCACCGGTGACGTGCTGGCCGAACATGGGGAGTTTAACGGGCAGATCAGTTACGGTGAAGATGTCATTTCGCGCATTGTATTTGCCGAGAAACCGGGCGGTCTGGAAAAAATAAGTGCGGTCGTCATCAATACCATCAATAAAATCCTGAGAAGAATTGTGAAAGAATCCGGCGTCGATCCGGAGGATATTTCCACCATTACCTTGGCCGGTAATACCACCATGACTCAGTTGATGCTGGCCGTCAATCCGCGATCGATCCGCCGTTCCCCATACGTTCCGGCCGCCACCCTGTATCCGCCCACAAAAGCCGCTGACCTGGGTATGGATCTGGTCGGGCATGTCACCGCCCTGGTTTATCCTGCGGTTTCCAGTTATGTGGGCGGGGATATCGTCGCCGGCGTGATGGGCTCCGGAATTTATCGCAGTGAAGCCATTACGCTTTATCTGGATGTCGGCACCAACGCCGAAATAGTGATCGGCAACATGGAATGGCTGGCGTGTGCGGCCTGTTCCGCCGGGCCCGCCTTTGAAGGTGGCGGGCTGAAATTCGGGATGCGTGCCGCCAAAGGGGCGATCGAGGATTTCTCCATCGATCCGGCAACCCTGGAACCGATGATCATCACCATCGGTAATGTCCGTGCCAAAGGGATTTGCGGGTCCGGGCTGATTATCATGGTGGCCGTCATGTTCGAAATGGGGATTATCAACAACCTGGGCAAATTTGAGCGCGATCTGGACACCCCCCGCATTCGAGAAGACAACGGTATTTATGAGTACGTGCTGGCCTGGCAAGATGAAACCCAGATCGACCGTGACATTACCCTAACGGAAATCGACATTGAAAATCTCATCCGGGCCAAGGGTGCTATTTACAGCGGCTGCATGACGCTGTTAACAGAGGTGGGCATGGATATTGCCGACATCGAGCATATTTTCCTGGCCGGAGGGTTCGGCAGTTATGTGGATCTTGAAAAAGCAATGACCATCGGTCTGCTGCCGGAAATGGACCCGGATAAGGTCACTTTTATCGGTAACGGTTCGTTGATGGGCGCCCGTATGAGTTCGCTGACCAATCGAATCCGTAAAGATGTGGCGGAAGTTACCAAAAAGATGACCAATTTTGAACTATCGGATAC
>PVMK01114302.1_pt1 | contig 16106 bp, 17 predicted proteins | sample 1853481 | NCBI WGS metagenome assembly PVMK01 (sample SAMN08533507, study PRJNA380276) | Marine sediment metagenome, whole genome shotgun sequencing project.
CACTCCCCTTTTTTAAATAAATTTATAAAATTAACTATATCTGAGTGTATCTCTCTTTGAACCTCCCTTTCTTTCAAAAGAATTAAACCCGCACGAAAAGTCGTTAAAAGTGATCCCGTCTACATAGATGATATAAACATTTAATGGATGAAATTCCCAAAATTGCAATCCTTAATATTAGCGATTAGGTTAGCGGTTAATTTCGTTTGAAATCTTAAGAGTTTATGGAATTGCAATTCTAATGCTTTTAAAAAGCAGAGGCATCGGTATTGGAAAAGTGGCGGAGATGAAAGAGCTTGAGCATAGACAATCGTTTTGAAAGAAATCTGCTTCAAATCCTTGGATGCAGGAAGTTTAGTTCCGCCAACGATGATTCATAATATAACAAGTTATGAAAGGTCAACATTTCATTTAAATCACAGGAATTTATAACATTCAGAAGTCAGGAAAATTAACTATGCGAATTTGATTGAACCTGAAAACCATTTTGTTTATACTTGCGATTTCTGCTCCTATGTGGGTCTATATTGTCAAGTTCTTTTATTAAGGGCAAACTTATTTCGCTGGGTTTGCCTTTTTGCAATTTTGTAAGAAATAGGATATATGTACTTGGAATTGAGAAGCTTGAACTTGTGTTTATGGCAAGTTAGGTCTCCAACAATTGAAATACCCCGCCCGTATCCCGCCAGTTAATTAAAACATACCCCGCCTTTTTTTATGAACATACCTCGCTTAATCCCGCCTCAAGCGTTTGTATTTCTGGCTTTACTTTAAACTTTTCACGGAGACAAGATAACAGCCAAAGTGATCAACTATTGATTATTCTCTTCAGTTTTTATAAAATATTAACAATAAGGTTAAATGTAGTGATAATTACTACGAGACGCCGTTAACGGTGACATAGAGAGGTTTTGTTATGGGCTTATTAGCAAGGTTTTTCTTTTTAAAAAGGGTCACTTTTAAAGACGGACGGGAATACTTAGACCTCACAGTTATGTCTCGGACTTTTATTACAAAATTGTAAATAGTCACGTAACATGTTAATATCAATACAATTTTTGCTTTGCTGTCAATTTGTTAGAATTTCTTATGTTTACAAAAGGTTAGAAGGGTTGGAGACATAAGGCAAGATATCACCAGAGTTCGAGTTCAAATTTAAGCATAAATTTCTATTAAACTTTCTAACCGCAATAACTTTTTCAAAACCCGCCTTGTTCTCGGGGGATTTTTCTTATAAGAGTGGGATAACCGAGGTTATGATTTGGATTCCAAATCTTCTATTTTTGGAAATGCATGGTTGAGGCAAGTTGAATTTAAGCCCGGCTTGGGATGGAATGAAATTATACAAGATATAGTGTTGAGGGGATTACTGCAATGAGCCCTTACTTCGCCATTCGCAGTTAAATAAAAGGAGGTCATCATGAAAGGATGGAGATTTTTTCAACTGATTTCGATAACAGTAATAATGACTTTGGGACTTAGTCTGAGTGCATTTTCATCGGGAGGAGGGATTGTCACCGACGATGAGGCATCTTTGAGTGGTGCGGCCAGAACAGAGCCTTATTCCCCTTATGCGCAGCGTACCTTCCCTACCATGCCACTGTGGGGTGATACCCATTTGCACACGGCAATTTCATTTGATGCGGGCGCTTTTGGTGCCCGTCTGCTGCCGCCGGATGCCTATCGTTTTGCCAAGGGTGAAGAAGTGATCTCTTCTACTGGCCAGCCGGTTAGATTATCCCGCCCGCTTGATTTTCTGGTGGTCGCCGATCACTCGGACAACATGGGATTTTTTCCCAATTTGCAGGCAGGTGCCCCCTATGTGATGGCAAGTGAAAAGGGGCGCAAATGGCATGAAATGATTAAGGCGGGTGGCCAGGAAGCCGTGAAGGCTGCAGTCGAGCTCATTGTTGCCTTTTCTCAGGATAAATTCCCTAAAGAACTGGCGTCCTTGCCTGGTACAAGCGTCTATCGTTCCAGCTGGGATGACACCATTAATGCTGCTGAAGAGGCGAATGACCCGGGTCATTTTACCGCCTTTATTGGTTATGAATGGACGTCTCTGGTTAAGGGCAATAACCTGCATCGTGTGGTGATGTATCGGGATGGTGGTAATCGCGCAAGGTTGATGGAACCCTATACCATGACGCCACCACTGGGAAGTCCGAACCCTGTCGATCTGTGGAAATGGATGGTCGACTATGAGAAAAAAACAACGGGACAGGTCCTGGCCATTGCTCATAATGGGAATATGAGTAACGGTATCATGTTCCCTGAAATAAAAGCTTTTGGCAAAAAAATTGACAAGAAATATGTCGAGACCCGCGCACGCTGGGAGCCGCTTTATGAAGTGACTCAGATCAAGGGTGACGGTGAGGCCCATCCCTTCCTCTCACCCAACGACGAATTTGCAGACTATGGCACCTGGGACCAGGGCAATTTAGACCTGAGTGTGGTGAAGAAAAACGAGATGCTGCGCTTTGAGTACGCCCGCTCGGGTTTAAAAACAGGGTTGCGGCTGGAAGATAAACTGGGCACCAATCCCTATCAGTTCGGCATGATCGGCTCCACTGACAGTCATACCGCGCTGGCAGCAATAGAAGAAGACAACTTTTTCGGCAAACATTCCGGAGGGGAGCCGAGCAAGGAGCGTTACGCACACCCCATGGCCAAGGTGGGGGATCTCGAATATGCAGGTTATTCAATGGTTTCATCAGGTTGGGCCGCTGTTTGGGCGAATGAAAATACCCGTGAATCCATTTTTGACGCGATGAAACGCAGGGAAACCTATGCCACCACCGGCAGCCGAATGATCGTGCGCTTCTTCGGCGGCTGGGAGTTTGACAGTAAAGATGCCAACAACCGGCTGCCCGCCAGGATAGGTTATTCCAAGGGTGTGCCCATGGGTGGTAATCTGTCAAAGGCTCCAAAAGGAAAGAAGTCGCCTACATTCCTCGTTGCTGCATTGAAGGACCCCATAGGGGGTAACCTGGATCGTATTCAGGTTATCAAGGGCTGGATGGATGCCAAAGACAAGCTACATGAAAAGGTTTATGATGTAGCATGGTCTGATGATCGCAAACCGGATGCCAAAACCGGCAAGTTACCTTATGTCGGTAACACCGTGGATGTTGCCAACGCCACCTGGACCAACACTATCGGCGCCACCGAGCTTATCACCGTTTGGGAGGATCCCGACTTCGATGCCAAACAGAGTGCCTTTTACTACGCGCGGGTGATTGAGATTCCAACACCACGCTGGACAGCATTCGATGCCAAGTACTTTAAGGTGAATATGCCGAAGGAAGTTCCGATGACCACTACGGAACGTGCTTATACATCACCGATCTGGTATACGCCGAAATAATAGTGTCGTTTAGTAATCCGGAATAAACAAAGGACGGCTGCGAGCTTCACAAATCCGCTTGTAGCCGTTCTTGTTCAAAACGATGATAAGAAAGGAGTGGGGGGCAGTGTTTTTCAAATCGCGCTCTTCGAAGAAGAAGCTTCCTAAAACCAACAATCAAAAGTCTCTACGATTTTTGCGCGAGCCGCTCATTCATTTTTTCGTGTTAGGTCTGGCTGTTTTCGGACTTCATGCAGTATTGGATCGAAAACCGGTAACAATTGTGGATGATCCCTATCTCGTGGAGGTATCCTCGGCCGATATAGAATGGATGTGGACCCTGTTAAATAAAAAGATGGGGCGTGAACCTACCCGCCAGGATTTAAGAAACCAGGTCAATCAACTAATTCGCGAGCAAATTCTCAGTCGTGAAGCCGTTGCCATGGGTCTTTGATGAAGGCGATATTGTTGTTCGTCGCCGCCTGGTTCAGAAGGTGGAGTTTTTGTTCAAGGACCTGTCAGCAATGACAGAGCCTACAGAAGATGACCTGCGAAACTATTATACTGAGAATCGCGCAAAATACGAGATGCCACCACAAGTAACCTTTACTCAAGTCTATTTCAGTATCGATAGCCGTGGGGTTGATGGAGCAAAACAAGCGGCACAAGCGCTAACAAAAGAAGGCCACGATCCATCCAAAGCATCGACACTCGGAGACGCTTCCATGTTATCACCAGAATGTGCGCAGTGCAGTATGAGAGAAATTATAAACCGGTTCGGCACAGATTTTGCCAAAGCAGTGAAAAACCTGGAGCCCAGGGTCGTGGTATGGACCCATTCGGTCTACATATGGATTCCATGCCGTTTACATCTACGCGCGGCAGGAGGCAAATTTACCGAAACTCGAAAATATCATTGACCAGGTTAGGAATGACTGGATGTTCGCAAATCAGGAAGAAAATAGACGCAGGGTTTATAAAGAGATACGCTCACGATACCGGGTCCTGGTCGAAGGCTTGCCCTATGATCTCGATGTGAAAGGATAAGGCATAGATGCAAAGCATATCATCAGGTGTTGAATTCAAAGGAATCGATACGTTCCAAATTAGAGCATCGCAATATCCTTTCGCCAGGTGGATCTGGATTATTTGTGGGCTGTTATTCTTTTTGGCAATTCATGATTTTGCATTTGGCCGATAATATCCGTCCGCTCTATCTGGAAATCGAAGAGTTACCATCCGGCAATATCCGGGTGGTTTGGAAGGTTCCCCGCGGTCAGGGAATACCACCCAACCTCAAACCTTCCTTCCCAGAGCAGTTTCGGGTCATACCACCTCAAAAACGTTTGCAGACCAATGATGCTGTTGTTGAAACGTGGAATATGAGAGGCGGTGATGACGGATTAGCCGGTGCGCAAATACGAATAGACGGGTTGAAGCAAACAACGACCGATGCCCTGGTACGTGTCCGGCTATCCGATGGATCGGTCCATCGAGTGGTTCTGCGCCCTAATGAAACCGCTACAACGATTCCCAATCTCCAGATTGCAACGGATGAACAGAAAAAGCCCCATAGCTCTTTACTGCAGTTCATCGACCATTGGCGCTACGGCCTCTTGCTATCGATCGCTTTTGTGCTCAGTCTGTTGCCAATGGCCCGACGCAGGGGCATTATCCTGTGTACGGTTGCACTCATTGCAGGTGCTTTTTGCGGCCACGCTCTGGGGCGTCTGCCGGTTGATGACACCATTTTCAAACAGAATATTCCTACCAAAGCAGAAGCTGCCAAAATTCTCCAGGGATTGTTGTTGAATACCTACCGGGCATTTATACTCCAGGAGGATGAAGATGTTTACGATACCTTGTCGCTTAGTGTTTCTGATGAATTCTTGAGTGAAGTATATTTACAGAACCGCGCTAAAATGCGAATGAGCGATTCAGACGGGACTTTAGCGATCATACATCAACTGGATATCAAAACGATCGACTCTATTACTCCAAAAAAGGATGGTCGTATCGGCATTGTCGCCAATTGGGATGTTTACGGATCGGTGCATCATCAAAACCATGTCCATTATCGGTGTAACACATACATAGCCGAGGTAATCATTAAGCCAACCGAAAATTACTGGAAACTCGTCAAGATTCAGTTGTTGGATGAACAGCGCGTGTTATAAGACTTCGCTTAATTTGCCCCTTTCGTTTCACATCGCAACCACAGCATATTGGGCCTGTTTCTAAGACATCAAATGTGCAGATATCTCCAACATATTCAAACATCAGGTGAACTTGTGATACCTGCAATAAGGTCCAAATATCAACTCATTAAATTTATGTGATAACCATACCATATCACAAATGAGCCATATTGCCGATATCTGCTATGTATCCAAAATCTTAACAGTGAGTTCAGAACCTGTGATATCGTTTTTTAATAAGGGCAAATCTTTTTTCGGGGGTTTGCCTTTTTTGCATTTCTGTAAGAAATACGATATATATAATCTAAATTAAGCCATTTCAGGTTGTGCTTATGGCAAGAAAGCACAGGTCTTGACTATCCTTATTTTCGTGACATACTCTCAATGTATCTGTACTTTGTTGATATCTTGGTTCCTGGCAAGAGACCTGAAATTTTCCATTAGGAAAGCATGCCGCAATATCTATCATGGAATATTAAATTGACAGATAGGCAGATTCTTGTTAATCACTTCCTCAATTTGACTCTGAGTTTTTTCAGTTCTATTGAACCGGTTGCAACCGCTTTTCGATCACCTTAATTAAAAGGTGGACAAAATTTTTGATTATAGGAGGGTTACTGTATTATGGTAGATTTGCTTGATTGGTCTGATGATTACTTGATTGGAATTAGTGAGATTGATAAACAACATAAAAAGTTTTTTGAAGTTGTACACAAATTTTATATGGATATCTTAAACTGCGAGGGAGAGGAGGCTGTTGAAGAAACTTTAGAATTTCTAAAGAACTACGCCGTGAAACATTTTCAATCAGAAGAAGCTTTCATGAAAAAGTATGAATACCCTCATATTGAAGAACACAAGAAACTCCACGAAGAATTCATAGAGAAGTTTGATACTTTGGCTGATAAATTCAATACTTTTGGAGCAAGTCAGGGCTTGGCAGATGAAGCATTGGATATGGCTCAGAACTGGCTCGCTGATCACATCTCAGATGAAGATGCTCAATATGCGGAGCATGTCAATCAATTTTCGGAGTAGACATTGGTTTTACCCAGAACTAAAGTGTGCTTAAAGGCTTGAATTTTCTAACGCCACGAATATTATCGTAGACAGTGTCATGAGGATCCGGTCCAACCCTTCACTCTAGACAAGTGGGGATTTGGTCGTATGAATTTCATCCTTTACAAGTTGGGTTATCTGCTATTCTCTGCAATAAAATCTCCTTTTTAAATTACAGATACTTCCTACAAACCTGTAACGGATCCCGATTACATGTTACTGCTAATATCTTGAATCTGCAAGTGACCTTCAGTAGTTGTGATATCGTTTTTTAGTGAGGGCAAATCCTTTTACGGGAGTTTGTCCTTTTGCCTTTTTATGGATTTTTAGATATATGTAATCAGTAAGGGTTGGCATATTGATTTGATTCCAGGAGGGGATATATTGAGTGAATATGATATTGTAGTGATCGGCGGAGGTATTGTTGGAGTCTCCACTGCCTGGAAACTGAAGCAGCATTATCCTGCTGCTACAATTTTGTTGATTGAAAAGGAATCTTTTCTATCCAAACACCAGACCGGTCATAACTCAGGGGTAATCCATGCAGGAGTGTATTACAAACCAGGAAGTCTAAAAGCCGAGTTCTGCAAACGTGGTGCATCCCAAATCCTTGCATTTTGTCGGGAGCATGACTTGCCGCATGAGCAATGTGGTAAGCTTTTGGTTGCGTCCAATAATATTGAATACGATCGGATGGAAGCGCTTGAAAACAGGTGCATTCAAAACGGAATTGAGGTAGAAAACTTGTCGGAATCAGAGCTAAAAAAACGAGAACCTAATATTAAAGGTTTAGCCGCTTTGTTAGTTCCAGCAACAGGTATTACCGACTATAAAAAGATAACTTTGAAAATGGCCGACCTTTTTATCGCATTGGGCGGTGTAATCGAATTTGGATTCGAAGTTAAAGTGCTAAGGGAGACTTCTGATGCAGTGAAAATTCGGTCAGGAGCCAATACCATAAATACTAAATATCTTGTCGTCTGTGGCGGTCTAATGGCGGATCGATTGGCAAAAATGATGAACATAGATATTGATTTTCAAATCGTTCCCTTTCGTGGTGAGTACTACCAGCTACCTGCAAAATACAACCAAATCGTCACTCACCTCATTTACCCTATTCCCGATCCTGAGTTGCCTTTTTTGGGTGTGCATCTGACTCGGATGATCGACGGATCGGTGACTGTCGGCCCCAATGCCGTAGTGGGCTGGAAACGAGAAGGTTATGGTAGTCTCAATTTGGATTTGAAAGATAGCCTGGAAATGGTGAAATATCAAGGCTTTTGGAAAGTAGTCACAAAAAATATAAAGTCTGGATTGTGCGAGATTAAGGATTCTTTTTACAAACCTGGCTATCTAAATCGAGTGCGCAAATATTGCCCTATCCTCACGATATCGGACCTCTATCCTCACCCTGCTGGCATTAGAGCCCAGGCCGTGAAAATCGATGGTAGTCTTGTCCACGATTTTCTTTTTGCTGAAAGTGAGCGTTCTTTGCATGTTTGTAACGCTCCTTCACCTGCTGCGACCTCGGCCATACCGATCGGCAAATATTTGTGTAAGAAAGTTAAAGAAAAGTTTAATCTTTGATGTGGCTATAAATTAATCTGAAGTTGCAATATCTGCTATTTATCGCAGGAATTTCAAGCCTAAAATCTTTACGGATATCACAACACCTGATAAACAATCTTATAGTCCAAACACTGGTAAGAAAGCAAAAAATTAACAATTATATTTATACGCTCCTTACTAACAAGATGAGTTCTAGAGTTGGCATTGTTGTTTGATTTCTAAGGAGGACATGTTGATTGGGTATCTAACATTTTATTGTCAGTTCAAAAATGCTTTCTGATCATGTCAAACCAAATATAGATTAGGACTTAATAATTATTTCCCCTTCTTTTGGTATAAAAGAATTTTGAAACACTTGCTTAGCTTCATAAAGAAAATTAGACAGTTCTTGGGATCCAAAACCAGGATTTATATGTATCAATCCTAATTCTTCGATATTTGCCTCTTTTGCAAGCTTTGCCACACCTTCGCTGTATCCATGATCCGCTTTTTTGGTGAAATTGTTCGTAGCATTTTTATATAATTCGACATCATACATTGTATCTATAAAAGCTATTTTAACATTTTTTATAAATTCTATATGTTGTTCATCTGGATCTGCATCTGTTATATAAGCGAAGTTATTGTCCATGCGGAATGCCAAAGACCCTCCTGGATGAATTTGTGGTAGAACTTTAATCTCAAATTCTCCAATTTCAATTTCCGTGTTTCTTATAGGTATAACGTTAACATCGCCAGGATAATTTTCTAGAGGTAATGCAAAAAGTGGCGGTTTGGTTAAACGATCTAATGCATCAGAATATTTACTATCAACCCAAGGTCTTGTAGGTGCGTATAAAGAAAATTCCTTTGCCCAAAATTTAGGTAGCCAAGTTAAACCTACGACATGGTCTAAATGATAATGAGACAAAAATATATCTAACTTAGAAATACCATCCAATAAATTTTTCAGACGGTCCTCTAACAAACGAGAAATGCCTGTACCCAAATCAAAGATAACAGCATGACTATTCTTAATAACAACGACACATGAAGTTTGTCTTATTGCATTGGGTATCCAACCACCGATGCCTAATGGTATTATTTCCATTCGTTCTTTCATTTTATATATTTTTGATTCATTTTTCCCAAAAAGCTAAGATTATTTTCATGAACATCTGCTTACATTTTTCCACAAGTGTCAACACTATTATAAATCAGACTTCAAACAGAGGGGCAGAGGCGAGTTCGGAAAACCCAAAATATTGTGTCCCGGCCTTTGAAAAAAAATTCACGATCCCTGCTTAAACCTTAAAAAATTGAAGCCATAAAATTTTTACGATTTCGATATGAAATCATCAGCTCCAAGTCTTTGATACCTGCTATGAAAATGTAAATATCGTGTCTATAAAAATTCGTGTGATATCGTTTTTTTAACAAGAGCAAATCCATTTCACCGGGTTTGCCCTTTTCGTTTTTATGGTATATGTAAAAATGTTGGAGTTGATTCAGGTTGCTAGACGGCAAGATAACACAAGTTTTTAAAGGCGGGATTTTTAGCATATATTCTCGATGTATCTGTAATTGACTTATAGATGGTTTTCTGGATTTTGAGCAGTAAGCGGGATTCTTGGCGATCCAAAAATGTCGCTAATAAACAGGAATTAATTCACGAATATTCAATAAACAAGCATTACGGGTATGCGTTTTATATAATGAGAGCGATTTAATTAAGAAGTGTTGGCAATACTCGGAGTTTCTGAAGGGGGGCCATATGATTCTGAATCTTTTCTTCTTGGTACTTTTGATTGTGAATTTCTTATCCGTCCTTCCACCCGCTGTGGTGGAAGCAAAGATTTTCCCTGTGGGCTGCAGCGAGAATGCCCTCATCATAGCCATTAATCAGGCCAATTCTGCGGGAGGGGCAAACACCCTTGATCTCGCAGAAAGGTGCGCTTACACCATCGATCTGGCTAACAATGTTGGAGAACTTGGTGATAATGGGTTGCCGCAAATCACTTCGGACATTACCGTCAACGGCAATAACGCCATTATCCTCCGTGGCGACGAGGCGCCTGAGTTCCGCCTTTTTCAGGTGAATGACGGGGCTGCCCTCGGACTCAAGGAAATTACCCTCCGCAACGGCAGAGTCTCCACAGAAGGCGACGGAGGGGCAGTCTACGTCCTGGCAGGCGTACTCACACTTACAGGCTGCACGCTTGAGGAGAATTATGCGGGGTGCGGCGGGGCCTTATATAACACCTCGGGCACCGTGACCGTAACCGACACGGTTTTCACCGGGAACATAGGGGACTCTTGAGGCGGCGGGGCATTCCTGGGCGGCGGGTCCGTCGCCATCATAAACAGCACTTTTTCCGCTAATCGCGGTAAAGAGGCGGCTGCAATCGGAGCATGGGGAGATCTCACCATTCAAAACAGCACCTTTTCCGGAAATCATGCCGAGAGAGGCGGCGATCCCACAGGGGGTGGGGCCGTATCAATATCGGCGACCTGCACGGCTCGGATCACAGGTTCGACCTTCGTGAACAATGTGGCGGTGAGTGTTTTTGCCAAGGGAGGGGCCATTATCAGTGATGGCACTCTTTTCGTAACAAACAGCACCTTCTATGGTAATAGCGCAGATACCCGTGGCGGAGCAGTCTCCATTGAGCAGGGCAATGCCACATTCACCAACGTGACCATTGCTGGGAACACGACAGAGGGAGAGGGTGCCGGCCTCTACATTGGAGGAACGGTTCATCTTCGCAATAGCATCATTTCCGGAAATGCACCAGGTAATTGCGCGGTCGTGGGCGGGAGTCTTATTGACGGGAGCGGCAACCTCCGTTTCCCGCTGTCTGACGAAACTTGCATCGGGGGATTCGGGGACCCTCTTCTTGCGGCCCTTGGGGATAACGGTGGTCCGACCTGGACCATGGCGCTTCTCCCCGGCAGTGCTGCTATCAACAGGATCGCAAGCGACAATGGGTGCGGCTTTGACATTACTGAGGATCAGCGCGGGGTTGCGCGCCCCCAGCCATCTGGAGGCCTTTGCGACATTGGGGCATACGAGTACGTCTATCCCGGCGGTGGTGGCGGTGGCTGCTTCATAGCTACTGCGGCTTTCGGCTCGCCAATGCAGCCATTTGTTAAAATTCTACGTGAGTTCCGTGATCGCTTCCTTCTCGAAAGCAGCTTTGGCAAAGCCTTTGTAAATCTCTATTACAAATATTCACCGCCAATAGCTGATTTCATAACAAACCACGACAGTCTTAAGGAAATGGTTCGGTTAGGCTTATTACCCCTCATAGGAGTAAGTTGGCTTGCCCTGAAGATAGGTTCTGTATCCACAATATCACTAATGCTCTTTTTTGCCTGTGGCTTAATTGGCCTTGTAAGAGTAGGGAAGAAATTTAACAGATAAGGATTAGGTTCATCAATAAAAACGTGAAAGGGCAGCTAAAGCGGCTGCCCTTTAACTTTGAATATCTGCTATGTATCCAAAATCTTAACAGTGGGTTCAGAACCTGTGATATCGTTTTTTAATAAGGGCAAATCTTTTTTCGGGGATTTGCCTTTTTTGCAATTTTGTAAGAAATAAGATATATGTACTGGAAATTGAGATGCTTTGACCTTTGGTTTTGGCAAGAAAGCACAGGTTTTGAAAAGCCAGATTTTTGCCGTGATCACCTCACCACCAGCACCGGACAGGGGGCCAGATGGAGAACTCTGTGGGTGACGCTGCCGATGAAAAGTCCTTCAAAATCAGTAAGTCCTCTCGATCCCATGATGATCATTTCGCACTTTTCTATGCTGGCGACATCGGGGATGACGTTACCGGCCGGTCCCTCAAGGATTCTTTCCGAAAATTCCGTTCCGCTTTCCCGCAGGATTTTTCGGTAGGGTTCCACGATTTTTTCAGCTTCACCGATAATGGCTGTAATCGCATTCTGAAGGTAGGGTTCTCCGAGGATTGAAGGGAACCTTCTATGGCAGTGTACCAGAAGGATTTTTGTATCCATCAGTTTCGATAACTCGATGGCTTTTTCCAACGCTTTCCTTGAATAATCGGAACTATCCACCGCAACGAGGATCATTTTCTGTTTCATGACTTGCTCCTTTTTTTGAATTGATTATCCGTTTTGAGCAAATCCTTTTCGGGGGTTTGCCTATTTCTTTTTTATGATATGAACAAGTGGTTTGTCCAGGCTCTAAATTATTTGGGATATCGTTTTTCAATAAGGGTGAATCCATTTTACAGGGTTTGCTCTTTTCGATTTGATGATATATGCAATAGGTATGAAATGGTTTCAGGTTGTGTGTATGGCAAGGTATATGCACATTGTCTTTAAGAAACGTTCAGGCAAATGAGAATGAGTGATATTAGCCGTATCACATAAAATCAAGGTGACGTTATGCAAGTTCTTTTAGGTTTTGTTCTCGGAATAGTATTATTTTACATACAGGAGTTAGTGAAAAACAGGTTCGCAAAAAACAAGTTGATACATAATCTTATAAAAGAGGCAAAATACAACTTAAAAATATGTAATGAGATTAATGAGGACTTAGAGAAGTTTAAAGAAAGTGTGGATAAAATTAGCGTAAAAGAACCGAACATTTTAGATATATTTAAATAAAGAGAAAGAGATTTTATTTGATGGATACTTTTATAAAGAAAGCACTAAATAATGGTTTTCTATATGAAAGAATATTAAATGATACAAATATCTCTTTAATTGCACTAATGAATGTTAATATTGATTTGTCATACTTTGATACACTGAATGAAGAGTTATGGAGATATTTCGAGCTAACAGAGAAAGATGGTAAAAGTAATATGGTTGGTCAAATAGCAATAAAATCACATGCAAATATGGAGATTAAAAGAAATGAAGTAAGAATGAGAAATTACAAACATATTATTGATACATTTGTGTTTGAGAATAAATCGTGGTTCGAGAAATATTTCATTAAAGTAAATAACAAAGAAATATATAGAATACTTAACGAGTATGGGAATCAAGACGATCAGAAATATGAGTTTTAATAATTGAACGTTACCTCAAATTTTACTGCTATGTACAACAGAAGTTTGAAACACAAAATTTTATAGATATCACAAATGAGTTGCTGGGTAGGATATTGGCGAGATTGGCAAGGTATCTGAAATTTGAAGACATCACATTTTACAACCCTTCTGCATATCATTACAATTTAAATGATAAACAGAGCTGCATAATCACTGATTAGCCTTAATAAGAATGATCGATAAACTTCAGGGAATTGCTCAAGCCATTCAGATCCTTCGCCTGCCATCTATTGCTGTTGGATTAATTAGCTTGGCATCAATGGTCGTGATCATGTTCATCTCTAAGTCTCATGAAAGTGATCGATTTCTTATCCCAAGCATTGTCGGCCTACTCTGGGCTATTAGCACTTACTCCTTTATAGTGACTTTTCGTTCAGTTCCTGAAAAAGCGAATAAGTCCTTGAAGTTTTTCAGCAAACTAAAGCGTATCATTAAACGCGGTTGGTATTGGTTCATAGGTGTAGTTTTTCTTGGCACAACAGTGGCCGTCATGTTTGTAACTTATCGGATGGTTTCAATTTGGTTGAGAGACTATGGCGGCTAACCAAGCCTCAAATCTATACAGATATCACAACACCTGTTAAACAATCTTATAGTCCAAATACTGGCAAGATATTTGTAATCAATCATATCCTTCCTTTTCCATCAATACGCCCCATCCATTAATACCACAAAGTAGCACCAACTGTTTGAAATATTGAATAATTTATCATTTGACATGTATTTTATTTTATTATATGAACGAAATTCGATAAATGAATGCGAGAATTGAACCTGACCTCATCCCTACTGATAACTCTCAGTTGAAACTGACCTGGCTTAAATTGTATGAAAAAGCACTTAGTAGCCCTTAACAAGTTTGTAAACACTCACCAAATTGTAATTTTTAATATATGGCTGCCATAGCAATGAGGCTTTGGCAGCTTTTTTTTTGGTGTTAATATACTTAAGCATTGAGGGGGTTAGTAATGAAAAATGGAAAAAATGCTCTAAAGATTTTAAGTTCCATTTGTTTGTCGGTTATTCTTGTTTTTAGTTTGGCAACCATCTTTGGCTGTGGTGGTGGCGGTAATGGTGTAGATGATGCCAGTGTAGATGATGATAATGATGTCGATCAGCCTCCTACAATAACCGGTGAGTCCGGAGATCAGGTTGGATTAGATGGTACTTGGAGCTCAGGGTGTTTTCCTGACCCGGATGGCGATGGATCGACAATGTTTGTGTCGACAACTTCTGGATCATCCTTTTCATTTACTCAAAATATTTGGATAAATTCAGTTAACTGTCCAGGGACACACGATGTAACAAGAATTTTAGGAGGTACTGCTACCTTAGGTGATGAGCTAACGGTAGCGATGAATGGTTCCAATGTTACTGCAACCGAAGTAGATATCGTATTAGATTACGATGAATTGACAATCCTTAATCCAGACTTTTTGGCAGAGATCAATCAAGATCAGGAATGCGGCTTTAGCGACTGGGAAGTAGGTGTTACTAAAGATGTGCTTGGCACGAGTTGCAGTCCAGATTCAAGCTCTAAAGATGTGATATATATTGATGACACGGCTGATCCTGACATTTACTATTCGGGAGATGACGATGCACCAGTTGACTCCAATGGTTACCCCACTGAAATTGATTTAGGTTTTATACTAGAGAGGACTTAAATACTTACACAGCGAAATTGTAAAGGATTCTCAAACAGCAGAAGCAGGGATTTATCCCTGCTTTTGCATACTAAAGTTGCCGAATACTATGGGTTATAAAAACTGCACTATCTCCAACGAACATGTAACGAGTCCCGATTACATGTTACTGCTATTATGTTGCGAGTTGTCCTATCCTATTGAAAAAATAAGGTTTTATTGAAGGCGCCTTGGAAGTTCGTATTTGTATTGATTGTAATGGGTTAGAAGATTAGTTGCAAAATTGTAAAAAAACTTGCAACATAATTCGAACCTGCCTGGGCACCTCTGCGATCGGACTTCAGGGAATAAAAAGCTTCCTTAAAGGCCACACTATCAGAGTAGCTTTTTTTCTTTTCCTCAGGCGTTCAGACATAATGATAATTACTTCTCCTTTCGCTCTAAGGCCCAGGAAATCAGGGTTTTAATGACTACAACAGGGTAATGCTTTTTCTGCTAGAAAGATTACCTTCTGTTGATCATGAATAGAATATCAAGACTGGACACAAATTTAAAGGGAATTAAAAGAATTATATGGATTTTTAATATTTTCTGAGAATAAGATAAAAAGAACTATATGAATAGAATTAAATTCTAACAACATAATTAAACACACAACATAACTGCTATGAATCAAAAATGTACGCATTCCGCTTTATTTTAGAACGTATAATAATAGTTAGGTTTAGAGGGTATCAGAATGGAAATAATAAGAGATGAAGACACCTTAAAAAGTACAACAAAATGTGCAAAAGACTTTTCTTGTTTAAAGGGTCAGAATGAATTTTGTAAGATTGAATATTGTGTTTCTGATACGGTCTATTTTGTCAAATGTAAAGAACATACTTATTGTAGCTATAAGGATAAGTTTGGAGGTTCTTTTTATTGTACTTGTCCAACGAGAAAAGAAATTTATAGTAAATATAAATTATAGTGTTATCCACACTTTTGATATCTGCTATGTATCTTGAGTTTTGGCAACGTTTCAATTGGTTGTGATATCGTTTTTTTATAAGGGCAAACTTATTTCGCTGGGTTTGCCTTTTTTGCAATTTTGCAAGAAATACGATATATGTACTTGGAATTGAGATGCTTGAACCTGTGAGTATGGCAAGATATCTTCTATTAGGGTCCTCCCCCTTTCCGTCAACACACCACCCATTAATACTAATACATATCAT
>PVMK01128108.1_pt1 | contig 16105 bp, 16 predicted proteins | sample 1853481 | NCBI WGS metagenome assembly PVMK01 (sample SAMN08533507, study PRJNA380276) | Marine sediment metagenome, whole genome shotgun sequencing project.
TTATGCCGCCGATTTCCTCAATGAAGCTAACCGGACAGTATTTGAGGAGCAACTATCCAGACGGAGAGAAGGAGAACATGAGGTTTACGAAATTGAATGGACAAAGAAGAATGGAAGCAAAATCGCAACCATCATGTCGCCCCAGCCCATATTTGATAATTTCGGCAACTATCAGGGGAGCTTTGCCGTAATTACCGACATCACCGAGCGCAGGCGGGCCGAGGAGGAACTACAACGATTGCGCAACCTGCTCAGCAGCATTATCAACTCCATGCCATCGGTGCTGGTGGGGGTTGATCTTGGAGGTAAGGTCACCCGATGGAACAAGGAGGCGGAGAAGGCTACGGGTCTGAGCGCAGATGAGGCTCAGGGGCGCTCGCTGGCGGATGTGTTTCCGCGATTAGCCGGTGAGATGAAGAAAGTCCGCCAAGTAATAAAGGACCGTAAACCGCTAAAAGATGCAAGGGTCCCGACTCGTGTGAACGGTGAGGCGCGTTTTTCGGACATCACGCTCTATCCGCTTATGGGAATCGGTGTTGAGGGCGCGGTGATCCGCATCGACGACGTGACCGAGCGGGTGCGCATCGAGGAGATCATCATCCAGACTGAGAAGATGATGAGCGTCGGGGGACTGGCCGCGGGCATGGCCCATGAGATCAATAACCCTTTAAGCGCTATGCTCCAGTCCGCACAGAACGTGCTGCGGCGCACGTCCTGTGAGCTGGAGCAGAATGCGCAGACGGCCCGTGAGTGCGGCACCGATGTAGAGACGATTTGCATGTATCTTGAGAAGCGGGAGATTTTCCGTTTTCTGGAGAACATCAGGGCATCGGGGGTGAGGGCTTCCAGGATTGTTGCCAATATGCTCCAATTCAGCCGCCCCAGTGAGTCCGAAATGGTGACGGTCAGCTTGCCTGCGCTGATCGACAGGACCGTGGAACTGGCCTCAAGTGATTATAACCTTAAGAAGCAGTATGACTTCAGGCATCTTGAGATCGTCAGGGAGTATGATCCCGTTCTGCCGGAGGTGCTCTGTAAGGAGACGGAAATCAGCCAGGTTCTTCTGAACCTGCTGAAGAACGCCGCCGAAGCCCTGGACCGTCAAAGAGAGCGTGCCGATGACCCCAGGATCATCCTGCGGGCCCGGCGTGACGGTGCCATGGTCCGCCTTGAAGTTGAAGACAACGGCCCGGGCATGGCCGAAATGGTGCGCAAGCGTATCTTCGAACCCTTTTTTACAACCAAAAAGGTGGGGAGTGGGACAGGACTGGGGCTTTCGGTGTCCTACTTTATCATTACCAACAACCATCACGGCACGATGAGGGTGGAGTCGGTCGAGGGCAAAGGAACCAAGTTTATCATTGAACTGCCTATTGAAAGGAAGGCTTTATGAAAAAGAAACTAATTGTGGGTTGTATGATCGCTTTTGTAATATTCGGGTTGCTATCCTATTTGTTTTCAGGATTTCAAGAAGAGGCCAAAATCAACTGGACGCAGTTTCTTGTCCAAAATAATATTGATAAAGAAATGATCAGCAGATATGTCTGGCTCACCAGTAAAGAAAAGTCTATCCTGAATGGGAAACTCGGAGAGATGGGCGTCAAAATAAATGATGAGCTGTGGAAAAAATTCCGCTATTATGATTATTGGCTTTCCGTGTGCAGGTCGATCGCAGCGGTTGCTTTGTTAATAGTATCGATAAAAGTTTTGAGGATCCTGTTAGGAAAGATATATGTATCGGAATCATTCTATCGCAAATTTTATCTGCCACCAACTGAGATAGAGAAAGAAGGAGAGAAGAGAGAAAAGCGGGAGTCTCATCTTCGATGAGCAGTGGGATTGCACGCGAAACAGTCGTTAGGGTTGAACCGTTTTCTTTCCTGTAAGATTCTTTATGGCCCGAACCAGCAAATCCATGTCCAGCAGCGGTTTAACAAAAACCTGTTGGGGACCGATTCCGATATTGAGAAGCTTGCGGGGCAACGTGTATTCCATAGAGCCGGTATGGATTACAAATTTCATATCGGGCTGCATTTTGTGGGCCTTTAAAATCAGCGTATTTCCATCCATGCCCGGCAGGCGTAGATCGATGATTCCGGCATCAATTTTTTCAGTCGATAATATGTCCAGTGCGTCTTCGGCGGTGCTAGCCGCATGAACAACGAAGCCATCATCTTCAAGAAATGCCGCTAGATTCATGCGGACACTCTCCTCATCCTCCACAATGATGACCGTGTCTGGGCTCGAGCCGGGCGGCCTGTCCCGGGAGGTGGTAAGGATTCGGTTTCCATACTCCTCCCACCATTTGCGGGCATCGTATTCCGACCACTTGTCGGCGTCTTGGCATGCCCTAAACCCATTGGCAAGCTCCTCCGAACTCTGGGGTCGGTCGGCCGGGTTTTTCTTAAGGCACCTCATGATCAAGTTTTCCAAGTCCGAAGAAAGGGCGTGGCCAACCCGCTCGGAGGGCGGTTTCGGCCTTGCGGTAAGATGCATATGGATAACGTCTAACACAGAATCCGTTTCGAACAATTCACAACCGGTAAGCATGAAATATCCTACAGCGCCGAGTGAGAAAAGATCGCTGCGAGCGTCCATCCGGTCGCTGGCTTGTATGGCCTCCGGAGGGAGATAACGGGGAGTGCCTACCGCGAATTTCGGATCGGTAAGCGCTTCTTGCTCTTCGGTTTGAATGTCTTTAATGAGCCCAAAATCGAGTACCTTGACAAAGTCGTAAATTCCGCCACGTTCACAGAGCATCAGGTTCTCGGGCTTGATGTCGCGGTGGATTAACCCCAGCCCATGGGCCTCCCTCAAAGACCCACAGGCTTGTAACAATATGTGGATTGTCCGGGCCTCGGAGAATGGTCCGCCTATTTTAATTACATCGATTAAGTTGGCACCTTTCAGATACTCCATGGCGAAATAAAAAGGGCCGTCGGCTGTAAAACCGTAATCATAAATCCTGATTGTATTGGGATGCGTCAGTCGGCTGGTGAGGCGAACTTCTCTTTGAAAACGTAAAATCTCTTTTTTAGTGCACCTTTCAGGATGGATGAGTTTCAACATTGTGGGTCGCCGCATAAACATATGGCTGGCCCGATAGACCTCTCCCAGTGTGCCCCCAACCTTCTCCTCCAGGGTATATTGGCCCAATCTCTGAACCTGGCGGATTGCGGTTTTCATGCGCCCCTCGAAGATTAATATAAACAGGGAATAAAACAGGACCCCTGCGATAGCCAGCACAAAAAGAATCAAAAGGACAAAGAAAGCTTTGCGCACAATGGTCAAAGGCCTGTACCCCTCGGTCACATCCAGTTCCGCCGCAACCCCAAATCCAAACTCGGACAACCAGGTCCAGGCTCCAATTACCGGGACGCCGCGGTAATCTCGATATCCATCCACGTCCAACCCATCCTTACCTGACACGGCAGATAGCGCCATACGCGTTAAAGGCTGTTCGGCGCGCGGTACTTTGGGTTTAAAGCCTAAGACCATATTGCCACCGGGGTCCCTGATTTCGACATTTAAGATTGCTTGGGTATCCGGTGCATTGCTCAGGAGGCCAATTTGTTTGAGTTGTTCGTTGAATCTGGTTGGAGAAATCAATAGACCCTGGGCGTTAAAAGCATATGTTTCACCACTCTGACCAAAGCGGGCGACACGCAGAATGTGCGTGAAATCCTTGAGGGGATCGATTCGCAGGACGAATACAGCAATAATACGACCATGCCGATTGTCACGCAATGGGGAAGCCGCAAACATGGTCAAGCGGTCGGTGCGCATGACGCCTTTTTCATCCGGGATAGGTGACGGATCGCGAAGAGGCAGGCTTATTAGGGTTTTGCCGGAAAGTGCCTGAGTCATGTCGCCGGCGAAAGCCGACACAATGCGTCGCCCGAGATGCACATCCCGCAGGGCGCCCACAATGATACCCGTAGGTTCAACCACGAGAAAATCAGCATATCCATGTGTGCGTCCAAGCGCGCTAATTGTCTTTCGCAAGCATTTGAGGGGTTCTGAAGAACGTAACTTGCCGGCATCCGTTCCTCTTTCTTTGGTAAATGCGACGAGATCTTGAATGCAAGCCTTGATTTGCGGTTCGACAGCAATAGCATCTACAGTCGTTATTTGCCTTTGCAGCCAAATTTTTAGTGTCGCCACATTGGTGTTCAGAATGGTCTGCAGATCGGCAGTGAGATTCTCCTTGACGGCCTTTTCAACTGTTGTATGCGCCCACCACCCCACAGCGGTTAAGACACCCGTTGCCACGAATAGAGGAACGATCCATTTCAGCAAGATCAAGGCCAAAGGGTGTTTAAAGAAACCCTTCCTTGAAGTCGGCTCTTGGATTATGATTTCAGGCATTGATCATTCTTTAGCCGTATGTGTAATCCTGACCGAAAAAGGTCCAGTCGCAGATATCTGTGCTACGGCCGTCTGGACCTTTTTTTGCAAAACTCGACGATCGTATATATCGCCAGCTGTATTCTATGTACCTCTTGCGCAATCATTTCAGCGAACGACTGTCACAGGACAGGACGCCTCCGCGATGACCTTACCGGCAACAGAGCCCAGCGTTAAGCGCGTTAAACCTTTACTGCCGGTTGAACCGACGATAATATGGTCGACGCCTTCTTTCTCGGCGTATTTAACAAGCGTGGAAGCGACTTTGTGGCTGCGCAAAAGCACGCACTGCACTTCCGGGATGCCAACTTCTTCGGCCACTTGCCTCGCATGGGTCAAAACTTGATGCTCTTGTAACGCAACATCCTTTAGTATGGCTATACTTGAACGGCTCGCCTTAGGTTCCATATCCTTCTCTGTGATATGGCTTACATACGCGTAGACTAGCTCGCTGCCATGTTCCTTGGCCCAATTAGCGGCAAAAACTTCAGCTTTCTGCGATACCTCTGAGTGATCTGTTGCACACAGCATTTTCTTCATTTTTCCCCTCCTTCAGAAAGTGATAAAATAATATACTCCTTCCCGGTCGCCGCGTGGCCTCATTGAAGATCATCAGCATCCTTCAGTCCGTGTACCTTGGCGTATTCGGAGCGGTGTCGGGCCCATCTGTAAGCATCCAGTATGGACATGGCATAGACAAACCATCCTCCAGCGTAACGGCCGAGAAAGGAGTGTTCCGGGGTTGTGGTATGAAAGCATATCCACGCCCCCACAATCATGAATAGGACCATTATTAACCCGCGAAGCGGCGTATTATTAATGACCTGCCCAACCCCGGGGAGTACAATGGCCACCGCCAGAACAATATACGGGTTCATGGGTCTGCGTGGCCGGCCGGAGCGAATCTGTCCCGTCTTATTATCAGGCCTTTTCTTTTTGGATTTTCTGCCCAATTTAATGTTTTTCTTCAACTAAACCCCTATAGACTGCAATGCAACGGTCCATAAGTTCTCTCACAAGATCCGCTGAAAGATTGATGTCTTCAAATACCACCTGGCGAAGCAGCATGTAGTACGAACGCTCGGCCTGCCGGGCCTGATATACAACCCGAACCCCCTTGGGGGTCACGAGAAGTTCCTTGGCCTTGAGGTCATCAAAAAAGGCGATGTGGGGTTCAAGCCGTTCCCTCGGCGGCATGCCCTCGGGATTATTGGTTCGCAAAACCGCATGCTGGGGCCAACCTTCAGGAATGTCAATATCTATCCTGAGTTTTGAGGACGGCGAATAGAATTCCACATTTCGCTGCCTTACCAGGAAATCAAAGATCCCTTCATAGGGGATTCTTTTTCGCAGCGTTACAAGCAGCCAGAGCGAAGGAATCGTGCGAAAGGCGATATGATCTGCAATCGGCTCCAGCCTGAAATCATGGCCCCTGTAACGTCCATCGAGAACCGGGTAATAGATGTCGTCCTGAACGATCCTATACTTTTCAAAAAGGTCGGTACAGTCGTTAAACATGACCGCCCGCTCTGCTTTGACGGCAGAGCGTTTTCGGCGGTGCATGATCCAGAGAATGCAGACGATGAACGCAATCAGAAAGAGAAGTCCGTATTCCATATGTTATTTCACATCTGTTAACCCTACCCGGATAAACCGGAATTGAATATTGAAGAATGCAAATTGAATATTTGTGGATGTCGCTTCGCTCCGTCAATTTAATCTCTATTAGGGTCTATTTCCCCCCGCAGCTTGCACGTTAAAATTTCTTTTGCATTAGAAGATACCCCGTGACCTGCTGCGAGGGGAGGATTGATGGTTTTTTTAATTGATCCGCCGAAAGCGGACCTTAAATATTCAATATTAATTTGAAAATATTCAATTATTTAGTACCCCTGGGGTCGCGGCCAGGCCATTTGAAACTGTTCCCCGCGCTTCACAAATTTATACCTGTGGAAATGGAACCAGAGCGATGCCACAATATAGAACGTCATCATGGACAGTAACTGGATACCATACCCGAGATATGTAGCAAAATAAGTTACACAGCACAATAGAAATAGGGTGATTGCCGGGGCGGGATGGTAGGGATGAATATACCCGCGCCGGATTGAACCTAACGGCCATTGGCGGCGGAACTTAAACATATTTATGGGCATGAATGTATATCCCAAAAGTCCGGAAAGTATGGAAAACGTGATCACCTGATCGAGGAGTCCTGTGAAACCAAAGGAGATGGCCACAGGAATCAGGAACAGAATAGACCTGTAAGGGGTCCGGTATTTGGGGTGAACCGCACCGAACCAGGCGGGCAGGTAACGGTCGCGGCCCATGGAAAACCATGCCCTGGCGGCATCATTGATCGTCCCGTTTGCCGAAGCAACCGCGGAGAATAAAGTACCGATAAACATGACAAGCGTAACAAAGGGATTTCCAAGGAACCTGGCCGCATCATATTGCGGAATAAAGCTGACCCCGAGGTATTGCCAGGGCATCAGTCCTGCGGTTAAGTACCAGGTCATGGTGGCGGCGATCAGAAGGGTCATCATGCCGGTCATGGTCCCGAGAGGCAGTGACCGCGCCACCGAACGTACCTCTTCAGCGGCCTGGCAGGTCCCCTCGATCCCTAAATAGTACCATATGGCAAACTGGAAGGCAGCCACGACACCAAGCCAACCATAGGGCAGCTCTGTGAGCAAGCCCTTCTGCTGAAGGAATTCACCCGGGCTCCACCCCTTTGCTGCAAAAAACAGGACGAATATGGCAATAAATGCGATGGCCGTAATGATGAAGTTGACGGTAAGGGTCATGAATACGCCCCGGTAATTCAACCAGGCTAAAATGGCGATGGTAAACACAACAAAGGGCTTGGGGTCCAGATCCTTTACGCCGAAATCAGCAGCGGCCGCCACCATCAGGTCACCCACCACTAAGGCATCGGCGGCCTCGAGCATGGTATAGGCAAAAACAAGGTAGAGACCCACATTAAATGCCATAAGTGGCCCGATGATATGCTTGGCCTGGGAGTACTGTCCCCCTGCTGCGGCTACTGTTGAAGTAACTTCCGAATCGATCATGGCGACGCACGTATAAAGAAGTCCGATAAACCAGCAGGCAATTATCGAACCCAGTGCCCCGCCTTTGCCGACACTGAAATTGTAACCCATGTACTCACCCACCAGAACGATTCCTACTCCCAGGGCCCAGACATGTGCGGGTCCCAGCACCTTGAGCAAGGAAATTCGGTCTTCTGTCTTTTCCTGCCCTTGGCCTTCCTTTATATCACTCATAGCTGTTATCCTCTCTCTTATTTATTTTTATAATTGAGATTCTTTATGTCTCTCCTTTGGCCTTGTCTCTTTCACCGGCATACATTTTTTCCTGCTCGGTAATCTCATCATGGCCCTCCCGCGAACTCAGGAGAAAATCCTCTTCGTGCGCGCGATTTGTCTTGACAAAGTCCATGAATATCCAGAGCAGTACGATAAATGAACCGACCCAACACGCGTAACCCAGCAAATTAAATATGTCCATAGCTATCCCTCCTATCAGTCGAATTTTTCACTGATTACCTCTTTGTATTCCTTGTCGGAATAACGCAGAACGATAACAAAATAGCCCACAATGACGATTGCGGTAAAAATCAGTGAAACGGGGTTGATGGTATAATCAAACTTTGTAAGAATATACTCGGCGGCCTCTTTCGGTCCGAGGCCGATTTTCGCCCATTGGGCTTGCATAACTTCATTCTGTTCGAGTATTTCCCACGTCACTTTTTCGGGTATCTCTGTTGTTGTTACACCGGCGGTAAGCCCCAGCAATAGAGGTAGAAGAAGCACGCAATAGATGATTATGAGGAGAAAAATAGAGTCAAAAATCTGCCCTGCTGTGCTCTGTTCCGGAGGTTCGTAATATTGCCTTTCTTTTTTCTGCGATCCTTTAGATTCATTTTTTTCCATATCTCAGACCCTCCTTGGAGATTTCCTGTAGTTTGCTATGATTTGGAACCCTTGGTCTTACGATAAGCGTCAAGATGACGAAGGTCCACAGTGTAAATAAAGTCCTTATCGTGCGAGTAATGACGTACCATGGCGGTTATGGAGCCTGTATTGTAAATACAAACCAGTAAACCCGCGATAATGAGAGCAATCTTCACTGCGCCCGATGCAAATTCCGTCTGGGACATTGTCATGAAGAACACAAAGCCATAGGTCAACCACAGCCAGACCACAAACACATACCCGAAGACACAGTCCCGAATATACATCTTCTGAATACGCTGCTTGAATTCCGTACTTTTGTAGTAACTTAAATCTTGTTCGGCCATATCTCCTCCTTGTTATGCTGAAAAGAATAAGTTCATTGTCAGAAAGTTGTTACCGGCGGCATAAAATACAATTTTTATACCGCCGGATACTCATGTTTTTTAGATTTTAAATTCGAACCCGATTTCCTCCATGGTTTTAAGCGCGTTATCAAACACCTGCAAGTACTCATCGGAAGGCGTCAGGGTGTTCACATTGTAACACTCTTGAAAGGTCTTGCCTTTGGGCGCCGTTTTGAAGTTTTTCTCATAAAGGCTCACCAGCTTATCCAGCATGACATTGACCTTTTCAGTTTCGACCCCCGCCGCCGCCCGGGCGGCATAGGCCATGAACCGCGATTCCATGGCGGTGGTATAATCCAAAGCCACCCCCTTGGCCGACGCATTTCCACTCATGAGCTCGCGGCCGCTGGCCGTATCGGTGATGGCCTGGGCCGCCGCCTCCAACAAGCACATTTCGGTGCAGGGGCCCGCGGAGGTATAGTACTGATTGCCCAACAACAGATGGGTGTTGCGATCCACGGCCCGACACGCATGGCCGGCAACCATCAACGGCTCCCTGGCCGTTGTGTTTCCCCAGCGTACGTGAATGGGACCGTCCAAATGCCAGTCCGCTCCTACCATAATAAAAGCGGCCAAACTGGTGGCTACGTCTACGATAGCGGTCTCCTCGACCCCTCCGGCCCAGCCCCCAATGATTGGCATCTGCTCGCTCATGATGATGTCACCCGCCAGTTTGTAATGGGCGGTGAAAGTGAGCGCGTTAATGTCGATTTTAAGCTCGTTTAATTGGCTCACTTCGTGGCTGTCACATGGCCTCATTCCTCCGGGGAAATCAGCCGCAACCACGCCGGCGGCGGTCAGTGAAGTTTCGCTCCCCTACATGGCCATGCCGGGACGGCCGGCCCGGGTCATCGCCATCCGAATCATAGAGACTTCTCCTTTGACGGCGGCGATCTCCCACGGAGAACCGGGCTTGGGCTCCCTGCCGTTGATGGTGGACAAGACCCCGTTTACGATGGCATCTACCAGCGGCTCACGAGCATAGGCCTCATGCATGGAAATAAAAATATTTTCCGATACAGGAGCCCCGGTAGGACCACCTTGGTTAAGGGGTGGGTGGGGATCATCGAAACTTCTGCCTGCCAGCCGGCGCGCATCGCGACCTTCACCCAAGGTGAGTTCACGAGGTGCTCCGGCGACAGCCATCAGGACTTCATCTTCAGTGTACTTGATGACACGACCCGTATCCATACAAAAAACACCCATTTCCACAAGCATTTCAAGACCGGCCTGGTATAATCGATCTATCATGTCGGTATCGGTGGGGATGATCCTGGAGCGGTCGAATTTGAGTTTGTATTTTTCTTTTAACTTGGTTGCCGTTTGATATGTGATCTTTCGATCCCATTCCTTTTCATCCACCTTGGGGCCGGTGCGTGCTCGATCATAGGTCTCGAACACGCCCACTTTCTCTTTGAAAGCCATCTATATTCCTCCTTTCAGTTAAAACGTTTAACTCGTTAATTCATTGACAACATCCACCGCTTCGGCGGCGTTTTCCGCCCACCCATCAGCGCCGATCTGGTCCACCCATTCCTGACTCGTGGGCGCTCCGCCGAAGAGGCACTTGAACTTGTCTTTGATACCGCGATCTTTCAGTTCAGTAATAATCTCCCGTTGAGCAGGCATGGTGGTCGTCATGAGCGCGGAGCCGGCAATAATATCGACATCCTTCTCAACGGCCGCATCAACCACATCACCGACGGCCACGTCCCGACCCAGATCGATGATCTCATAACCGTTGGCCTGTAACAGGATCCCGACAATGTTTTTGCCGATGTCGTGGATATCCCCTTCAACGGTGTGAAGGATGATTTTACCCTTGGCGGAGTACCCTCCTTCGATGTGGGATGCCAGAATGTCTACGGCAGCTGTAAAGGCCTCGGCCGCAAAAATGATCTGGGGCACATAGATCTCCGCTTTGTCAAACTTGTCGCTGATCACCTTCATGCCTTCGGACAAGCCTTCTTCAATGCAGGCAAGGGGATCTAACTTCTGCGCGATCGCATCATTGGCCGCCGCCTTGGCGCCCTCCTCGTCCAATTCAGTAACGCTTTTTTTCAAACGCTCGAACATTTCCTTTTCAGACATTAATTTCACCTCCTTTCTTAGGACCTAAATTGAGCGATTTTTTGCTTGATCCGCACCGGTCTCCTGCGCATTCTCGCCTGGGCGGGACGAAAATCATCGATCTGCCCACGGGTATGCCCGCGGTTTTCGCAAACCCTAATGCATACAAGCCCGGTACACCTCTTCCCTAAAAAACGCTCAACCGAGGTAGAATCTAAACTGCCCAAAATTCAATATATGAAACTTCAGGCTGCCTAGTGGCCATTGTCACCCCTTGTCTACAAAAGGAGTTCCGACAGCCGGTTAATGATAAAAAGCTATTAAATCAAAGTGTAATAGAATTACAATCGTCCAATGGATGATTTTCAAAAGGATAAAGGACTATTTTTTCACTGTTTGGTAAATAACATTGACAGAATACCTTAAATCGACAATCATCAGTCTTTTTTATGGCATTTGACCCACAGGGTGCAAAATACCATTGAGGGCCAACGCTAAAAATTATATAATATCATATATATACAAATCTTTATAGCGCCCAATTGAAGCTAAAATAGACCTACATGCCAAAAAAAATCATCCAATGGACTATTGCAATAACTTTAGATATTTTTTATGACCTTTGCTGATCAAGTTTGTTTATGGGCGGAGTTTCCTTCCCCTCATTTTCAGATACTAACTATAGAAAGGAGGTGATCCGATGAGCAAGGAAGATTTGTTAAAAGAGGCGAGGCAGGCTGTTATCGAGGGTGACGAGGAAGCTGCCGAGGCCATGGCCCACAAAGTCATTGCGGAGGGAATCAACCCGGTGGAAATCATTAATGAAGGATTAACACCGGCAATGACCGAGGTGGGTGACGGTTTCGCAAATGAAGAGATTCCCCTTCCCGGTGTCCTCGTAGCCGCCGAGGCCATGACAAAGGCCATTGAAATAATGGAGCCGCATATTCCCAAGGACGAGGTTGCCGAAAAGTTAGGCACCGTCGTCCTCGGAACCGTTGAAGGCGACATCCATGATATCGGCAAACGGATTGTGGCGACCATGCTGAAAGTTTATGGTTTTGAAGTTCATGATCTGGGCCGGGATGTGCCGATCGACGTTTTCGTTGAGAAGGCCAAGGAACTTAAACCGGACATATTGGGCTCCTCTTCCCTGATGACCACTACCATGGGCGGGCAGAAAATCCTTGAAGAAAAACTGCGCGAGGCTGGTATCAGGGATAATTTTAAAACCATGGTCGGCGGGGCGGCAACCACCCAGGAATGGGCTGATAAAATCGGCTGTGATTGTTATGCCGAGGACGCCAACGATACGGTTCTCAAAGCCAAAGAATTAATCAAATAGCAACAAAGGAGGTGATTATTATGATCAGAGGACTTCAACCCGGCATCAGCACCATGGATGGCTGGGGGTTGAACATGTTCACCGATGATGAATTGAACGAAATTCACCTGGCCACCCTCGACGTACTGCAAAACTACGGCGTCGGGAGTTCATTGTGACGAAGCCATGGATATTTTCGAGCACGGCGGGGCTAATGTGGACCGTGAGAACAATCATGTTCGGATCCCTGCTTACCTGGTGGAAGATGCCATTGGTTCTGCTCCCAGCACCATCCTGCTGGCCGGCCGGACCCCGGAATATGATGTAACGCTCCAGGGTGGCAGGGTCGGATTCACCTGTTTTGGCGCGGGAGTCATGGTGGTGGACCCCTTTACCGGAGAGTTACCGGGAATCCAACAAGCAGGATGTCGAGCATACCGCTCTGGTATGTGACGCCCATGGATAATGTAGATGTTTACTCCAGCGCGGTGGTGGCCAGGGATGTCGAACGGGCTACTGATTTAAACGAAGCCGAAGCGTTTTTGAACAACACGTCCAAACACTGTCAACACATTGATTTGACCGGCGGAGCAGGGGCCAAAAAGTTTTTTGAAATGGCGGCCGCCATTATCGGCGGAATGGACGAACTCAGGAGGCGGCCTTTGGTTTCCGCCCTGGTGTGTCCCACCAGTCCGTTGGAGTTGCACACCCATACGGCTGAAATCATCATCGAGTGCGCCAAGGCGGGGGTTCCGGTAAACGTTCTTTCCATGGCCATGTCAGGGGCTTCTTCCCCTGTCACCATTGGAGGAACTTTGGTGACCCACAACGCCGAAGTGTTGTCCGGGATTGTTCTGGCCCAGTTGACCGCTAAAGGGGCTCCGGTGATTTACGGCAGCTCCACCACAACCTTTGATTTAACCTATGCCACCGCTCCGGTGGGAGCACCGGAACTGGGGATGATCAGCGCCAGTGTCGCAGGATTGGCACGCAAGTACCTTCTGCCCAGTTATGTCGCGGGTACGTAGGCTGACAGTAAAGTTTCCGATGTCCAGGCAGGACATGAGAAAACCATGACATCCCTGCTGCCGGCATTGGCGGGTGCAAATCTCATTTACGGGATGGGTATGTTGGAGTTAGGTGTGACTTTCAGCTTTGCCCAGCTTGTTATTGACAATGAGATCGCCCGGATGTGCAAAAGAGTGGTCCAGGGTGTATCAATCAACGATGACACTCTGGCGGTTGAGCTCATCAAAAAGGTCGGGGCCGGAAAAGACTTTTTGGCCCAGAAACATACCATACGGTATATGGGAACGGAGCAGTCCAAGGTAAAGCTGATCGACCGGCGGATGAGAGGGGCCTGGCAAAAACGTGGCGGCAAAGATATGGCCGAGGCGGCTGCAGAAGAAGCCCGCCACATTTTGGAAACCCATAAGCCGACTCCACTGCCCAAAGATGTGTTGTCGAAACTACGTTCCATCGTTGTAGAACAGGAAGCGTTAGAAGCGGAAGAAGCTGCAAAAGCCGCGGAAAAATGATAAACCAGCCAGGTAACTTGGCGTTGCAATAGTTACAGGCAGAGTTTTTTGGTGATACTTCGACTCCTGTGTTTTGATGGAGACGGAATTCGGTAAAATGCAGGGCAATATTCTCGACCAAGGAGGTTGGTGATAAAACCCGCGTATTTCGCGGAATTCACACACCCGCTCCACACACATTGGCTGGATGTATCATCAATTAACTCGAAGCAACAAGACACTAGAACCATTTTAATTGAGTCTTTCATTAGGGGGGGTGCTTGAAGGGAATCAAATCAAGTTTCCCTTCAAACCCCCTATTTTTTTTGGCTATAAAACATAATCGCCCGGATCGGGAAAATAACGATTATAAACGGTTGTTCGATAATCCGGGACATCAAACGGCCAACATGTTTTTGCAGCATCAATTTCATTTGGGAGGAATAAATACAAGAAATACTTTGTGCGACGGACGAAACAGAGGTTTCGCGGAAAGCGGAAATATTCGCAGCTGACTTAGCGATAGCAGTCAACGCCGGGTTGTGCTATGTTCATGTGAGCCCGCCCAAGTCCGGAGATGCGGGAGATGAAACAAAAGAACAAATTATCCGTAAAAAAAGCGCAATTGTTACTAATAAAAAACCAATTAAATGACGAGGAGGTTATCAAATGAATGCGAAAGAACGTGTTATGGCGGTTCTCAACCATCAAAAGCCTGACCGTATGCCCTGTTTCGGGGCCAATTGTATGGCAACTTACGAGCAAATGGAGGCGGTTCAGGCCTTCTGGCCGAAAGCTCATGAAGACGGGGAAACCATGGCCAAACTGGCTCTTGCATCCCATACCGTACTTGGTTTTGACGCGGTCAGGGTCCCTTTCTGCCAAACGTTTGAAGCACACGCCCTTGGATGTAAGATAAAACCGGGAAAGGGCGCGGGCGGCGTTGAAGGAATCCCCGGTATCGATCATCCGCCGCCTTTCAATCTTGACGATACGCCTGAATTCCCTGATGACTTTCTTTCCCGCGGCAGGATACCGGAACTGCTCAAAGCCGTCCGCATTTTAAAAAAGGAATTGAACGACGAGGTGCCGGTGGTGGCGGGAATTATCGGGCCTTTTACCATTGCCGGGTCTCTCATCGAAACGGTTCCCCTTCTCAAGGCTTCCTTCAAAACACCAGAAAAAATGCGACCCTGGTTGGAGTTAGGAGAAAAGGCCGGCACTGCTTTGGCGAAGGCTCTTATCGATGCCGGGGCAGATATCATTTGCTGTGAAGATATGACCGCCTCGCCGGAACTGATTGCTCCTAAGACCTACTTGGATTATGAATTGGAATATCAGAGCAGGCAATTTGAAGCTATCTCGGTCCCGACACTGCTCCATATCTGTGGCAAGGTGGACTCTATTGTTGAATGGATGGGGCAGACCGGGGCGAGTGTTCTTAGCCTGGACCCTAAAACAAATCCCCAGGTTGTCAGGGAAAAATGCGGACCGGATGTTGTTTTGTTGGGCGGAGTAGATGTGGCTACCACCCTCTTTTTACATGGACCTGACGAGATTAAACAGGAAGCAGAGAAGGCCATTGCCGCTGGCATCCAGATCCTGGCACCGGGATGTGCTATGGGGCCGGGCACACCCACAAAGAACCTTCTGGCCATGCTGGATGTGGCCAAGGCGCATTGATCTTTTGTCGACGACCCACCAAATCAACGAGAACGGAAGGAGATTCGAAATAGCATGGCAAGACTGGGTGTTGCATTGGACCTGGGCACCAGCGGATTTCGTGGACAGGCCCTCGATTTGGATCAAAACGGAATGATTATATCCACCGCCGTCACTACCCGGCATCCCCTTCCCGGCGCCAATGTCATGGATCATCTTCATTTTGCCATTGAGATGGGTCTTGATCGGGCCCACGAGGTTGTAGTTCAGGCCGTCAACAAGGTGATTGACAATCTGAGGATTGAAAATGATGAGGTGGTGCGACTGGCGGTTTGCGGCAATCCCATCCAGCTTTCCCTTTTCCAGAAGATCGAAATCAGGGACCTCGCCTATGCCGGTAAACGGAAACTGGAAGCCTTAGGGGTCGTGGCTCCCAAGAGAGACGCTCAAATCGTGAAGGCTCGGGAAATTTCCGGGCTCAATCTGCCGGCTGAAGCCGATATCCTGATTCCTCCGGCGGTTCGCCACGAGATCGGCGCCGATGCCCTGGCCATGATGATCCAGACCGGCATGCTGGAAAGGGATGAGATCGCCCTTGCCACGGATTACGGTACGAATGCTGAGATGGCGCTCATCGCAAAAGGTACTGTTTACACCGGTTCAACTGCAGCCGGGCCTGCCCTGGAGGGGCAGCATATCACGGATGGTCTGTTGGCGCTTCCCGGAGCCATCTGTGATGTT
>PVMK01128364.1_pt1 | contig 16105 bp, 11 predicted proteins | sample 1853481 | NCBI WGS metagenome assembly PVMK01 (sample SAMN08533507, study PRJNA380276) | Marine sediment metagenome, whole genome shotgun sequencing project.
CACTCAAAATATTGTTGTCATTCGTAAACTTGATACGGGGGATGTAGTAACTGTTAAATAATGAAACATCAACTTTGGAAGTTGTTTCGGCGTTCAGGTCATACAAATGCAAGGTAACATCTGCATTTACTTCCCCAGCTTTCGGGTATTTAAATACGGTTTGTGTTTGATAGAGTTCTTTGCCGTAAACGTCCATGGAAAATTCGGGAACCTCGGTCTCATCAAAGCGAATATAAGCCAGATGTGTCCCGTCTTTGCTCCAATCGAAAGCACGTACAAAGGCAAATTCTTCCTCATACACCCAATCTGTAATACCGTTAATGATCTTATTTTTCACTCCATCGGTTGTTACCTGAATTACTTTCCCGGAATTTAGATCCTTGTAATATAGATTGTTTTTGTATCCATAGGCAACTTTACTGCCGTCCGGACTAAAAGTGGGCTCTTGTATTTTGTAATTGGTTAGCAGTGTCAGAGATTTATCCGAAACATCGTATATATAATAGGTCCCCAAAGCAGATCTTCGAAACACTTGTTCTAGTTGTGTTGACAATAATAATTTTGACTCATCCCCGTTAAATTCATAAGAAATGATGTACGACACATCCTCCAATTCACCACTATTCAACAGTGTTCTTACTTTTTTTCCGCTTTTATAATCGAACACATCGATGGTAGAAGCACTTTGTGCTTTGTTATAATTCAATATGGAATATTCTTTTCCGTTTTTGAGAGAGCGCAATACGTCCATACGCTCTGTTCGGAATTCTCCGCCCCATATTTCCTCTAAACTTATGTCTTTTTTCTGTGCTGTAAGGGAAGAAAAAGTCGTTATAAAAAACGTCAGCACGGCGAGTGAAAGTAGTCTTTTCAAATTGCACAAATTTTAATACGCCAAGTTTACTAAATTTTCATCAAAATTCGCTTGTTTTTGTGTTAAATACCACCATTTTGTTAGCAACTTAACGATAAACAGCTAAGGCAGAATTCATATCTTTGTTTTTTAATTGCTCTAAAAATATGGCGAGTTCCGTTTCAGGATTTTCAAATAAAACCAAAGAGGAAAAAATACATTGGTTGGTAGAAAACTATCTCAACAACGATCCCTCTGCTGTTGATACGTTGAAAAAGTATTGGAATCAGGACACTAAGTTGCAAAAACTCCATGATGAATTTATAGAAAATACGCTCACCAATTATTATCTGCCATTCGGTATAGCACCCAATTTTTTGATCAATGACACCCTATTTGCTGTCCCTATGGTGGTTGAAGAAAGTTCTGTGGTAGCAGCAGCCAGTAATGCGGCTAAATTCTGGTTGGATCGTGGTGGATTCAAGGCTGAAATTATTTCTACGGAAAAAAATGGGCAGGTACATCTCAATTTCTACGGAAATGAAAATGACCTTTCTACTTTTTTTGCTGAAGTAAAACCGAAATTGATCGAAAGCATCGCATCACTCCAAAAAAATATGAAGGAACGTGGTGGTGGATTGTTGGATATACAGCTCATTAATAGCACGACGGCTCTCGAAGGATATTACCAAATGCACTGCACTTTTGAAACCTTGGACGCTATGGGGGCTAATTTCATCAATAGCTGCTTGGAGTGCATTGCAAATACATTTGAAAATGAAGCTGAAAGTTTTTCAGCATTTATGAATTCCCATCATCACCCGGAAGTAGTGTTGAGTATCCTTTCCAACTATGTACCCAACTGTCTGGCCCGAGCTGAAGTACGTTGCAAGATCTCAGAATTAGATCATATGCAGTTCGATGGTGCCACTTTTGCAAATAAATTTGTGAGGGCTGTTGAGATCGCACATATAGAAACTCGTCGGGCCGTAACACATAACAAAGGGATCATGAACGGTATTGACGCCGTTGTACTAGCCACGGGGAACGATTTTAGGGCTGTGGAAGCCGGGATACATGCTTATGCTGCCAAGGACGGAAATTACAAAAGCCTGACCCATGCCAAGGTCGAAGGGGATGAATTTTGTTTTTGGATTGAAATTCCATTGGCACTGGGTACAGTGGGAGGGCTAACCTCATTGCATCCTTTGGTGAAATTAGCATTACGGATATTACAAGACCCAGGTGCAAGGGAATTGATGCAAATTGTTGCTGTAGCAGGTTTGGCACAGAATTTCGCTGCCATACGCTCTTTGGTTACCACAGGAATTCAAAAGGGCCATATGAAAATGCATTTGTTGAATATATTGAACCAGCTGGAGGCCACTTCCGAAGAAAAAGAAAAAGCAGTGTTCCATTTCAAAGATAATACGGTATCCCATAGTGCTGTGGCTGTGTTTGTAAGGGAGTTGAGGAGGTGATTAGTGATTGGTGATCAGTGATTAGTGATTAGTGATTAGTGATTAGTGATTAGTGCTTATTGAAAAATATAAAAAGCAGGATTATACCATAAATCTAGGACACAAATAAAGAGTTGAAAAAGGAATTTTACAGCAACGGTAAATTATTACTTACGTCAGAGTATGTCGTACTCGATGGAGCGATCGCGCTGGCCATTCCAACCCGGTTGGGACAATCCTTATCTGTGGAGGCTGTTGAAGGTAAAGAAATAACCTGGGTGAGTCTGGATGAAAACGATGTGATCTGGTTTCAGGGAAGTTTTGATAGAAATAAACTTGAACCGATCGCTATTGGGGATGGCCAACAATACAAGGAAATTGCAGCGCAACTATCCAATATCCTTCAAATAACGAAGGTGATGAATCCCTCCTTTTTAGCCGAAGATCATGGCTGGAAGATTACCGCTAAGCTAGAATTCCCTCGGGACTGGGGTTTGGGTAGTTCCTCTACTCTAGTCAATAACATTGCTCTATGGGCCAAGGTGAATGCCTTTGACCTTTTGAATAAGAGCTTTGGAGGGAGTGGTTACGATATTGCGGCCGCACAAAACGATAACCCGATCTTATATTCAAGAAATGAAGAAAACAAAAGGGTGGAAACGGTAAGACTGCCTTGGCAATTTACCGAAGAATTATTTTTTGTGCACCTCAATCAAAAACAAGATAGTAAGGAAGCGATCGCACATTACAGGAGGGCTTCAGAAAAGAACAATCTCCATATAGATACTTTATCTGAAATCACCAAAGAAGTCGCCACATGTAAAACACTTTCCGAATTTATAAAGCTAATGTCCTCGCATGAAGCTATTATTTCATCCATCATCCATAGGCCAACAGTTAAAGAACAACTATTTCGAGACTATCCCGGTTTGATTAAAAGCCTTGGGGCATGGGGTGGTGATTTTGTGTTGGTATCAGGTAAGGATGCAGATCAGGCCTATTTCAGAAAAAAAGGATACCGTACAATAGTTCCTTTCACAAAAATGATAAAATAAAAAATCCTCCGTTGCTGGAAAGCCCCGGAGGATCATCAGATCAAAAGATCTCAATTCATTAATAGAAAGCCGCTCTATTATCTTCTATATCAGCTGCTTTTCTCAAGGCTTGATAGACACTGCTATTGATGGCTCCAACAGCTCCGGTACTTAACTGGTTCACATAGGCCTCGTAGTTCTCGAGGACCGGGGCCTTATTGACCGCTAGTACCTGTACCATATAAACTCCATTTTCACCATCGATCAGATCCGTTAATTCGCCAACAGTTTTTCCAAATGCGGCACCACCACCTCAGGTTCTGTTCCGGCATCTGCTATGGTTGGGTTAGATCTGGTTAGTGCATTCGCTGCTTTTACAACAACATTTTGACTAGATGCAACCTCTTCCAATATATTCCCGCTCACCGATTCACGGATCTTCAATGCCTTTTTCTTATTTCTAAGGATAGGTATTACAATTGCAGAAGCTTCCGCTACACTCATCAAAGCTTTTTCAGAATTCTTTCGGGTCAATTGTGCTATTACATAGGTATCACCAATATTGAAACGCTTTACATCACCTACCTTAATGTCTTCCTGGAATGCCCAATTAATGACGGTGCGATTGTTTCCGATACCCGGAAGCGTAGCATCCAATTCACCAATTTTATTGACTGGTTTTGGAATGAGTCCATTTTCTTCAGCAATTTTATTAAAATCCCCGTCGCGAGCGGCTTCTTCAAATTTAGCCCCTCTTGAGAAAACATCATTCAGTGTTTTTTCAGAAGGTTCGATCTGTTTGGTAACCGTGGCTACTTTTATAACTTTTTGCAAATTCTTTTGCCCCTCTACTTCAATAATGTGATATCCAAACTGTGATTCCACAATTCCCATATCCCCTGTTTTCTGTTCGAAGGTAAAGTCTCTGAATGCCGCAACCATTTGAACGTAGGGATACCAATCGTAACGGCCCCCATTTTCTTTGCTTCCAACATCCGAAGTAAATTTCGTCACCAAGTCTTCAAAATTCGACTTGTCCGATCGAACGACCTTCAAGATACTATCGGCTGTAATTTTAGCTTGTTCTTTAGTTCTTGTTATACTGTCTGTTGCGTTAAATCCAATGGGGATCAAAATATGTCTTGCCTTTACCGAATCGGGTAATTGTCTCACGGCCACTACCCTGGATAAATTGAAGGTGTTGTCTATTTTATAAGGACCATATACATCACCATCAGAAAAGGTAAAAATGGTATCTTTTATAGAAGTTGGAAGGTCATTTTTATAGAACCATCGATCTATATAACTGTAATCCGATTTATCGTTCACGTAAAACTCATAATCCTCAGTTGTCTCGAACTCTTCCCTCATATTTTCGACATCCGCTCTTTTGCTTCAATATCTTCAAACGAAGCTTCTTCCAGATAAGAAACATATTGAATATCGACCGTGGGATCTACTTCGAAATTGGTTGGATTTGCCTTGATATAGGCAGTGATCTCTGCTTCAGAAATAACAATATCTTCATCGGCAATCTTGGAATAGGGAATATGAACGTATTCAATATTAATTTTGTCATTTTCAAAACGATATTGTTGCTCACCTTCCGCTATTGTAGAAACCAATCCTCCCCGTACCATAGCCAAATAATTATTTTGCACGATACTTTGCTTGGTATTCTTTAAATATTCAAGCCAATTTTGTTTTGCACTTCTCGCTTGTGGTGTATTGGCCTCCAGGCTTCTTTCATACTCGATCAGTTTAGCCTCACTATAAAACCCATTTTCATCTTGAAAGGTTGGGTCGTTTGCCAAGGCATTGCCCAAAGTTTCTTTTAATTGGTCGTCACTAATCGTAATGCCGAGTTCATCGACTTGCTGTTGCATCAAAGTACTTCTAAGTTCACGCTCCCAAATAACCCCCATGGCTTGTGCGGTCGTGGTATTGGGACCCAATGATCTTTGATAAGCTTCTACTTGCCCCATGAAATCCTGACGGGAAAGATCTATACCATTGATAGTCGCAACAGTATCCTGAATATCCTGACCACCTCCTCCTTTGGTAAGGCTATCGCTCACAATAAAGGCAAAAAGTGCCAAAGCTATAATTATAACTAAAAAAATTCCTCTTTTACGTATGTTGTTTAATATTGCCATCTCTCATTGAAAAATTAATCTTCCTTCACGCACGCATTGACGGACTGGAAGCGTTGAATTTGATCCCTTTCTTTTAAACAACTCGATTCAGAGGTTCCAAATGTTGAGATCATTTCTATATTAATTAGTGGGCGAAATTACCATTTTCCTGCCATTAATAAAAAAGTTCTTCTTAAAAAATAGAGGATTTATCCAAAAATTAAGTTCGGCTATTCTTTTTAACTTCAACCAATTCGATCTTAGTCCTGGAAACCTCTACAATTTTTACTGTGTAACCTCAATTTCTACGGTTTCATCTTGTTTCGGGATCTCTTCAGTGAAATTTACGATCATTCCACCAAGAGTTTCATAGGCGTCATTTTCAGGAAGGTCGAATTTGTAGGTTTCGTTCAAATAATCTACCTCCAGGCGCGCTGAGAACTGATAGTGATCTTTTCCTAATTCTATCTCGATTAGCGCCACCGAATCGTGTTCGTCCTCTATCTCTCCAAATAGTTCTTCGATAATATCCTCCACGGTTATAATACCCGATATCCCACCATATTCATCGACAACTACAGCCATGCTTTTCCGTTTCTTACTTAGAATATTCAACACATCTTTTGCCAGCATGGTTTCGGGCACAAATACCAGGGGCATCAATATTTTTTTTAATGCTGTTGGTTTTTTAAACAATTCGAAAGAACGTACATAGCCCAGTATATCATCGATGTTTTTGTTAAAGACCAATATTTTTGAAAGTCCGGTATCTGTAAATAATTTTCCAAGTTCCTTAGGGGTTGTATGAATTTCCACCGCTACTATTTCTGTTCTGGGTATCATCACTTCCCGGGCTCTTACTTCGGAAAATTCCAATGCATTCTGAAAGATCTGAATCTCACTGTCTATTTCGATCTTTCCTTCTAAAGATTCTATCTGCTCACTAATGTAATTTCCCAGTTCTACCTTACTAAAACTCAATTGCACTGCATCTCCGTCTGTCTTAAAAAATACTTTCAGCACCAAATCTGAGATCCAGATGACGAATTCAGAAACAACAGAAAAAAGCAAATAGAACAAATAGGCCGGCACCGCAAAAAATTTTACGAGTCTGTTGGCATAGATCTGAAAGAAAACCTTGGGTAAAAATTCCGCAGTTATAAGAATGATTATCGTTGAGATCACGGTATGTACGGCTATTTGTAAAAATCCGTCCAAGGGGATATAATTCATCAACAACGACCCCATAAAAAACCCATAAACCACTAATGCGATATTATTTCCAACCAGCATCGTTGCGATAAACTTAGAAGGCCTTTTGGTGATCCGTTTCAGAATTCGTGCAAGAAAGTTGTTTTGTTTTTTCTCGATCTCGATATGAATCTTATTGGCAGAAACGTAAGCGATCTCCATCCCGGAAAAAAATGCGGAAAGGAAGAGAGAAAGTACGATTATGAGTATAGTAAAATCCAAGCCAGCTGTTGTTTCAAATTTGAGCACTAAATGTCTGTATCGTTAAATGTACATATTTGGAAGGAAATTTGCTTCTTACTGATTTCCCTTGCGTTTTTCAAATTTTTTTCTGAACCTGCGTTTAAAGAAATACATGAAGATCGCGAGTACGCCGAAGAAGCTAAAAAGGTAGGCTTGTCCCCGGTCTGTTTCCCAATTTGTGATCACTAAATAAATTGAGAAAATTGCCATAACTATGTAAGCATATTCAAAAAGTCGGTAGATTTTATTGCCCATTGGTGTTTTCGGGTTTGTTTTTGTCTATTATTTGTATTCCGTCATTTTTACGCGATAAAAATACGGTAAAATCTTCATTTGCATCGAAGCCTTCACCATCATTATAGGAACCATCGTTGAAAGTAATACGGTAAGGACGATCTGTGAATACCCATTGGTTTTTTTGATCCCAATACAGCTGTTCGGCTTTAAGAGTATTTCCTTCTGAAGTAACCAGGACAACATTTTCTCTCAAGTCTACGATATTCGTTTCAGGATATCGCATGGCAAAATCTGAAGTTACTGTGCTTTGTTTGCCATCTTCAAAAAAATGAACCTCCACTCCATCCGGAAATTCCTGGTAGGCAAAGTCAAAATTGGAATAGTCCAATAATTTCGGGGCCAGTAGATTTGTGACTATCTTCCCCGAATCTGTATATACCAGATTAATATTTGTGCCTTCGGCAACGGGTACGATATCTTTTAAGTTTAATTTTTGAACGTTTTTATAATTGCCTTCACAAGCAAAAAGTGTGATGGTCACCAAAATAACCATCACACTTTTCATCTTATGATACAATGTTATCATTTTATAAAGTTGGCACTCTTACGCTTCCGCCTACCCAACAGCTAAATTTAACTGTTTTACCACCCATACTTGAACTAAAGATATCGGTTTTACTCGGAGCTCGTTGTCTGTAACTGCTTGCCGCTGATCTTGCGGTAGACGCAATGGAAGGATCTACTCTTGCGGCTTTGTCGGCTAAATTTGCAGCCAACCAGTTGATTGCTCTTTTTTCAAATACATTACTTCCACAATTATTCGAACTCTTGGCATACATCTGTGCGATCTTTAAATAGGCACGTCCAGAGTTAGGCTTGATCTCCAATACTTTTCTGTAATAAGTTCTCGCCTTACTATAAATACCTTTTTTCCGGAAATTTTCAGCAATACTGGTATAATAAACTACTTTTCTGTTCGGATCACTCTCCAAGTCCACGGCCTGGTTGTAATAATCCAGTGCTTCACTGCTCTTGCCGGCTTTGTCTGCCAATCGACCGAGATAGAAAGCAGAAGCTGCAGATGGTTGTAACGAATGTAATTGTTGAACCATTTGATAGAACAAAGGAGTATCACAATCTTTAGCATTCAATTTACCCGCCGCACTCTTTAACCAATTAACGTCATCCTTCTTCTCTTCAAACAATCTTTCGTATAACGGGATCAAGTTTGTACAATCTGCGATTACACCCAATTTAGCATCAACACTTCCTTTGATCTTCCCGTAACTTTTGAGATTCGTTTCATATCCTGTTAATCTTTTCTTCTCCTTTGAAGAAAGCACGGTTCCTGCTTCTTCTTTATCGATAAGTTGAGATAATTTACTCGCATATTGACCTTCCTCTTTATTGATCTTATCTTGAATCACATCATAAAGGTCAAATACCTCCTGGATATCTTTCTGTCCCGCTTCGAACAAGTCCTTAGCCAGTGAGAAATAGGTGTACAGACTTTTAGGGCTTGTAAATGTTTTTTCATCCTTTTTATAGGCCGCGTCGAAACCATCAAACTGCTCTTGCATGGTTCCTATTTTGTTGTCATACTTTAACTGTGCGACTTTTGCCATGTTCTTTCCCACTTTGGTCTTGGATGGGTAGCTAGCCAATTGGAGGTCAAAGTTCTTTTCATAATCTGCAACTTTGGACAAATCGCCTTTCTCTACAAAATATTTGAACATTCTCTCGGCATATTGATAGGTAGCCATGCTATACTTTGGACATTCATTTATCACTTTGCTGTAATGAGGCAGGGCCGCAGCATAATTCTTTGCCTTAGCAGGTTCAATAAATAAAGAAGCTGTCGTGACACATTCGTCCATTTGCGCTAGAGCTTTTCCGCTAATTGTAACGGCCAAAACAACTAGTAGTAAAGTAACTTTCGTTTTCATCGTGTTAGTGTTTATTCTATTAATCATAATATCTTTTTTCAAACCATCTGTCATTGAGTGACAAACTTATGAAAGTATTTATAAATGTTTCTTCAACCAATCCGGCGTTTGTTGTTCCTCTTCTTCCCAATTCAAAACTTAGGTTGATATTTGAGAACATTCTACCTACAGGTAATCCTACTCCAAAAGATATGCCAAACTCATTAATCGCTTCTCCGTTAACGACTACACCCGTTTCTTCAAAGCGGAAACCCGCACGATAAACCACTCGCTTCCAAAAACTTCCAAGGCTATTATAATTAGGTATATAAAAACCTCCTATTTTGAATTTAATAGCATCTACGAACGAAACATTTTCCAAGTCAAAAGTCCGATTTGTAAAATTACTTGTTTTTTGTGAAGTAAACTCCCCTCCAACGAACCAATTTTTGGGTTTCCCGATTCCGGCACCCAGAGATATTTGTGACGGAAAGGTAAAATCTGTATCCATTACATCAATATCTCTACTATCTACCGGAGTTATCGTACCGGATGGAAGCGTGAGGGTTGTTTCCAGAACCCTTGTATTATCTGATTGAAATTGAGTTTCAGGAGTATAGATGACCGACGATATTAATTCGAGGTCCTCAGAGATCATGGATTTATAGATAACCCCAAAATTGTAACTAAAACCGGCAAGATCGGATTCGTCTGTTTCTCTGGTTCCAAACTGCACACCTTCTTGTTCGGTTGAGGCTACATTTTTGATATTTCCAAAATTATAATTGGCATCCACGCCCACACTCAATCTGGGTGTTATTCGATAACCGAACTGAAAAAATGCTTTGTTCAACCCCCCCGTACCTTCGTATTTAGTGACACTGTTCGTATCCTCATTTTGCAATTTATAACCTGTAGATGTAGACGGAAGCAATCCAAAAGCGGCTCCGAATTTACCCATAGGAATACCAAGAGCCAAATAATCTAATGATGTCGTAGTGGCATTCTGCGATTCACTGGATGTTGCAAGTTTGTTGAACTGATGACTCCCGGCCAAAGAATAGGTCACCAATCGCAGTTCGGCAACACCGGCGGGGTTTTGAATATTCAAGTGAATACTGTCGCTATAGATACCAATTCCACCCATCGCTCTATTCTCTGCTGTCCCTTTAAATTTAAGGGTACCTATACCAAAAAATGAATAGGGAGATGTGGTTCCCTGTTGTGCCATGGCCAATCCGGTTGTCAGCAGCATGAATGCAATAAAAACTCGCTTCAACATGTATCCTCGTTAATTTCTAAAATGTAGTTCAATCCTTCTAATAAGAAATTGGAGTTGGCAAAGATGTCATTTTTTATGCTATCTCGCAAAAAATGAGCGTCTCCTCCTGTTAAAATCACTGTTAAATCGTCAAAGTTTTCGATATACCTATCTATAAACCCATCCAATTCGTTTGCAACTCCCTGAATAACGCCAATATGCATGGAATTGCTTGTGGAGTCACCTACGCTATTTTTAGGGGTCTCAGGTTCCAGTAGCGGAAGATTGGCGGTAAAAGTATGCATGGCTTTATAGCGCATTTCTATACCCGGTGAGATCGCGCCTCCCAAGTATTTATTTTCGGCCGACAAAAGATCATAAGTGATACAACTGCCTGCATCAATGACGAGCACATTCTTCTCAGGGAATTGTGAAGCGGCAGCGCTCACAAGTGCGATTCGGTCAACGCCTAATGTTTCAGGTGTGGCGTATTCATTTCTGAAAGGTAAGTTCGCTTTGTGAGAAAGTATGAACACCGGAGCGATCTTTTTTACTGCTGAGATTTCGTCATCAGTTACTCCACCAACGGAAGAAATTATAGAATGATCGATCTTTGGATACTCTTTTGAAATTTCATCCAAGGCGTTACTAAAGTTCTTTTTTTGCGAAGATCTCTTATGCCGAATTTCTCCCCCGGAAAATACAGCAAGTTTAATAAAGGAATTTCCTACGTCTATTACTAAGTTCATTGTGAGTTATGAAGGGCTAAAAATACGATTTGAAATGATGTGGAATTGTTAAGACACTATTAAATTGAATGTAAGAACTGTATTTTTTAAAAGATATAAGACCGCTTTGCTGTAAGAGAATTAGAGAATAGACTTGCTGGTGTTCGAAAACGCTGAATTTGCATATGATAGAGGATTTACCTGGATCAGAATGTTCAGTAATCACAGCATTTTAATTTGTAGAACGTCTTTATTTATTTTTTTGAGTTAATGTTTTGAAGTACTTAAAATAGATTTATATTTGCACCCTCCTATGCTAAAGCTTCGGAGGGCGGTCTGTAAACGGACTGTGTTATTGAAAGGTACCTTAGCTCAGTTGGTAGAGCAACGGACTGAAAATCCGTGTGTCCCTGGTTCGATTCCTGGAGGTACCACAATAAATACAAACCCACTCAAATGAGTGGGTTTTTTATTTGAGTAACTCCAGATCGGGAGGTGGTGAGCTGGAGCTTTTTTGTAACTTTTTTCTTTACAAAAAAGAACAGCGAGGCGAAATATCATTTTAAAAGTCGAAGTAATTGTTTGGAGTTTTTTATTTGACTTTCGGAACCAAAGGAACAATTTGAAAAGGAGATTGAAAAAACATTTTTAAGAAAGAGGTGCGGGTCCCCCAAAATTTAACATTAATATATAGAATTACCGGATGGAACCTATAGACAATGGGGGGTTACAAATAAAGAAAAAACACCATGTTGCATTATTCGATATTTTTAAATACCTTTAGTACTGATTCTAAACCTTTTACATTATGAAAAAATTATACTTATTACTCGTTGCAATTTGTGTCTTTGTATTTTCATCTAATGCACAACTTATTGATGACAATTTTGACTTTTATATACCTGGACCCATGGGTAATCAGGCACCCTGGTGGACAACCTGGTCCGGTGTAACCGGTACTGCGGAAGATATTCAGGTTGTTACAGACAATTCAAACTCGGGTGCTCAATCAGGATATATTGGTCCTGGAGGTGTTTTTCCGGATGCGGTACTACTTTTAGGTAACCAATCTACTGGTCAATACACCGTACAATGGCAGATGTTTGTGCCTGCTGGCGCTGTAGCCTACTGGAACATTCAGGAGGACGAAATCCCAGGATTAGCATGGAACGATGAATTCTATGTTGGTGCAACTGCCTCGGGTGGAACTTTCGGTGTTATTACCAGTCTTCAAACAGGACTAACTGTCCCCTATCCGGAAGACCGATGGTTCCTTATTAAACATGAAATCGATATGGACGCACTAACTTATTCCATTGAGGTTGATGGTGCTCCCTTTCTTACAAACGAGTTTTATATTGGTTCTCAGCTGGGTGCAATCGATTTCTTTTCCATTGACGCCAATAACGAATACTGGGTGGATGATGTATTATATCTGGATGAAATTCTTGGAACAGACGATTTCAGTGCGGAGAATTTCTCTGTATATCCAAACCCAGTTCAGGACGTTCTCAACATCAACACCACTTCTGTGGTAGATACTATCAATGTTTATGATGTGCTCGGTAAACTGGTATTGCAGTCGCAACCAGATGCAGTATCGCCCAGTATAGATATGAGCACACTTGCATCCGGTGCTTACTTAGTTCAGGTGACTATCGATAATACTTCCAAAACTGTGAAAATTGTCAAATAAGCATATCTGAACCAAATTTACAAGTTTGTAAGCCCTTCCATTTGAAGGGCTTTTTTTATGCCGAAGACAGAAAGATTTGAGTGTAAATTTACGGCTCACCGCTCACGCGGGTATCTTAACCATCTCGATAACTATCGGGAGTCCACCGGACATTTGATTTTCCGTTGCAAAATTTCGTTGGGATAAGGTGGCGAGCCCACTATTTTTGATAACTTTTTTAAGGACAAAAAATAAGAGCGAAGGCACCTACTCTAAGGCACATTTTAAGTTTCATACAACAAAAAGGATCGGGATAACGTTTCCTATGTTCACATTCATTGCACATTTGACCTACAAAAGTTCAGGACAATTCAGAAGTAAGTTGTTTTATAGATAATAACTCAATTGGGCAATAGTTAAATTCTTGTTCGTAAATATTGGTCGTTATGATTGAATCATTCGTTTCTAGGAAATATCACTGAATCCCCAAACCAAAAACTATCAATAGTTGAAAAAGTCAACACATACAATCTACATAAGTGTCATGGTTATCATAACCATTGTCGTAACTATCTATTTAATCTACACGGGTTTTTCATACTACAATACACCCTTAGAAGAACGATTTTATCACCCTCAACACAATTGGTTTAAACCAAGCGGGATCTTAGGACAGGGCCTAGGTATCATTGGCACACTAATGATTGTATTTGGGGTATCTATCTACATAGCCCGAAAACGGTATAATTTTTTATCCAAATACATTCGATTAAAGTATCTGCTGGAATTCCATATTTTCTTATGCGTTCTAGGTCCCATACTTATCCTTTTTCATACGGCTTATAAATTTGGAGGCATTGTATCTATCGCTTTTTGGAGCATGGTGGCAGTGGTTTTAAGTGGGGTTATCGGGAGGTTTATATACATCCAGATCCCTCGTACCATTGAAGGAAGAGAACTAAGCCTTAATGAGGTAAAAGAAATGAAAACAGACCTCTCCAAGGTCCTGGAAGAAAAGTTCAGTCTTGATGAGATAACAATTCAGTTGTTTGTTACTTTCACTAGTGAAGATGAAGAACAGGCAACCGGAAATAAAATGTCGGTATCTCGTTTAAGGAGGGTACTCAAAACCCAAAAACTACCAAAAGAGCAAAGGAAGTCCATTCTTAAAATGGTTAAAAATGAAAGAACTCTTTCAAGAAAGATAAATCGTTTACAGATGATGCAAAAACTCTTTAAATATTGGCACGTTGTGCACCTTCCTTTCGCGTTAATTATGCTTGTAATAGTAATCATCCATGTGGCAGTTACCCTGGCATTTGGTTATAAATGGATATTTTGATGGAAGTAATGATGGAACAAATACTCGTCTATGGAACCGTGATCATACTATGCACAGGGATAATACTTTTTTATCTACGGAAGAAGAAAAACGCTTCATTAGAAACTGAAAAAAAAGTAGTTATTGCAAAGGAAGAAGGATTGTTCGAGCCTGTTTCTTTGCACCCCTATATTAACCTTAATACCTGCATAGGAAGCGCCGCTTGCGTATCGGAGTGCCCTGAAAAAGATATAATAGGTATTGCCAATGGGAAAGCTACCCTGATCAATAGTTCTAATTGCGTGGGTCACGGCGCTTGTTTTCATTCTTGTCCGGTTGAAGCGATTTCATTGCGCATCGGGACCGAATCAAGAGGAGTAGAACTTCCACATGTTGACAGAAATTTTGAAACTAACATCGCAGGAATTTATATAGCAGGTGAATTAGGAGGAATGGGGCTTATTAAAAATAGCGTTGAACAAGGTCAACAAGCAATAGATAGTATCGTGAAAAGTAAAAAAGCATCCAAAGAAAATGTGATCGATGTTATCATCATTGGTGCCGGACCTGCAGGTATCTCAGCGACTCTTGCCTGTAAAAAACACGGCTTGTCGAGTGTGACCCTGGAGCAAGATTCATTGGGAGGAACCGTTTACACTTTTCCAAGAACAAAAATAGTGATGACCTCTCCAATGAACTTACCGCTTCATGGCAAAGTGAAGTTATATGACACCTCTAAAGAAGAATTACTTCAACTTTGGAAAAAAGTGATATCAGATCACGACATAAAAATAGAGGAAAATACAAAGGTGGAAGATATCATACCTCAAGATGACAATACCTTTAAGATCATTACCGGTAACGGTGACGAATTCATCGGAAATAATGTTCTTATTTCAATAGGGCGAGGAGGTAGTCCAAGAAAATTGAATATTCCCGGCGAGGAATCAACTAAGGTTGCCTATCGATTATTAGAACCGGAAAGAATTTCGGAAAAGAATATTATCGTGGTGGGTGGAGGAGATTCCGCGATGGAAGCGGCCATGCTTCTCAAAGAAAATAATAATGTCAAACTATTATGTAGATCTGATAATTTCACAAGATCCAAACCTAAAAACAGAGATAAAATAAATACCGCCATAGAGGATAAATCATTACGGGTAGTATTCAGATCAAGTTTAGTCGCTATTAATGATAAAGATTGTATTTTTAAGATTGAAGAAGAAGAAGAGTCAAAACAAGTTAAGAACGATTTGGTATACATTTTTGCTGGAGGGATATTGCCTACTAAATTTTTAGAAAAACCCGGGGTGAAAATTACCAAACGATTTGGGCACATAATGAAAAAACACGGATAAAATATTGAAAACGACATTGACATTTGTTGTAGTATTAATTCTCATGAATGTAACAGTAATTTACGGTCAGATATCTCCTGGCGACCTAACCACATCACATGCAAATTTAGAGGGCATGAGCAAATGCACATTGTGCCATGATATCGGTAAAAAAGTGTCGAACAAAAAATGCCTGGAATGCCATAAAGAAATTCAATCTTTATTGAATCGAAACGATGGGTATCATTCCAATTCAAGCGTTGTTAATAAAGACTGTTTTGAATGTCATAGTGATCATCATGGCCGTATGTTTGATATGGTGCGTTTTGATGAAAATAATTTCAACCATAAACTAACGGGATATGTTTTGGAAGGCCAACATAAGGTAGTTGATTGTAAAGAATGTCATTCACCAAATTTCATTTCAAGTCGTACCATTAAAAAAAGGAAAAATACATTTCTTGGACTAGATCAAAAATGCCTTTCCTGTCATGATGATTTTCATCAGAAGACACTTTCGAACGACTGTATGGCCTGTCATAATATGGATTCCTTTAATCCTGTTTTGAATTTTGATCATGATAATACAGATTATCCACTTCTCGGAAAGCACCTGTCTGTCGATTGTATAGAGTGTCATAAAAT
>PVMK01118876.1_pt1 | contig 16097 bp, 19 predicted proteins | sample 1853481 | NCBI WGS metagenome assembly PVMK01 (sample SAMN08533507, study PRJNA380276) | Marine sediment metagenome, whole genome shotgun sequencing project.
GATCGAGGGAAATGTATATCCCCAAATCCATATTACTAATCACCCGTGACAGCGAGAACTTCATTGCTCAAACGCACAGAATCAGGTGGGATATCCAACAAGGCAACCAGATCATCGACTAATTCAGCAAAAACCGGGGCGGCTGTCATCGATCCCCACGGAGAGGTTCGAGTCCGGTCCAATTTAACCAAAATAATGATTTCTGGATCATCGGCCGGCAACCAGCCAATAAATGAACCGATGGTGTCGGTTGGATGGTAAATGCCGCCTTCCGGAATCTGGGCCGTGCCTGTCTTGCCCGCAACTGTATATCCTTCGACCTGGGCGCCGAATACTTCAGTTCGAACGGCAATAATGGCCATGGCCGTGACTTGTTCGGCCGTGTGTTTACTTACCGGCCTGCTCATTACCGTGGGCTCGTGGACGAATACCTCACCATTTTTGTGAATCTCTTGCACCACATAAGGTTGCATCAGGGACCCGCCGTTGGCCAATGCTGAAACGGACGAGATCATCTGTAATGGTGAGACGGCCAGACCTTGACCGAAGGCATTTGTACCGATGTTTGTTTCGGTCCAATTAGATGATCCGGGCAGAGGTAAAAGCCCACTTGCCTCAGACATCAGGTCAATGCCGGTAGGCCGGCCGAAACCAAAACGCTGCAAGTAGCTGTAGAATGTGTCTGGCCCCATCCAGGTCGCGATAGTTGCGGCGCCCACGTTGAGCGAGTTCGCTAGTAGCCCGGTCATATCCACCGTACCACGAGCACTGCGATCCCAATTGTATAAAGGATAACCACCGACATTGATTACTCCAGAATCATAGTAGGTCGTTGACGGCGTTACTGTCCCTGAATCCAAAGCCGCCGCCATGGTTACCAGTTTCATAACTGAACCCGGCTCGTACTGCTGACTGACGATTGGGTTCAATAATAATTGTTCTTCTACATTGTAAAAATCATAAGGGTCATAGCAGGGCTTGCTTGCCATCGCAATTATTGCCCCGGTACGAGGGTTCATCACGATGATGGTACCGCTTTCGGCCTGATATTGCTCAATTGCCCGGCTCAGATGTTGCTCAACTACATGCTGGACCGTCCGATCAATGGTCAAGACGAGGTCAGCCCCCTCTTCGGCGATAAGACTTTCCTGCGCTAGCAATGGGGAAATATGAACCGAGGCAAATGCCTCACGGCCGGCAAGTTCAGTCTGATAGTAGCCTTCAATTCCGGCGCCCCCAAGTCCATTAAAATCAGTATAACCGAGAACATAACACATCAACTCCCCTTGCGGGTAGATGCGCCGCGGTTGGGGCTCAATTTGGATCTCATCCGCATAGGGTAAAGATCGAATAGCTTCAGCCGTTTCCGGTGATACCCGTCCGGCCAGCAACTCAAAAGGGAAATCTGACTTTATTTTTCCAATTATTTCTGATCGAGGAATTTGTAAGATTGAAACCAGACCGGTTGCGATCTGTTCAACTTTGGTTACTAATGATGGCGAAATACCAACCTGGTAATCATTGCCATTTCCGGCAAGAACTGCATGATTTCTATCGAGGATCAATCCCCGATTAGGCCTGGCAATGACTTCCCAATTCTGAAATCTACGGCCAAGGTCGGCCAGTTCCTCATCTCGTATGATCTGAAATGAGACCAGCCGATAACAAACAACCAAAGTTATTAGGACTAAGCCGGCTACAATTATCCATAGGCGTCGTTGTTGACTAATGGTCATGGTGATTCCCCACGAAAAAGATCACTAATGCTTGACTCGATGGCTAACCATAGGGCCTCACTTGCATTATCGATTGGTTCTGGCATTGATTGAAGTTCAACCTTGGGTGTAACTTTTACCCCAGCTGGAAAATTTGGAATGACTAGATAATCGACATCACCAGGCTGGGCCCTGACAAAACCCAGGCGCAAGACCTCTTGTTGCAGACGGTCCAGTGACTGGGCTTCGGCAACGTCGCGTTCAAAATCGGCATTTACCCGGTTAACCTCATCCAATTCCCACTGGAGTTCTTGGACCTGGCGTCCGACAGTGGCAATACGACTCGCCTGGAAGAGATAGATAGCACCGACTAAAGCCGCCAGGACCAAAATAGCCCCCCAACTCAAGGCCGCCTGTGCTTCTGTCAGCCACAAATGCGATCGACGTTTTTCTGTTTTGGATTGTCGTTTTTTAGATGATGCTTCTGCACTCACGCGTGGCCTCCTGCCAACTTCTGGGCCACACGTAGCCTGGCACTACGGCTACGCGGGTTAAGAGTGATTTCGGCGACTGAGGGCCGGACTACTTTTCGTGTAATAGCTCGTAAATATGGCCGGGTGTCGCAGGTACAAATAGGCTGTTCCGGTGGACAAACACACTCCTTACTTTGCTGCCGAATAAACTGTTTAACCAAACGGTCTTCTAACGAGTGAAAGCTGATGATGGCTAGATAACCATCGGTTGCCAGCAGTGCCAATGACGCCGCCAACCCTTTTTCTAGTTCACCCAATTCATTATTGACGGCGATACGTAATGCCTGATATACCAAAGTCGCCGGATGGATTCGCCTTTTCGTTGACCTGCCCGACTCGCGTAGAACCAATTCAGTTAACTGCTGGGTACTGTTAATTGGTCGCGCGCTAACAATCGCTCTAGCAATCCTCCGGCTATTCTTCATTTCACCGTAGCGCCACAATATTTCCGCAATCTCTGCCTCCTGGAGCTGATTAACTAGATCAGCCGCTGTATTCCCACGGGTTTGATCGAACCGCATGTCTAATGATCCAGATTGCATAAAAGAAAAACCTCGTTCATTGTCTTCAAGTTGTCGAGAAGAGAGCCCCAGATCAAGCAATATGCCGTCTACCTGCTCAAAGCCATACTCTGGCGCTAATGTCGCCATTTCACCGTAACTTGCTTGAACAAATGTGACGCGATCACCAACCTCTTGGAGCCGCTCACGAGCAAAGGAGATGGCCTCAGGATCACGGTCAAAAGCGAGCAACAGACCATCCGGATCAGATGCCTGTAAGATCCCCTTCGCGTGTCCACCACCACCAACCGTCCCATCTATATAACTTCCACCCGATCGGGGCTGCAGATATGCTATAATCTCTTGGTAAAGTACTGGTATGTGCATTATTAACGTTAGCCAATGCCTGTTCTAAGCTGGTTACGCTTTTAGATACCCAGGTCATCCCACCTGGCAGCATCACTGCTGTTTTCAACGGATTCACGTAACGCCTGCCAATATGAGACGCTCCAGACCTCGAGATAGTTATACATGCCGGCAACAACAACCTCGCCATCGATGGCGGCAAAGTTCCGCAAGTAAGCCGGGAGTACAATTCGCCCTTGTCGGTCAGGAGTCAGATCTACCGCGCCGGAGAAAACCCGACGGCGAAAAGTGCGTACACTTTCATCTGTTAGCGGCCGCGAAAGGATTCGCTCGGCTAAATCTTGCCAGCCACTCAATGGAAATACCATCAAGTTCTGCTCAAATCCGCGTGTCACAACCAACCCAGACGCCATATCACCACGGAACTTGGCCGGAATGGTCAAGCGTCCTTTATCATCAATGGTGTGTGTGTACTCGCCTAGGAACATGCGTTCTATGTGTTCTCCCTAATTTAGCACAAATATTCGAATGGGGTGCACCATTTCGGTCCACCACAGCGCCCCACTTCGAGCCACTATGTGGGACAGTATACACCAAACGCCCCATTATGTGAAGATGTTGCTTTGAACTTTTAAGGAATTGAACCAGGTGAGGGGGCTATGCCGCCATAGGTAGGGGTCTTACTTGGGTCTAACCCCACATATTGGCCCTATGGCGCTTCTGCTAAATGGCACAAATGTATTGTTGTTCGTTTATTGAGTTTGGACAGGGGGAGGATAAGGTGTATTCAAAGGTTCTAGATCCCTTTTTATTGCCTAAAGGAGGGTCAAAAAAATAGGTATTTAGTCCCACTTACCGGCTTCCTCTTCGGCCAATGTCGCCAAATACCATTTATCTTGCTCGCTGAGGCTGGCCTTTAATAGAAGTTCCGGTCGTCGACTCCATGTTCGCCTCAAGGATTGCCGCCGCCGCCAGAGCGAAATGTTGGCAGCATGGCCAGAGCGCAAAACAAACGGCACGGAATAACCCTGGTATATTTCTGGCCGTGTGTAATGTGGTCCTTCTAATAAGCCGGTAGCATAACTATCACTTTCCGCTGCCCCGGTTGCGCCAAGGACTCCAGGAAGTAGCCGGGTGACCGCGTCAATCAGCACCAAGGCAGCTAATTCTCCCCCAGTAAGCACATAGTCACCTATGGATATTTCATCACTGACCAGATGCTGGCGTACTCTTTCATCAACCCCCTCATAACGGCCGCAAATAAGGAGTATTTGCTCTTTTCCGGCTAACTCTTCGGCGATATTTTGAGTAAACGGGCGGCCCTGGGGGGTAAGTAAAATAATCGGCCGGGCTGCCACCTTTGCATTTCTGGCAGGATCGTCATCGATATTTGTTTGCATCAGGGAAATCGATTCGACGGCCGCGAAGATGGGTTCTGGTTTGAGAACCATCCCTCCACCGCCGCCGTAAGGAGGCTCGTCCGTAACCCGGTGTCGTCCAGATGCATGATCCCTGATGTTGTGCACAACGACATTTAATAAGCCCGCCTCCTGAGCTTTTCGCAACATGCTTACATTCAGATAAGATGGAAATGCCTCTGGAAATAGGGTCAGGATATCAAAACGCATATTTCTAGTATCGAACGGGTTCCCTCTGATGTCAAATTGGTTCTACTGTTGTGCTCGTGAATCGGCATGATGGACGTTATAATAACAATCTGGAGAAACCATGCGAATCATCATTACCGGCGGACTTGGACAGCTCGGTCAAGCTCTTCAAAGTGTTTTGCTCGAACACAAAATTTCTGTTCTTGACCTACCAGAGATCGATATAACCGACCGCCAGGTTATAGATAATATATTCAATCAACTTCAACCGGATCTGGTAATTCACTGTGCAGCATTTACCGATGTGGATGGATGCGCCCGGCAACCTGAGTTAGCGTACCGTGTAAATAGCTTGGGCACTCAAAACGTGGCTCTTGCCTGCCAGGCCCAGGGTGCGGATATGGTCCATATTAGCACAAACGAAGTCTTTGCCGGGGACAACCCTTCTGGCTATGAAGAATGGATGCACCCCCACCCCATCAACCAGTACGGCCGTACAAAGGCATTCGCAGAAGCGCACGTGCAATCAATCCTCAGCAATTTTTACATCATTCGCACAGCCTGGCTATACGCGCCTGGTGGGATGAATTTCATCCACGCCATTTTGGACCGAGCCAAAAAAAATGGCCGGTTACGCGTTGTGACAGATGAAATTGGCAACCCAACCTATGTTAAAGATTTGGCCGGAGCGATCAGTCAGCTGATCACCACCGGTCAATATGGTACCTATCATCTTGTAAATGAGGGCGCCTGTTCTCGTTGGGAGTTTGCCAATGAGATTCTCAAATTGGCCGGGCTCAGCTCCGTTCTCAACGAACCTATCTTGACTCGCGATTACCGCCGGGCATCCACACCGCCACTTTACGGCGAGCTCCATAATCGTGTGGGTGCTGCCTTGGGAATCACATTACGGTCCTGGCCCGAAGCTTTGGCTGATTACATGGCACAATTCACCCATGCCTAGCACGATGATCCCTATGGCTTCAATTATCATCCCCAATTGGAATGGGCTCCAACACCTCGAAGCATGTCTAGGGGCGCTATCGGAACAAAAATCTACGGGTTTCGAGGTGATCGTTGTCGACAATGGCTCAGTTGATGGCTCTACGGCGTACATTCGCGAACATTTTCCAACAGTCCTGTTAGTTGAGTTGAAGGAGAATCAGGGTTTTACTGGAGCGTGTAATGCAGGATATGAAGTCGCCCGTGGAGCTTATATTATACTATTGAACAATGACACAGAAGTTGATCCAGAGTGGCTCGGGCAGCTCCTTAGCGCCTTTGAGCGCCACTCTGATGCAGGAATAATTGCCAGCAAAATCATGCTTTATGACCGGCGTGACTACTTCCATGCAGCCGGAGATTTTTACCGACTTAATGCCATACCCGGCAATCGTGGCGTTTGGGAAAAGGATTCTGGCCAGTACAACGTTGAGGAGCAAGTATTCAGCGCCTGTGGCGCTGCGGCAGCCTACCGCCGGGAAATGCTTGATGAGATTGGATTTTTAGACGATCAATTCTACTTCTCTTGTGAAGATATTGACTTAGGTTGGCGCGCCCATATGGCCGGATGGAAGGCAATCTACGTACCAAAGGCAATCGTGTACCACAAGCTAAAAGCCACCGGAGGCAGCATCACTGGCAGCTATTTCGATGGCCGCAATTTTCTGTATCTAATCTGGAAAAACTACCCCTGGTCGCTCTTAAAACGCCATTGGCCGGGTATATTAAAGGCTCAGTTTCAGATAACCTGGCTTGCCCTTCGCGCCTGGCGCGGTCCAGCAGCAAGAGCTCGGCTGCGTGGACAGGCTGCCGGATTTCTGGGTTTATTTAAGATGTTGCCCGCTCGGAGACAGATCCAGGCCAGCCGGCGAATTACCGATGAAACCTTGACGTCCTTATTAACCTCGGTTGACGATACCCAATAGGGCAGCGTATGATCGCCCAATCACTAAATCTTGTTTTGTCCTACATATTTACAGCGCTAACCCTTGCCGCAAATAGTTGAGACGGATGCATGGCCTCGCTTGAACTAGAAAACCAGGTACGTAGTAAATGGGGTTTCACATTGATCGCCGGTCTAGATGAAGCCGGCCGTGGCGCTATCGCAGGACCAGTCGTCGCCGCCGCTGTCATTCTGCCACTGGATGATCCAGAAAAGCTACGGCTACTAAACAAGGTTAATGATTCCAAGCAACTGTCACCAAGCTTGCGAGAAGAACTATTCGATCTGGTCGTTGAACACGCTTTAGCTTTTGGTATAGGTAGTACGCCGGCGAATGATATTGATAGTGTAGGCATCATCCCTGCCAATGCCCAGGCGATGCTGCAAGCCGTTACAATGCTCAATCCAGAACCGGAGTTTTTACTCATCGACGGCCGGATGCGAATTCGGAGCACGATCTTACCTCAAAAGTCGGTAATAAGAGGGGATAGCAAAAGCCTGAGCATTGCCGCCGCCTCGATTTTAGCGAAAGTAAGTCGTGATCGGCATATGGTAGCCCTCGACAGCGACTATCCCTATTATCACTTTGCTGCTCACAAAGGTTACTGCACAGCGCGGCACCGGGAGGCGTTAAATCGATTGGGTCCGTGTCAGGAACACCGCCATTCTTTCGCTCCAATCCGCCCTACACTAGTGTAATATGGTCTCTGTGGATAGGAAAGAAAGCCTTAGTCTTTATTTGCACATCCCCTTTTGCAATCAGCGCTGTTCATATTGTGACTTCAATACCTACGTAAGCCTGGAGGCGCTTAGGGAGGATTATTCAGCTGCCCTGGCTAAAGAAGTATCTGTCGTCGGCAAAAAAAAACGCCGGCCTGCGCACACAATCTTCTTTGGCGGAGGGACTCCTTCCCTTTTGGTTAAAAAGGATCTTTCTCTAATTCTTGAATCTTTGCGACAATTCTTTATCGTTTCAGAAGATGCAGAAATAACTTTGGAAGCAAATCCTGAAACCCTGGACCTAAAATATCTCAAAATGCTTCGCGATCTGGGCTTTAACCGTCTGAGTATGGGAGCCCAAAGCGTAAATCCGGCCGAATTGCGGCTTCTGGGCAGGGAGCATTCCTTTGATACGGTCATCCGGGCCGTTGACATGAGTCGGGAGGCCGGCTTCGAAAATATAAACCTGGACCTAATTTATGGTCTTCCTGGCCAAAACCTGGCCAATTGGGAAGAAAGCCTGAGAGCAGCCACCAAGACACGACCTGAACATTTGAGTCTATATTGTCTAACTATCGAACCAGGAACAACACTTTTTAGGCGACTTCACGGTGGTCGGATAATAGAACCTGACCCTGATGTTGCGGCAGACCAATATGAATTGGCTAGCGAGTTCGCCGCCAGTGCCGGCTTTAAACAATACGAAATCTCCAATTGGGCTCTTCCTGACCGTCAATGCGAGCATAATTTGTCCTATTGGCGTAACAGGGAATATCTCGGCTTCGGCGCCGGCGCTCATGGTCATGCTAACGGCTATCGATACGATGTAGTGAAACAACCCCGGGTTTATATCCGAAGAATGAACGGCTCAGTGCCCAGCCATTATCCATGGTCACCGGCCGTGGCCAACAAACATCGGCTTAGCGTTCGTGAGGCTATGAGCGACACAGTCATTACCCAGCTACGTTTGACGGAAGAGGGATTAGACCTGAATTCCTTTTCGAAGCACTTTGACCAAAGCTTAAGAAGTGCCTATCCGGGTATAGTTGAAAAGTTGATCGAGCTGGGACTATTGCTCCAGAAAAAGCGGCGCCTGTTGCTGACAAAGCACGGCCGCCTGCTTAGCAATCAAGTGTTTCACCGATTCGTCTAAGTATAGGAATAAAGCCACTATGCGTCAGCTCGTTGAGAACAATGGATCAAACTACTAATAAGGAAAGCCGGCCGGACCTCACAGTCGCGATAATGGCTGGTGGAAAGAGTAGCCGAATGGGTACTGACAAGTCATTCGTGCCCTTATTAGGCCGGCCTTTGATCGAACATGTGCTCGGGAAAGTAAATAATCTAGGAAATGAAACCATAATAATTGCCAACAAACCGGAGAGTTATAACTATCTAGGCTTGCCAATTTTTAGCGACTTGTATACCAACCTTGGTCCTCTCGGCGGGCTTCATTCAGCACTTCACAATGCTACCAGCCCTTACATTCTGGTGGTCGCTTGTGACATGCCCTGGCTAAACCGGCCGCTGCTGGATTACCTTATCTCGCTAAGAACAACTGTTGATGTGGTCGTACCTCGATGGAGTAAATATCCTGAACCCATGCATGCAGTATATCGAAAGAGTTGCCTGGAAGCTGTGGAAACAAATCTCCAGGCCGGTAGCTTGAAATTGATCTCGTTCTATGGACAGGTGGCGGTTCGGTTCGTCAATCGAGATGAAATTGAGCAATTCGATCCTGAGGGTAAATCTTTTGCGAATGTAAATACACCCAGCGATCTGGAAGTGGCAAAAAAACAAAACAACCAGGCCTGATCCGTTAGGTAGGCCTGGTTATTTTTGAATCGAATTTGTTTGTACGGACCAGGAAGATCCTGGCAGAAATCCAACTAAGCATTCAGCGCTAATTCGGCCGCATGCAACGTGTTCTTCAGGAGCATAGCAATCGTCATTGGGCCAACGCCGCCCGGCACCGGTGTAATCGCCCCGGCAACTTCTTTCGCCGATTCATATTCCACATCGCCAACTAGGCGATAGCCACGCTTCTTTGTCGGATCCTCTTTCTGGTTAATGCCAACGTCGATGACAGCCGCGCCAGGTTTAATCATGTCACCGGTTACCATTTCTGTTCGTCCAATGGCGGCTATCAGTATATCAGCCTCGCGGGTATGGGCGGCCAAATCCTGAGTCCGGCTGTGGCAGACTGTGACCGTCGCGTTTTCCTTTTGCAACAGCATCGCCACCGGCAAGCCGACAATATTTGAACGTCCCAAGACAACCGCCTCAGCGCCGCTTATTTGCACCCCTGATCGCTCCAGTAGGGTGATTACCCCATAGGGCGTACAGGGAATAAATAGCGGATCGCGTCCCTTCATTGCCAGGCGACCGATATTTACCGGATGGAATCCGTCTACGTCTTTGGTCAGGTCAATCGCATTAAGGATCATTTCTTCGTCAATATGATCTGGCAGGGGCAACTGCACTAAAATGCCGTTCACGTCAGGATCGGCATTCAAATCAGCTACCAACTTTAGCAAATCTTCTTGGGGTGTGTCAGCCGGTAAATTATGGCCAATGGAACGAATGCCTACTTCGGCACACCGTTTCTGCTTCATTCGCACATAGGTAGCCGATGCCGGATCTTCCCCAACTAATACGGTCGCCAGCCCAGGCGTATAATTATGCGTCGCCTGCATTGCTTCAACACCGGCTTTGATTTCCTCTTGGATCTGTGCTGCGATGAGTTTTCCGTCGATGATCTTTGCGGTCATTGTTTTTTCACTCTGGTAATATTTCCGTCTTCATAAACTTATCCAACCAGATCCCAGCGGCCAGCGCGATGAAGAAACCGACTAATATAAAGTACGGAATCTGAACCGGTTGCTCAGGGCCAACCCAGAACTCTGGTACGGTCGTTTGTAAGAGGACTGTAACAATAAAATAAGTCAGACCATAACCTATGGCCAAGGAAATCGCTAAAAGCAAAAGTCGTTTTATTGTTCGATTCATATTTTACATCTCTCCAACTATTGTGATGATGGTAAACCTTCGATGCTTAGGACCTCATGCACTTGCTTCGTCAGCATTTCGGGAGTCACCGGCTTGGTCAGATACTTGGTAGCCCCAACTCGCAGACCTTTGTTGACACTCTCAGAGTCAGCCCTGGCACTTAACATAATAATGGGCAGGTTGGCTGTTTCTTCGTTGCTTCGCAATTTTTCGCACACCTCGAAACCGTCGATACCTGGCATCATTATATCCAATATCATCGCGTCAGGAATCTTCTCTTGAACTACCTTCAAAGCTTCGTAACCATCTTGGGCTACCAGGACCTCGAAGCCGGCGCGAACGAGGATTAGCCGCAGCAAGCTGCGCGCATTAGGTTCGTCGTCAACAACAAGGATCGTCTGGCTCAAGATAACTCCTTTAACTCAGAGTGCATTGAAACGTATTGTATTCCAATCCTGGATTCGGGCAATTGAAAAAACAACCAGATCAGGCCCGTTAACATTGTTTGTTCTTATCAATACTTGGAGCGAGTAACTATTATTCGCTCGAGCCCAGGTATTGTTTTGCTGCCGGCCTCTATTAGATATTATCTGGCAATCACCACCTCAGGCCGTCTGGATGATCAACTTATCGTCAGCGTCATAATGATAATGCAAGTACATTGGTTCCTGGTCGCTCTTCATTTTCAAAAGGCGGGGCAGTAACCAGTCCAGGTCCTCGACCAACTCCTTGACTGGCAATGCTTCAGTTGATATCCAATGTAGCCCACCTTCGATGGATGAAATTACACGCCTTTGCTCAGTCCAGCCTACAAACACGAACATCACAATTCCGGTATCCCTGTCCCCTGCGTCAATGCTGGCGATTGCTCTCAGTTTCAGGCCCGAAACAACCAACCCGGTTTCCTCCTGCACCTCCCTTATCGCGGCCGAATAGATATCTTCACTAACCTCAACGTGTCCGCCCACGCCATTATATAAGTTAGCCCAAATCCGCTTATCTGGAGAACCTTTCAGAAGCAATACCGCGTCTTTATTACGAAGGAACACCAAAACTCTCGGAATTACCTGGAAACGCCTCTTCCCTGATTGTAATCCTTGATTATCCTTGCCCATGAATAATTATCATTCACCTGCGTTAATTGCGCCGAGGCCTATTATTTGAACCAACCCATCACCATTAATGGTAGCGATTGTCCAACATCATTGTTTAGCCGGCTACCTGGAGAAGACACTATGTCACAGCGATCAGATCATCGCTAATAGGCAAATTTACAACCAAACCCTCACGTGACAAGATGGTCCGGGGGAAAAGTTGCTGAGCCTGTAGCCGGATTAGTTCCAATTCATCATCAGTCGAATTTGGATCGTAGTGAAATAAGGCCAGGCAATCGACGCCGGCCGTATTGGCCACCTCCGTGGCCTCCTTCCAACTGCTGTGGCCATAGTTTGAATAGGTGGCGCGCTGAGCCAATGAATATTGAGCATCGTGAACCAACAAATTGGCGCTATCAGCCAGGTCAAGGACAGCCTTTGTTAACCGGTCGTCTGCATGACTACTATCTGTACAATAGGTAAATACATGTTCATCATTTTCAATTCGATAGCCCAAGCATCCACCAGGATGCCGTATTGCGGCCACTCGGATTGTCGTACGAGGGCTGATCTGGATGCTATCTCCGTCTACCACTTCGTGAAAATCAATATCGGCCGTTAATTCTCGGAAAGCAAAGGGTAGGTAAGGTTCGATGATTTGACCTGCGAGGATGCTTTCCAACTGCTTCCCAACCCGTTTCTGTCCCACAACCGTAAATCGATTATGGCGACCCCTTGGCCCGACAATCGGAGCAAAAAATGGAAATCCCTGGATATGGTCCCAATGGGTGTGACTTATAAGGATTGTGCCTCGGATTTGTTCTGGACACTCCTCCTCGATCGCCATGCCCAGACGGCGAATTCCAGAACCGGCATCAATAATAATTAACTGTTGATCCGTAGTTAATATATCGATGCAGGCCGTATTACCGCCCAATCTGACAGTATCAGGCCCTGGCGTGGGTATCGTACCTCGAACACCCCAGAATCGGATCCGCATCACTCTCCCTTGTTTTGTGATCTGTAGTCCAACTCAGCGACCTTGGTATCACCTTTCAATATCTTGCGCGATTGGGTACCAAAACCTTTGATCGTTCTATCTACCACCAGGTTACTGTTGCTGGTCCCTGCCGGATTTTGGCTTGGTATCGCCTAAGACCTGCTGAATGCTGCTGATCAACTCCTGTGGTCCAAAGGGCTTAGAAATATAATCGTCTACTTTGGCGATATGTAGACCCAGGACTTTGTCAATACTCTGGGTCTTGGCCGTTACAATAATAACCGGTGTTTCCCGCAATTTTTCTGAGGAACGAAATCTCTGAATTATCGCCCAACCATCTAAACCAGGCATCATCAGATCCAGGAGTACCAGGTCCGGTACGGTCTCTTCGGCCAATCTCAGTCCTTCTTCTCCACCAAGGGCACCAATAACATAATAATTATGCTGCCCCAGGATCAGCTTGATCAGCTCGATCATCTCGGGCTCATCCTCAATACAAAGGATTGTGGCTGTTTCATCACTCATAAGATCAAGACCTACACTTCCTTATTGCTAGCCAATGTTAGACCCTCCTGGCTGACGTCCAGAACAGAATTAGGTTATCACATGGGCGGCTCATTGTCTAGACATAGCCGGAATATTATCCAGTGGGGTATTTCTTACTTGCAGGAAATTGGATGAAACAGACTGGCTTTTGGAAAGAAACTCACTTGCGCCTTTTGGCAAGGCCGGCGATAACGATTGGTTGTTGATAGATAATCACAAGGATAATAACGGGTTCGTCAACAGATTCTTTGACATTCTCAAGCCTATTGGGCATAATCTTTAAGTTAACAATAGAAAGGCTGTGATGGAGAAGAGTAACCCTTCTGCTTCTTGCAAGAGCGAGCCAGGGGCGGTGCAAGCCTGGTGCAGAAGAATGGGCAAAAATCACTCCGGAGCTGCCAACCGAAAGTTAAGAGTAATACGGAAACATAAGAGCGATCGTCGCGGTTATCCGTTTTGGTAAGCTTTATTCTTGATAAGTAGACTTGGCCGGTCTTATCCCACGTTAACGGGAGTCGCGATGATATCCTTGTTGGACTGTCATCGATCAAGTGCTCGAACATGCCCATTTTGAATTGGGCTTCGAGAATCAGGGTGGTACCGCGGAGAGCAACGCGCCTTCGTCCCTTTATCGGACGGAGGTGTTTTTTATTTGCCGGCCGGCCGATGATAGTAATTCAATTTATGAATCTAAGTTGTTGATTACTTAAGACAATAAATAACAATTGGATCGAGAGAGAACAATGACCGAACTACTTTATCTTAACGATTCTTATCTCCGAACTTTTGACGCTATTGTAGTTGAACAGCTCGATGGCGCTGTCGTTCTGAACAAGACGACTTTCTATCCAGGCGGCGGAGGCCAGCCATCTGATACCGGTACGCTTGCGGCTGGAAATCAGATTTGGGTGGTGGATAAGATAAGACGTGTGGCCGGAAAAGTAGGCCATTTCGTCAGTGGACCGTTGCCAGAGGTAGGATCAACTCTCAAGGGTCAAATAGATTGGTCGCGTCGTTATAAGCTCATGCGAACCCATACGGCGATGCACATTCTCTGTGGTGTAATTTGGCGTGACTATCAATCATCCGTAACGGGCGGCAATATGGATCCTCTGAAAGGTCGAATGGATTTTGAATTTGAGACAATGCGACAGGAATTAGTTGCCGAAATCGAACAGTCCATCAATCAAGAGGCGGCCGCGGATCGCGACATTGTTGTGCGCACTTTGCCCCGGGAAGAAGCCTTCCAGATACCTGACTTAATACGGACCAAGATTAATCTTTTGCCAGATGGCATCACCGAAGTACGAACGGTTGAGATCGTAGGTCTAGATTTACAAGCGGATGGTGGCACTCATGTTGCCAACACCTCAGAAGTAGGTCCCATGCGAGTTGTCAATTACAAGAGCAAAGGCAAGATCAATAAACGGATTTATATTAAACTCCAGCAATTATAAAGTATCGATGGCGAATAGCAGCTGAGCATACAGCACTTGAGATTGAAGGATATGCGTTTTCTTATTCGTGAACAAGAATACGAGACCCCACTTGCGGCCGGAATGTTTCAATACATTCGAAACGGTCAGCCAACAGGGGCTTATGAAAGTTGGCGACTTACCGAAGTCGTCGACGGTTATCGCTTTCTGCGGGTGGACATGGACACCCGTGAGACCAACAGCGATGAGAGCACTCTGTATCACCTGCTTCTTGACCCGAATGGTTGTCCGGAACGACTGAAGCTGCGAGTGCTGGCGATAGGAAATCAATTACAGGCCGACATCATTTTTGAAAAAAGTTCTATCATGGTCAGTGGCGAGGCAGACGGACGCCGGTTTGATGACGAGCTACACCCGGCTAGCACTTACGGTTTTTACTTTCCAACAGCATTAGGCTCCGCTTCATTCCTACGTTATGCCCTTGATCAGGAGACGGTAACAGCAGTGACCTTTGATCAAATGCAGACTTCCTTGCTAAATCAGCAATCAGTTAAGATCTTATATCAACAGGAAGAGGTACTTGCGGTGGCGCGACAGGAAATTGTTGCCCACCCCTACTTGATTCGCTGGGCTGATCAGGAGAATAGATTGTGGCTAGACGATTACCGTTGGCCATTAAAAATCGATTTTGGTAGTGGCCGGGTAGCAAAAGAGACGCAATATATCCGATATAGCTGAGATTACTACGTTAAAAATTGGTTGCACAGGAGACAAGAATGGGATTCAAAAACGTACCAAATAAAGTTGATTTTGTTCAACAAGAGAAAGAAATCTTGAAATTCTGGGATGAAACAGACGCCTTCAATAAGCTGCGTAAACTGAGAGCTACTAGCACCAAGCATTGGAGCTTTATCGATGGACCGATCACGGCCAACAACCCAATGGGCGTTCACCATGCCTGGGGTCGAACCTACAAAGACTTGTATCAGCGTTTCAAGGCAATGCAAGGCTACAACCAACGTTGGCAAAACGGATTTGATTGCCAGGGCCTATGGGTGGAAGTCAATGTAGAACGGGAGCTTGGTTTTAATAGCAAGCGCGAGATTGAAGAATACGGCCTGGCTAAATTTGTCCGCCGTTGTAAGTCTCGCGTGCTTCACTTCGCTTCAATTCAAACAGAACAATCGATCCGCCTGGGTTATTGGATGGATTGGAACGACACTGAACAACTTCGGCGCCTGGGTAAATTGTTAGAAGAAGATCCTTTTCAGGAGGTAACCCTTGACGGACCGGATGGTCCGGTAACGGGTACCGCTGAGAACATGGTCGGCCGGCTAGGGATGCCTGAGATGGGCGGCTCTTACTTTACGCTGAGTGACGAAAATAATTACCAGATCTGGGGCTTCTCCAAGAATGCTTTGAGAGAGGGTGGGTCTACAAAGGTAGGGATGTCATGCCCTGGTGCGCCCGCTCCGGCACCGGTATCAGCCAGCATGAGATCGTTACTGATGGCTACCACGAAGTCACTCATGACTCACTCTTCCTGAAGTTTCCACTCTTAAGCAAGGGTGGTTCCGAAGAACAAGTCCAGAATGAAGCTTTGTTAGTATGGACTACAACACCCTG
>PVMK01136975.1_pt1 | contig 16095 bp, 13 predicted proteins | sample 1853481 | NCBI WGS metagenome assembly PVMK01 (sample SAMN08533507, study PRJNA380276) | Marine sediment metagenome, whole genome shotgun sequencing project.
ATGGGTTCTGGGATAATGCAATGTTGGATTAATGGTCCCGACACCGGTGGGATTGACGATAAAATTAAAATGGCTAATATCCTTTTGAAAACCAATATTCCATCGTTCCACCATTCCATTATTCCATTTCCGGGGCAAATTCGGAAGACCCAAAAAACCCCTATATTATCAGTAGATTGTAGAAATTTCGAGACGTAAAATAGGGCATCCTTCATTTGCCAGTTTACAGTTTTATTTTTTAACCACGAAATACACGAAACGCACGAAATATTTGTAGAATAAAATTTGTATTTTTTAGTATTTTTCGTGTGTTTCGTGGTTAAATTATATCTTTCGTACAAAAAGTATATGCAAAATGTTCAGGAAAAAATTAAAAAAAATCAAATCCTATGCAGATGCTCAGCTGGCGAATTATTTTCCATCGGTGCGCGGGGCGGTTTTACTCATTGTAATACCTGCCTTATTTATCGTAATTATCTATTTTTTCAATATTCTCACAGAAATTGTCACCGGAAAAACCCATCGCCCTGTCCTCGAATATGAAAATAGACTCGCTTCCATCAAGAAAGACCTGCCGGTTAATGTGGTGGTCAACTATGTCTCCAACTCAAAAGAGCTAGACGATTTGATCAATGCGGAGTATGTTTTGATACCGGTTCGCGTAGTTGAGGGTCTAAAGCCGATGCAGGATCTTTTGATCTTTCAGAATTTTGATACAGCCGAAATGCCCGAATTTGAGGGTTATACCTTGAAAAAGAACTATGGCAACGGTGTGGTATTATTTAAAAGGGATAAGTGATTAATGGAACTGCCGGCCTTTATTTCTCCTTTTCTTATCGGCTCTTCAATTATCGTCATACTGTTTCCAAAGTATAGATTACGGGGAGTTTGGTTGGTTCTGACAATTAGTTTGGGGGCCGGTCTGGGGCTGGGGATAACCTCTTCCACGATATTTTTGTGGTTGGCTTTGATAGGTCCCCCCGACAGCTATTACTTTGCAGCTGAGTTGAGTCTGGCAGTGATTCTATCTCTTTTTGCTTTTTACCGCGTTCATTATTCAGCAGACAGCACTCAAAAGGGTTCAGGATTAAATTGTGAAACGATTCCCGGAACGATCGTGTGGTTAAGGAGTATTTTCCTGTTCTTGATGCTTATTTCCGTGGGTTCTTTTTTGTTGAAAACTTTTTTTCATGATCCGCACGGTGTATGGGACGCCATAGACACGTGGAATTATCGCGCACGGTGGTTGTTTCGGGGCGGTCCTCACTGGTCTTATGCCTTTTCGCTTAGAGCGAAGGATGGTTTGGATTACCCCTTGCTGATTACCGCCTCTGTTTTTCGGATGTGGCAGATACTCGGAAAAGATCCTATCGCCATTCCAATTTTGATTGCAGGCATTTTTACTTTTGGATCGTTTCTCATTTTATTTTCTTCTCTGGCCTTGCTGCGAGGCAGAAATCAAGGTTATCTGGCCGCCATATTCCTGTTTGTATCCACTCAATTTTTGAATATCGGCACTTATCAATATGCTGATGTTCCTTTGGCTTTCTTTATTCTGAGCACTGTTATTCTGTTCAGCCTGAAAGATCGTTACCCGGAAATTTCATCCCCCATAGTTTTTTTAGCCGGACTTACTGTTTCCTGTGCGGTCTGGACGAAAAATGAAGGTCAGCTGTTTCTGGCACTGGTCATATTAGTTTATTTCATAGGACCGCTGGCAAAAAAAGAAGGGTCCAAGACATTAAAAGAATTTATTGGTTTTACTTTAGGACTGGCGCCGGTTTTGGCCACTCTATTTTATTTTAAATTAAATTTCGCACTCGAAAATGCTCATATAAATACGAGTACGTTAAAACAGTTGGGAACTTATCTCGTTGATATCGATCGTTATATTATAGTGGGTACAAGATGTATTAATAAATTCTTTACTTTTAACGATGGCATTGTTTGGTTAATGGCAGGATATTTTTTATTTTCCGGATTGGATAGATCCGGGCGTATCAAAAAACGAATATTCACACCTGCCATACTATTGTTATTGATGATGTGCGGTTATTTTTTTGTATATGTTATTTATCCCGGGAATCCGAGAGATCTCTTGAGTACTTCACTGCGAAGGATTGTAATTCAGCTCTGGCCAACGTGGGTCTTTCTTTTCTTCTATTGTGTCAAGGGGCCGGAAAAAAATGCTGTAATCCCGGGTAACCCCACCCGCTCCATTAACTGATTAAGCGTTTGCGGGTTCAAAGCTTCAGGGTTTAGAGGTTCAAGGTTCTGGGTTCAGAGTTCAGAACAGATAAAAGTGTCAGGTGTCAGCCCCGCCGCCGGCCAAAAAAACGGCCGGTCAAATCGAAAAAGAAACTAATAGTTCACCGCAGAGTTCGCAGCCTCCGGCCCATAGGGTAGGCCCTATGGCTTACGCCCCGGCGGGAGAACGCCGAGAAAGAAAATTTAAAACAATCTCTGCGATCTCCGCGTGCTCTGCGGTGAGATACTTCTTGAAAATGGCATCAGATTTTATGAAGTTTCATACGAGCGTCGCCGCTGGGCTGAACACTGCAACCTTTAGACTTTAACCCTGAACGGGGAACCCGGAACCTTTGAACGATTGAGCAAGGCAACCCTGAAGCTGCGAACGGTTACAATTTTTTAGTAAACAGGTTCGGCAATCAGATAACCATACCATAAAATTACACTGATCAGCCCATGGATTTTCAGACTAAAAAACATAAAAAAAGTAATAATCCAGCTATCCTCAAGCCCGGAACCACAATCTCGGAATGCATCCGCTGCGGGACCTGTTGCGAAAAGGGAGGCCCCTGTTTTCACATAGAAGATCGGATGCTCATTGAAAAAGGGAAAATTCCCTCCAAATATCTTTACACTATTCGCAAGGGTGAACTTGCTCATGACAACGTCAAAGGGTGTTTGAAGCCGGTGGATTCGGATATCATTAAAATTAAAGGCAAAAAAGATAGCTGGACGTGTATATTTTTTGATGAAGTAAAAAAAGGATGCACTATATATGATGACCGTCCGCTGGAATGCAGAGCTCTTAAATGCTGGGATGCCCGCGAGCTCGAACAAATTTACGCAGACACCCGGCTGACACGAAAGGATCTCGTCTCAGAAGTCAAAGGATTGTGGGATTTGATTCAGGAACATCAGGCACGCTGCGATTATGAAAAGATCCGGAATCTAATCAAAGATCTGGCCGACGGTAAGAGAGCCGGCACTCGGCGGGAACTTCTGGAAATCATCAACTATGATGCTGAAATTCGTAAACTGGTTGTTGCCAGAGGCGGGCTGGACCCTGAATTGCTCGATTTTTTATTCGGTCGGCCGCTGACGGAAACCCTGGGAAGTTATGGGATTAAAATCCACCAGGAAGGTAAGAAAATCGTCTGGACGGGAGAAAAAAATGAAAGCCATTATCGTCAAAAGAGAAAATAAAAAGCCCCTGTTATCATGGGAAGAAGTACCGGGTGTTCAATGTAACCCGGACGAAGTGCTTGTTGATGTAAAGGCAACGGCTGTGAACCGGGCTGACTTATTGCAGGCGTTGGGATTATACCCGCCGCCGCCCGGGGAATCTGAGATCCTCGGCCTGGAAATGGCCGGAGTGATTGCCGCAGTCGGTGATGCGGTCCGGGGCCGGCAGATCGGTGATCGGGTACTGGCGTTGCTGCCCGGCGGGGGATACGCCCAGCAGGCCGCCGTTAACCACCAGATGCTGATCGAGCTGCCGGCCAGCTGGTCGTTTTCTGAGGGAGCCGCCATTCCGGAAGTCTGGCTGACAGCCTTTGTCAACCTCTTTATCGAGGGCGTCCTGAAATCCGGCGAGACCGTGATGATCCACGCCGGGGGCAGCGGTGTTGGGACGGCCGGTATTCAAATGGCCCGTGAAGCCGGTGCCGTCGTATTTATTACCGCCGGCGCGGAGGCGAAATTAGACAAATGCCGTGGCCTGGGAGCTGCGCTGGCCGTCAATTACAAGGAACAGGATTTTTTTGAAGAGGTGATGACGGCGACCGGGGGTAAAGGTGTCGATCTCATCCTGGATCCGGTGGGCGGCGCCTATCTGAATCAGAATCTGGATCTTTTAAAGGAAAACGGCCGGCTGGTTAATATCGGCCTGCTGGGCGGGAATACCGCTGAAATGAACCTGGCAACCGTACTGGGGAAAAGCCTGCGAATCATCGGCTCGCGGTTGCGATCGCGGCCCTTGACGGAAAAGATCGCCATCACCCGACAGTTTAAAGAGCGCTTCTGGCCCCTGCTGGAAGGGGGCAAGCTTCATCCGGTGATCGATACGGTTTTTCCGATTGAGGAGGTGCAGGCTGCCCATGCATATGTCCGGGAGAATCGCAATACAGGCAAGGTGATTCTGGAAGTGACGGATGCAGGATGAACTGGTTCCAGGTTCAGGGTTCAAGGTTCAGCCCCGCCGCCGGCCAAAAAAACGGCCGGTCTAATCGAAAAAGAAACTGATGAACGTCGAACATCGAACATTGAACGTCCAACATCGAATAATGAATTCTGTCAATTTTATTAAAAGAACTGAGCAACACCCGGCGCAAGGGCCTGCGTCTCCGGCCTGTAAGCCTACGGGTTGGAAGCGCTGTACGAGCGAAGCTTCCCTTCGAAATTCGATTCGGCTGCTTTAGACGTGCTCAAGCCCTGAGCTTGCCGACGGGCTCGTTGCAAGCTGCGGTTCGCTTGTTTTAAAATTAGATAAAGCGTAGCGTCATCAATATTCGACGTTCGATGTTGGACGTTCGATGTTCGACGTTCAATCTGTTTGCTGTTTAATCATCAAGAAAACCGTGCCATTCTGGCGTAGTTTCATACAAGAGGTTATAATGCTAATTTCCGCAACTTTATATTCAATTGTTTGGATTGGCCGATTTCACCCATTGGGTAAAACCTATAGTTTGACCCGGTTTACCTGCAATACAATTGTTAGAGAGCAGTTAGGACACTTTAACCTGGAACCGTGAACGTTGAACCTCTCAACCTATAATAAATTACTTTTCGATGGCCCACTCTATCTGGAAACTATTTTGTACGATGGATGCGATGTGTCGGTCATAAAAGAAATGCTCGATCAGCCAATCTTTGCCTTCATAATGAATGACCAGATGACAGTCGTCCATGATTTGACGAACCTGACATTTCAAAAGGTCTTTAATTCCGATTCCGGTTGCCTTGAGCACGGCTTCTTTCGAGGTCCAGAAGCGAAAAAATGTCAATAATGACTTTCCCTCCGTGTCTGCCAGGGCCCATTCCCGAGCAACGGCGGTTTTTCGGAAGAGACCCCGGGATAAATCACGGATTCTTTCAATATCGATGCCGATGGGTGTGGGCGCCACCACGCCACCGACATACTGTGTTTTGTGAGTAATAGACCAAAACGTGCCGTCAAAGGGCCGGGGCATGCCGTTTTCATCCTTGAGCAGTTCACCCGCACGGATTCCGCTTTTATCGGCGGATCTTGTCAGAGCGCGGCGGGCATGCCGGCTAAGAAAGATGACGCGGTCCTTCGGTTTGAATTCTTGAACCTGTTCCGGAACCGGAAGGATGACGGGGTGGAGTATTTGATTGCGGAATGCGGAATGCGGAATGCGGAATTTAGGGAAACTGTTCATCCAGTTCTCTGATCTTTACTCTTTTACCTTTGGTTAGGCAAGATCCAAACATGGTTTATATTTTTCGATTATATCAACCATTCATCAATCCAATACTCCAATACTCCATCACTCCAATACTCCAGGTACTATTAACCGCCTCCTTTGATAATGAGCGGATAACTGCCGTTTACCAACGGCGGTGATTTACACTTCTTCCGGCTTTTTAAGGATAATCCTGCAGTCGGCCACAGTTGCGCCATGGCCCCGGTCGTGGACCAGCAGGGGATTGATATCCAGCTCCATGATTTCCGGATGGTTGGTGGCCATGTTTGACAGACTCACCAGTGATTTTTCAATGGTTTCGACATCGGCCCGGGGCCGGCCCCTGAAACCTTGAAACAGACGGTACCCTTTGATTTGTCGAACCATGCGACGGGCTTCGTTTCTGCCGATGGGAGCCAGTCGAAACACCACATCCTGGAATACCTCGACAAAAATACCGCCGATGCCGACCATGAGCAGCGGACCGAAAACCGGGTAACGGTTCAGGCCCAATATGACTTCACTGCCGGGAGGCGCCATCTTCTGAACCAGCACACCTTCAATTTCGGCTGCCGGGTCGTACTCACCGGCGCGTTTGATAATATTTTCAAATGCTTTTTTGACATCTTCCTGATTTTCGAGCCCCAGCACGACCCCACCGGCATCCGATTTGTGCAGGATCTGGGCGGAAACGATTTTCAGCACCACCGGAAATCCCATATCTTTTGCCAGGGCGGCCGCGTCATTTGCGCTTTTAGCCAGTCGGTTCGGCAGCACATTAAATCCGTAACATTTAAGCAGCCCGGTTCCCTCCAATTCGCCGATATGGGTTTTGCCGGTGCTCAGACAGTCTTCGATAATTTGGGCCGCGCCCTGCCTGTCGTGCTGCAGATCGAATTGAGCCAGCCGTTGACGGTTTAACCACCGGGAGTACCGGTAAAGAGCGCCAAATGCTTTGGCGCCATTTTCCGGGAACTTAAAAACCGGAATGCCTTGCTCCTGCAAGTATTTTACGCCGGATGATACATCGATAATTCCCATGAAGCAGCACAAAATGGGCTTGTAGGAATGTCTGGCAATTCGAACAATGGCTTCCGCGGTCCCGAGTACATCGGTCATGGACTGGGGGGTTAAAATCACCAGCGCGCCGTCAACGCCTTCATCTCTGATGACGGCGGCCAGGGCATTTTCATAGCGGTCCACGGGGGCATCACCGATGATATCCACCGGATTTTGCAGATTTGCCGTTTTGGGCAGGTGACTGTCAAGGGCTTCGATGGTGTCCTCATGGAATTTGGCCAGTTGCAGTCCGGAGGATTCGGTCATATCGGTGGCGACGATGCCCGGTCCGCCGGCATTGGTGACAATGGCAACCCGGTTGCCGTCAGGAACCTTGCGGCGAAGTTTTCCCAGGGCACTTTCATTTTTATAGGCAAAGGCGGTAGCAAAATCGAAAAGTTCATCAATGGAATCGACCCGGATGATGCCGGATTGCTGGAAGATGGCATCATAGACACCCTCCGTTCCGGCCAGTGCCCCGGTATGGGAGGCTGCCGCCCGGGCGCCGGCGCCTGTGCGACCGGATTTTATCACCAGCACCGGCGTCGGCCGGACATCGCCGGAGGTTATTTCTTTGACGGCCTCAATAAACTCGGGTCCTCTGCGCAGCTCCTCCAGGTAGATCATGATCACCTCGGTATCTTTGTCCTCGTGAAAATACCGCAAAAGATCAAGTTCATCGACATCCGCCTTGTTACCGATGGAGATAAATTTAGAAAAACCAAAATCACGGTCGGCTGCAAAATCGAGCACCGCCGTGCACAAGGCCCCGCTCTGGGAAATGAAGGAAATATTGCCGGCTTTGGGCATGCGGGCCGAAAAGCTGGCATTTAGCCGGATATCGGCAAGGGGGTTAATCACGCCCAGACAGTTGGGGCCGACCAGCCGGACGCCCGCCTGCCGGCACAGGGAGACAATTTTATTTTCGACATCAAGGCCTTCTTTTCCGACCTCCCGAAAACCGGCGGAAACGATAACGATCGCCTTGGTTCCTTTTTCAATGGCTTCTTCTGTGGCCGCCAGTGTCGGTCCGGGCGGCAGGATAATCATGGCCAGATCCACGCTGTCGGGAATATCAGCAATGGTTGGGTAGGCCCTGACGCTTGAAACAGAGCGGGCTCTTCGGGTTTACCGGATACAGGGTGCCCCGATAGCCTCCTTTTAAGATATTGACGAAAATATCGTGGCCCACTTTGCCGGGGGTTGTAGATGCCCCAATGACGGCGAGGGACAGCGGGGAAAAAATTGCATCCAGTTTATCCACTCTCGAGCTCCTTTTGAATTTTAAGCGCCTGGGTATATATCTTGTTTTTAGAAATTCCGGATTTTGCGGCGATCTCCCTGGCAATCACCGACAATGAATTGCTGCCATTTATGACCGCAGTCCTGACCTGCTGCCTGACGACTTCCCAGGACTGGCTTTCCCCTTTGTCACATCCGGCCACCAGCAGCGTACATTCACCCTTTAATATCGCCCGGTCTTTTAGCTGTATGGCAATTTCCGACAACAGGCCCCTTAAAAATTCTTCGTGGAGTTTGGTCATCTCTCGGGCGAAAACAGCGTAGCGATCCCCCATGGCATCTGTGACTTCACCTAAAAGCGTCAGGATTCGTCTGGGAGATTCATAGAATATAAGGGTTCGGGGTTCACTTGCAAGATCGTTTAGTTGTTGCAGGCGTTTTGTTTTCTTTTTGGCCGGGAACCCCAAAAAAACAAATGAATCGGTCGGCAGCCCTGCGGCGCTCAGTGCAGCGGTGGCAGCGGATACCCCGGGAATGGGTATGACATCCAGATTGCCGGCCAGGGTTGCAGTGATCAATCGATAACCGGGGTCTGAAACGGTTGGTGTACCTGCATTGGAGACCAGCGCAATGGATATTCCCTCTTTTGAGTTTTGCGATAAGCTTGGGTGTTCGCTCGTCTTCATTGTGCTCATGATAGGAGATCAGGCTGCTTTTGATGGCGTGCAGCTCTAAAAATCTTCGTGTCTTACGGGTGTCTTCAGCGGCTATCAGATCGACTTCGCGCAATATGTTCAGCGCCCTTAAGGTGATGTCATCGCGATTTCCGATGGGTGTGGCGACGACATAAAGCGTGCCCGGGCGGATCACACCCATGTTTTTTATTGAACTATTCTTATTCAAAACGATTCCCTTGCTTCTTTTCCTCGCAAAATTCCCAATGCAGATATCGTTGATATCGTTGATTGGTTAAGTGGTTGTAAATATGGATTTATGCCATATTTGCAAAATAATTGGAAACTTCATGTTACAAAAGAAAGGACAATTGGGACACGGATGAACACGGATGAACACGGATTAAAAAGAAAGTTTGTTTCGCCTTCGGCGACAAAGGACACATAGCAAGTAGGCACCTTTGTATATCTGGCAGGGATTCCGCCGCCAAGCGGTTTGTACTAATCTGCGTTTATCTGTGTAAATCTGTGCCCCAATTTTTTTTCAATCGTAACATTCTTAAATTATAACTATAATTTACCTAATCAACCATTCAACCAGTAAACTATTCAACGAGGTCTGTACTCACGAGCATGTCCGTTCATTCATAGGCGAGTTCGAAGGCATTTTTAACGATTTCTATTCGGGGTTCATCTTGATTATGGATGATGGCAACCACATCAAACCTGGCCTTGGTATCCGATTGTTTGGTGGCTTTAAGATAGGAAAGGGCAACCATTGAAATTTTGCGTTGTTTTTTTGGCGTAACCGCCCATTTCGGATTTCCGTACCGTATTGATCTTCTTGTTTTCACTTCCACAAAAACAAGGGTTTTCTTTTCTTTGGCGATAATATCGATTTCACCCAATTTTGTGCGATAGTTCTGTTCAATAATTTTATATCCGTTTTTCTTCAGGTACCAGACGGCCAGGGTTTCGCCCTTCTCTCCGAATTTTTGTTGTTTGTTTTGCATAAATAAATTGGTTTAACCTAAGCTGGACAGGCCGGAATTGAATATTGAAGATTGAATATTGAAGATTTGTGGTATCACTTCAGGCTTCGCCTTCGGCTACGACCCGACAGGTCGCTCTGTCCTTTCTATTTAAATCGATAGAATTGCATAAATATTCAATCTAACTATGGGATAAATCATGCGCAAACATGATGTGATTTCAATAAATAAGTACTAAGCTGAATGAACCGGGAAAATGTTTTGCCACAATTTTAGTAATAAATATTAGAGGGTGAGTAAAAAAGCAAGGTTTAATCCTCGTTATAACGTATTTAGGGGAGCTTGATTTCTATCAAGCCCAAGCCATTGTGGGTGCCAGAATGATAGCCCACAACATGTTGATATTACAGGAAATATTTGCCTAGACTTTTTGTTAATGATTTTATATAGTTAGAGACCATTCCTGGCAAGGAGGCCTCTAACTATATGGGAAAAGCAGACACTCAATCCGCTCACCGGAACAATAGAACCATATGTTTACCTTTTTCGCAAGAAGTCTATGATGCGTGTATCAAAAACCCGATCGATTTCAGAATATACGTCGATAAGCAAATTGAGCTATTTCCGGAACTATTTCCAGTTGGAATCGATAGAGGATATCTGATGAAGGATATCTACCACTCCAAAAAACAGTCCATACCTATCCGCCGTATAGAAATTGCAGGTATCCCCTATACTATTCGTCCTTCGTTTTTGATGCCATACATGACCGGATTCGTAAGCGAAATAGAAAAAGCTGTCTTTTTGAGAAAGTTCAATGTCCCCTTCTGGGCCTTGAGTTATGTTTTTGGTCGATACCCGATGTACTGGTATCGAATAGAACAGTCACTTGGTCGAAATAGTATTGTCGGAACAACGATCAGAAATCCTGACGATATCCCTGAGCATCTCGCAGCCGATGAAAAACATACTCGGATTTTAGGTGACAAAGTTTATGTTGCCACTACTGTCGGCAACCAATGTCTACTCGGTACGGCGATTGCAAAGGATGCCGGAGAACAATCTTTGCAAGACGCCTATCAAGTGTTCAAAGATGAAGCTCAATGCTTAAAGCCGGCTTACACTCCCACTACAGTGAATATGGATGGATGGAAAGCCACTCGAAATGCCTGGAAATTCCTTTTCTCATCGGTTGTCATCATCTGCTGTTTTCTACATGTCTTCATTAAAATTCGCGATAGGGCGAAAAAGAAGTACAAAGACATCTTTGATGAGGCAGCGTCCAAGCTCTGGGACTGCTATGATGCTGAAAATAAAACTAAATTTTCGCAGCGCATCAGAAGACTTGTCGAGTGGTGCAAAAAGAATAACATGCCACCTGTTATAGCAAATCCTATTAACAAATTACGTCAGAATATTGCTGCATATAAAGTCGCATACGATCACCCTAAGGCGCATCGAACCAGCAATATGGTTGACAGGCTGATGCAGAGAATGGATCGTCACTTGTTTAGCACCCAGTATTTTCATGGATCAATGGCCGCAGCTGAGTTGAGTATTAGAGGATGGACGCTTATCCACAATTTTGCTCCCTACAATCCACGAACAATTAAGAAACTAAATGGCTATAGAAGCCCAGCTGAAAGGTTAAACCAATTTAGATATCATGATAACTGGTTGCATAATCTTTGCATTTCGGCTTCTTTGGGAGGGTATCGAAGTCCTCCCCAAAATCCGGTATAATCAGGTTTACTCATTATCAAGGTACAGTCAGTGCTTCAGGAGCAGGTGCTGTTCGATTATGAAACCACAATTTACGAGGCGGCGGAAGAAGTGGAAAACGCTTTATATGATTTGGCCGGGGAACACGAACGAATATGGCATCCGGAGGTCGCCGCCAGGTCCGCCAAGGAAGCCGCCGATGCGGCGCTCAAGCAGTACGAAGCCCCCTGTTGCTCTCGATTTATTGAATATCCACCCAGCGCAAGTGGCTCTTGACATTGATGTTTGTACTTTGGTATGGGTACTAACTGCATAACTGCAGGGTTTCCAGCGGACTTTTCACGGCCTGGATATTCTTTTGACACGCAAAAGGTGTGCCTTCAGGTCGTTATAAATGGATGGCGGCAGAGTTGTAAGGCGGTCCTTTCCACGCTTGTCTCTGACATACACTTGGGATTTCGAAAAATCGAGGTCCATAACTCTCAGGCGCAAGCACTCCATAAGGCGCAGACCGCTCCCATACATCACTTTTGCCTTCAGAAGATGGGTCCCTTTCATTCCTATACGAATAGTGATGGTATCTCAAAACCTGGCGGACCTGATCCATGAGCCGCAATTTCGGATTTGGTTTGAATTTGGGCTTATTTTCCATGATATTGAACAATAAAGTCCAAACATGGAAAAGTCAAAGGCTATTTTTCCATGTTTTACCTTGCAATATAACTATAGATGGAAAATTTTCCATGATATAAGGGCAATACATGGAAAATTTTCCATCTATCAACACTGTTATGTCTGGAATGAGTAGGAAGATAAAGGAATACTAATGGCTATACCCGATTATGAAACCTTAATGCTCCCAATTTTACAGTTCCTTTCCCACAGCGATATCAAAAAGACCAGGGAGATCATCAATAAGATTATCCAAGCATTCGAGATCACTGCGGATGAAACAAAGGAACTGATTCCAAGTGGCAGAGCGAAGTTGATAGATAATCGGGTTGGTTGGGCCTGTACATACCTACGTAAGTATGGATTGATTTCCTCACCGCAGCGCGGTCAAAATCGAATCACCGATGAAGGGTTAGATTTACTATCCAAGAATCCAGATCGCATCGACAGCAAATTGTTGAAGAAATTATACCAGGAAGAAACCCCCGGTAGTTCCCTAGATAACGATTCGGAGATTGACTTCACCGAAAGCGATATTACTGATAAGACGCCGGAAGAGATCATTGGGATACAAAGTGAAATCATTAAACAGAGCCTGGCAAAAGATCTGCTCAGCTACATATCCAAGATCGAACCGGAGGAATTTGAGCAGCTTGTTGTGGATTTACTATTGGCTATGGGATACGGTGGTACAGTTGAGGACGCTGGCAGTGCCATCGGTCGATCGAATGACGGGGGGATCGACGGACTCATAAAAGAGGATGTACTTGGTCTCGATACGATCTACCTCCAGGCAAAGCGATGGCAAAACACCGTGCCGATCAAAGAAATACGAGACTTTGCAGGGGCATTGCTGTCTAAACGATCAAATAAAGGCGTTTTCATCACAACTAGTAACTTTCCGCCATCAGCTCATGAATTTGTCTCCACTATTGATCGAAAGATAATTCTGATTGATGGGAAGCGCTTAGCGCAGTGGATGATTAAGTTCAATCTGGGCGTGAGCATCAAGGAACAGATCTCGATAAAGGAAATCGATATTGATTACTTCACGACATAACAAGACAAATTCAGCCGACGTAAAAAGCCTCGCGGCTGATTTGCGAAGTTGGGCGGAAGGTAGCATCGATTTAAGCATATGAAGAAACTAATTGATCTTTCAAACGAAGAAGCAAGAAAACATTTCCTTAAGGGGAGTAGCTATTTCAACGCAGATATTCCGAGTTACATCAGCTTTGAGCCGATTCTAACCGATGTCGCGGCGGTGCTAAAAGGGGGAATCTTTACTGCATTCAAATCCGCGAATCCAAGCAGTTTCCCAGATGTAAACTACAGTTTCTTAGCAAATAAGGACGGCAAGTTCGCTTGGCGACCATTGGAATTGATTCACCCAGCTATCTATGTTTCCTTGGTAAATACGATATGTGATCCTGATAATTGGGTGCACATTAAGAAACGATTCTTAGAATTTGAAGCTGGTGCTGTTGACTGTTGCAGTGCTCCTGTGATGTCCCTCGACAATCAGACAGATGTGGCAAAGCAGATCAGGAGTTGGTGGCAAAGTGTTGAGCAGCGGTCTTTAACCTATTCTTTGGAGTATAGTCACATTCTTCATACGGATGTGACAGACTGTTATGGGTCTCTATACACACATAGCATTTCCTGGGCGCTTCACGGTTTGAAAGATGGGAAGGAGAAAAAAGGGGAACAATCTCTGCTAGGAAACAGGATCGATTCACACATCCAAGCAGGTCGATATGGGCAAACCAATGGCATTTCTCAGGGTTCCGTTTTGATGGATTTCGTGGCAGAGATCGTTCTTGGGTATGTCGATGGACAGATCAACTCCGTGCTTGGCGAACCGACCGATTTTCGCATTCTCAGATATCGTGATGATTACAGAGTATTTGCAAATAGCGATGATCGAGCTGAAGAGATATTGAAAGTAATCAGCGACAAATTGCGGTCGGTCGGGATGAGATTAGGAGTGTCGAAAACTCTCTTAAACAGGAATGTAGTTGAGGGTGCAATTAAGCCAGATAAGCTGGCAGGTATTGATTTGCAAGACTTAGGGGATTCAAATGCAAGAACGATTCAGAAACAACTTCTAAGACTGCATTCGTTTGGGCAGCGCTTCCCGAATAGTGGGGCGCTCCGACGCTTGGTTAGCGAGTTTCATGACAAGATTTGTAAGCAAACTGAAAGACCTGACGATCTTGAAGTGCTAGTTGCAATCGCAGCAGACATTGGGTTCGTTTCTCCAGCTACTTTTCCGGCTGTTGCTGGTATTCTGAGTCACCTAATCTCACTCGCCTCAACTGAAGAAAAGACTCGACTGTGGATGAAGGTGCGGAAAAAGATGGCTCGTATACCATATAACGGTTATCTCGAAATATGGTTACAACGTGTGACGCAACCGAGAGCGGTTGGCATTCAGTTCACTAGCGATGAGCCAATATGCAAGATAGTAAATGGAGAAACTCCAGATCTGTGGGAAAACGGATGGATTTCAAGCAGGGATCTAGAGAACGCGCTAAGAGTATCAAAGATCGTTGTAGGATCGGTATCTGATACTGAAGAAGTTGTGAAACCTGAAGAAGTTGAATTATTTAGGGAGAATGCGTGGGCGTATTGATTGAAGCCTAGTGCCGCCCAACAAGGCGCTGCACCTGACCGCTATTCCGCTGCGCTCCATAGCGGCAGGTGAGCTTTATCGTTCGCTTATGAAAATGAAACCTTTAACAAAAAATGGATTCAAGAAACGCTTGGAAATATCGCGGAGGCGATCAGAAGATCTGCATGGACAAATAGGTATCATTTCTTCAGGCTTTTCATGGCTGGAAAGTCGTCTGATTGATATGCTTTCTCAATGCGTAAATGATATAAATCCCAAAAAAGCAAATGATATAATTTCACAATTATCTTTTCGTCAGTGCGTAAACCTTTTCCGGAAAATGATTCCTAAATGGTATCCAAACCCTAAAATCACTTCTCAAGTAAAGGATTTAACAAAGAGACTTGATAAGATTTCTGAACGCCGCAATGAATTTATACATTCTCATTGGGTTAACTACAGTCCTAATATTGTGGCTCAACATCGTCCGCGATCAAAAGGGGGGAAACCGTCTGGGTCCGAAATGCACGATAAAAATATTATTAAAAATATGAGCCTTCTCATCGAGGAAATGGATGAACTCATTTTTGACTTCGATTTATTCATTTGTAATTTATACCGAAAAAATAGCGAACAAGATTTGGGGGTCACCCATTAAAGGGCTTGTCAAGAGAAAAAACACCCCCTTAGCAAAAAAAATCACTTTTTTTTGACAGTTAATGGATTCGAAAAAAGCCCAGCCTCATAAGTTGATTTACAAACGCAAGGAATGCTTTCTGCTGCTTTTGATTCAACGATAAATTCCAGGCTTTTTAGGAATCCATTAACCTTACACCGTCCTCAGCTCGGCCTCGTTTCTTTACCCGTTTCGCGCCCGTTATTTCGCTATTATAGGTTCACGGTCAGCATTTACTGATCCGCATCAGTCACCCATCAGGTTCAAGGCGATTGTGCTTTAAGCCCAAAGCCCGAAAACACGGCCCCTGGTCCTCTTGGACCCCAGAAAATCTTCGGTGCCATGCCGTGTTCAATTGGATGGGTTACAAATCTTATGGTTATTAGCCAACCCCTTATGGACTCACGACATAGGCGAATCAGGAACTAAAACGATCACTGGCTGGTATTAATGAGTGCAGCAGATGCCCAACCCTTTTGCTGGTTTACTGCTGCACCCTAATTTTTATTACATCATGCACCTACCTTTTGGTTACTGGAATATGTGTTTCTATTAACGGCTTTGCCTCCGGGACTGGAAACAAAATGATAATTATTGATGTGGTTGGGTGCAGCAGTGAACCGGAATAGGGGTTGGCTTTAAACCACTAGATTTGATTGGCATCTGCCGCAGCCAACTCATCAGTAATTGTTATTTCGTTGCCGGTGACAAAGCAGTTAAAAGAAAAGCATATAAAGCCAAATGAAAGGATTCAACCAAAAACATATTTGAC
>PVMK01159323.1_pt1 | contig 16091 bp, 18 predicted proteins | sample 1853481 | NCBI WGS metagenome assembly PVMK01 (sample SAMN08533507, study PRJNA380276) | Marine sediment metagenome, whole genome shotgun sequencing project.
TTTCCATCTCGGGGGTAAAGGGTGCCGATCGGCGATGTCATGCGCTGCCTCATGTACTTCCATTCCTACCAGGATTTCGGGTTGGCACAATCCACCTTCGAAACTTTGCCGACACAGACAAGAGAGCTTTTGACTCAACTGGATTTCAGAGAGGCTGAAAGGTCATGCCCCCGCAAATTGCCGATCGGGCGATTGATGCGAGAAACGACGAAGCTCTTTGTCTGAAAAAATGTTTTGATATCATTAAAAATGGGGATGATATCACAAGTTTCCCGATTTAGTGATATTCTCAGAGACTGTCGAAAAACCCTAAATCTGTGAATTTGATGCTTGTAAGTTATTGATTTCATTACATGCGAAATTGCTAAAATCGCCATTATTTGACTTTTTCGACAGTTTCTCAATATATCACCACTTGACGCTACACCGAGATAAAGATAATAATAAATTAAATCACACTCGAAATTCACCTTGATCCTGTATTGATTATTGGATTTCCGACCTGAACTGATTTCTTCCGTGTTGTTTGTCCGTGCTTGATCTGATAGCAGAGACAGTCCTCTTTTAGACTCTCCATGTGTTGATCCAAAAAGGTACTATAAGCGAAATTGGTGACTAAATTATTTCAACCTCAATGAAATTAAGATTATTGTGAGGTGTTTCATGAAATTATTCTTTCGGATCATTTTTAAAATATTTCTCATACTTACTATTTTAATTGGATGTGCAACCACTGAGGAGATAAAAGAAACTGATTCGGATGCCCAAAGGCTTGACCAGTACATCAATGCATCGATTGGAGATGCTCTCATTCTCAATCCGATTTTATCTGCAGATAGCACCAGCCGCGAAATAGAGGGAAAAGTATTTGAAGGACTCATTGGCCGCGATGAGGATCTGAGTTTCAGGGGGCGGCTGGCGACGACCTGGAATATTTATGAAGAAGCTTATTTTTATATCAATGCAACGGCCGATATACCCAACCTAGGCCGTTTAAGCCCGCAAGCGATTGTAGAATTGCTACAAAATTTTAAACAAAAAGAGAATCTATCACCTCCCGAGCTTAAACAAACGGTGGACAACATTAGTTCAATTTCGTTGATTCCGCCGCACACTTACACGCTGACCAAGTTAAATAGAACCCCCTCTGAAGGCAAAAAAACGATTGATATAAAAATCAGCGTTTCGGCGCCTGCCAGAGTTAAACTGGTTTTAGATGAAGTCGACCAGGATCTATTTACAAATCTAAAACAGCTTCTTGGTGATCAATATTTTTTGAGTTTTGGCGGACAGCAATTTTTGACGACCCAATCCCCAATCGACAAAGAACTGCTGTCATTTTATGCCCGTGAATTATTGCCGGCGATAGAACACAATCCGGTTATCGTATTTAACCTGCGGGAAAACGTTAAATTTCATGACGGCCATATATTCGATGCCCATGATGTCAAGTTCACCTATGAAGCGATTATGAATCCCAAAAATCTCTCGCCCCATATCGCTGATTTCGAACCGGTCAAAACCGTAGAGGTCGTTGATCCGCTCACCGTTCGCATTGTTTATAAACGGCTCTATTCTCCAGCATTTGAAACCTGGGGTATGGGCATCCTGCGGGGTATGGGCATCCTGCCCGAACATCTGCTCAATGCCGCGATGTTAAAAGAAGAAGCACTTTCTCTGGGTATGGACCCGCAGACGTTTTCGATTCGGCAAAGCGCTTTTAATCGCCATCCCATTGGATGCGGGCCTTTTAAATTTCGCGAGTGGAAATCCAATCGATTTATCACTCTGGATCGGTTTGACGATTACTGGGAAGGACCCCCTAATTTTAAAAAATATGTTTTTCGGGTAATTCCTGATCGGCTAACGCAAGAAATGGAGTTTTACGCCGGGAACATCGACAGCTACGGCCCGCGAGGCCATCAGGTCGACCGTCTGAAAATTGATCCCAGGTTCCAGAGTTTTTCTGGCCTCTCCTTCGGCTACACCTATATCGGTTACAACATGCGGCGTAAACCCTTTGATGATCGGCGGGTCCGTCAAGCCTTAAGCATAGCGATTGATGTAAACAAAATTATAGAACACGTGCTTTATAACCAGGGAGAAAGACTCACCGGTCCATTCGTCAAACAGACCGATTTTTATAACCATAATATTAAACCCGATCCCTATGATCCTGAAGGGGCTCTAAAATTACTGGCTGAAGCCGGGTGGCAGCGCAACGCCCAAGGTTGGCTTGAAAGAAATGGTAAGCGGTTGCAATTTAAGCTCATCACCAATAAAGGCAATGATATTCGTAAAGCCATCCTGGCCATTGCTCAGGATTCATGGAAGCAAATCGGCATCGATGTTCGCACCGATCTCGTGGAGTGGCCGGTCTTTATTCAGGAACGGGTAAGTAAAAAGGACTTTGATGCCCTTGTGCTCGGCTGGTCAATGGGGATAGAACCGGATTTGTATAAGATATGGCACTCAAGCCAGACCCAACTTAATTTTGTCAGCTTCAAAAACAAAGAGGCCGATGACCTGATTGTTAAAATCAGACAGGAATATGATCACGAACAACAGGTCCAATACTGCCACCGGTTACATGAAATTATCGCCTACGAGCAGCCCTACACCTTTCTGTATGTCGGCAAATGGACCGCCATTCTGGACAAGCGCATCGTCATAAAGGATGTTGATCCCGATGGCACGGCAAGGTACAACCGGATCAAGCCAACAAAGACGGGGAATTATACATTCTATTTCAATAAGTGGATTAAACTTCCCCAACTGCCGGAGTCTCTTCGCGAATAATCTAACACCCTCCTTGCCCTCCCTTTTTATTTATTTCAAGATGAAATATGCAATCCTTTATCGATAACGATATTGTTTATTTAGATTTCAATTAGTAGGGACCCGAGTTGTAGATACTGCTATGTAACACAAGTTTATTTGCAGTTCTAAAAGTTGTGTTATCTCCAACTTATCAAAGGTTTTTAATGCCATGAATAAGTTGTGATATCCGAAATATCAGAGATGATATCACAGATTTCCCGTTTTAGTGATATTCTCAGAGACTGTCGAAAAACCTCAAAAGCTAGTTTTTAGCATCTCTAAGTGTCTGATTTTATTATAAGCAAAATTGGGAAAAAGGCCAAAAAAGGGCTTTTTCGACAGTCTCTCAATAAATCTGCAATCAACTGATATTTGGTTTTCTGCCATGATATCTCAAGTTTTGGTTCGGTAAAATTTTATCCGATTTTAGCATAATATACAAAATCCCAAAATTTCATATTGCGTCAGCACATCCAACAAATTTTTAATCTCTCCAAATTTTATCTTCGGCACGATCCTACAATTTGGTATCTTGCAAAATAGTGAGGATTTGCATATGCATTATACAGTCGGACGTGTCGCGAACTATGGCAAGTAGTCTGCAGCTATGAAGAGGCTTATGTATTGTCTCCTAAGATGAATGTGGTTGGACCCGTGATGGGGGTGTGCATGCACAAATACACGGTCAAACAGATTCGGAGGCATCCCCTTCCGGAATTTCTTTATCAGAGGTGCCGCCTGTTACCGATTTTGCACCCAATCAATACGGCATCAAGGGATTGAACAAAATGATCAGCGAGTGGGGAATTGGTGCCGTTAAGGCTGGTTCAACGGATCGAGCTAAAGACAATGTATATGTTGTAATGGGTCATGCCGGAAAGGCCCCAACAAATGCATTATCCATCCCATCTGCTATTCCACGGAATCCCTGGGAAGCCTATGAGCATGTCGGTTTCCGATGCGCCCGGAGTCTTGAAACTCCCAAGAATTAAATCGGTTACATCGCGAAATTCCTTAACCTATTGAGAGCTATTTTTGGCTAAAAAATCCGCCGAAACAAATCTAACGTTGACAGTTTTGCCACAACGTGGCATATAGGCGCCTTTGAAAACCGGTATACAATGAAAGTATTGATCAATAATTTTAGGAAGTTCGATACAGACGCCTGTTATTTGATAATTAAAATTCCGCCAGGAAGATAGCGAGTCTTAACAAATGAAAGAAGAAAACCAAAGTGTCCGCAGAGTGAACTTTCAATCCATAGTTTTAATTGTGCTGGCTATAGTAGGTGTTGGTATCATAGTCTTGCTTCAATCTAAAAATTCTTCTTTCAACCCGTCCGGAAAGCCTCTGCTCGGAAAAGGCGTGCCTGCGCCAAATTTCACCTTCCCCGGCCTTGACGGCAAAAAGGTCAATCTGGCTGACTATAAGGGCAAAGTGGTGCTTCTCAATATCTGGGCCACCTGGTGTGCCCCTTGTGTGGCAGAGATGCCGTCTATGGAAAAGCTGTATCAAGAACTGAAAAATGAAGGTTTTGAAATCTTAGCGGTCAGTGTTGACGAATCGGGAGCCGAGGCAGTGAACCCATTTATGGAAAAACACAAACTGGGTTTCCCCGTGCTTTTAGACACAAAGGGAGACATAAAAACCCTTTATCAGGCCACCGGTATTCCAGAAAGTTTCATCATTGATAAGGACGGGATAATTATAGAAAAAATAATAGGCCCAAGAGAATGGGCAGCTTCCGGCGTGATTCGTTTTTTTAGAAATATAATTCAATCAAATTAGATATTGCTATTGAGATGCTCACATTGCCGCTTTCTGCATGGCATACAGCATTGCTCACTTCAGGAAAATGATATTGATGACAATTAAAGATAAAGCATCCAATTCTGACTGGACGATTATTTTTATATGCTGGATTGTTGCCAGTGTTTCAACGCTGGGGAGCTTGTTTTTCAGTGAAATAATGGAATTCCCCCCTTGTGCTTTGTGCTGGTATCAAAGAATTTTCATGTTCCCCCTGGTTATCATTTTGCTGGTCGGGCTTTTCCCTTTTGATAAAAGTATTATCAAGTATGCACTTCCCCTGGCTATAGTTGGATGGGGTTTCGCGTTTTATCATTACCTTCTGTATTCCGGATTCATTCTCGAAAGCATACAGCCTTGCAGCCAGGGCGTTTCATGCTCGGAGACCTATCTGGACTTGTTTGGATTTTTGACAATTCCGATGCTCTCACTGATATCATTTTCGATTATAATAGGATTATTACTTATACTAAGGAGGAGACCATCTAAATGAAGAAGCAAAATATAGTCTTATTTTCAAGTGTTTTTCTAATTCTTTTGTTTGTACTGGGAGTTTATTTATTTAAAAACTATCAAACAAAGAAACTCGGCTTTATGGCCCGGGGAAATGCTTCAGTCTTTGTCAGGGACTATTCACAAACCCTCGGCAGTGATGATGCCAAAGTATATCTTATAAAATTTTCAGATCCGGCCTGTGAAACCTGCAGTGCTTTTCACCCATTCGTGAAGCAATTGATGGCAGTTAATCCAGGTAAAATAAAACTGGTTATCAGATATGCACCGTTTCATGATGGTGCAGATTATTTTGTCAAAATTCTTGAAGCATCGAGAAAACAGGGAAAATATTGGGAGACATTGGATGTTATGTATAAAACCCAACGCTACTGGGCAAGTCACCACAATCCAAAGCCGCAGTTAATATGGAGATTTCTTCCAAGAGCAGGGCTCGATCTGGAAAAAATTAGAAAGGATATGAATAATCCTGAAATTGTAGAAATTATCAACCAGGATCTTGCCGATGCCAAAACTTTGAATGTCAGGAAAACGCCTGGATTTTTTGTAAATGGTAAGCCACTTTCAAGCTTCGGCTATAAGCAATTAAAAGAATTAGTTGATTCCGAAATAAGCAAATATTATTAATTATGGAGCAGGAATTCTCACGACTAAATGTGTGTGCAGCCGGGCTTTCATAATTTCTCTCCCTCTGCGTGCTACCGCTTATTCCAGGATTTATAGGATTTGTATGCGCAACCCACACTTTCACTAAATTATATAAATAACGGCTATGAACCCCATAAAATCAGAAATTTGTGTATTGCGTCAGGAAATCTAACAAAATTTACATCCCTCCAAATTCCACCCTTAGGCACGGAAGTCACAATTTCCGATAGGCTGTAATTTTGTATATTTGTCATTGTGCAATCTACAAAAGCATAAGCTGCAATCGATGCATAAATTTGCCAGGATAAGACAATGCCATATCTCCCTCGAAAAACCCTTGTGATATCCATTTGAAACATGTAATTTCGGGCGAGTTGGGTTTAAGGTATAAAACAAAGGCAACTTTTCATGCCAAAACAAATTCTCATAGTGGACGATGAGCCAAATGTTGTTATGCCCATCCAGTTTTTGATGGAACAGCAGGGTTACAGGGTCATGATAGCAGAAAGGGGCGAAGATGCCTTGGATCTGATTTACCAATACAAACCGGATCTTGTGCTGCTGGACATCATGCTTCCCGGAATTGACGGATATGAGGTTTGCGAAATTCTCCGTTTAAATCCCAATTATCGAAACATCAAAATAATTTTTTTGACTGCCAAGGGTCGTGAAGTGGAAATCGCCAAAGGTCTGGCACTTGGTGCCGACTCTTATATAACCAAGCCTTTCTCGAATGCTGAGCTTCTCGCCAAGGTCAAAGAGCTTTTAGAAAAAACCTATGAAGAAGCCAGAGAATAAACTCTGGAAGGTTGTAATATTTAATCATAGCTCCTGAGAAAATCAATTTTCCAAAGCAATGCCAGCCAGTTTATCCGCTCCTTCAAGGCTTTTTGCTTCGGCCAGAAAACATCCATTATGGCAATAAAGGGCATCATAAACATCGGATATTCCGGCGAAATCATTTTGTCTTCCGCCCCATTCTGTAGGCAATAATTTACAATATTCAAACTTTTTCCCTTTTTTGGGAATACTTCTAATGGCCCAAGTTTTTCTATGTGTGGGGAAAATTACAAATAGGGCTTCTTTAGACTCGCGTGAAATAAAATTTAGCCATGTTTTATCAAACATCCTAAAAATCAATATTCGAGGATCTTCAGCAACCTTTATGGCATTGCGAATGTTCGGTAATGCAATTTCAAATAATTCTTTTGCCAATTTAATCTGTCTTTTCATGTAAGAGGTGGCAAAATTTAATGCACGGTCAAATCCTTTTTGGACCTTATCATCATCATCGACATGTCTGGGTACAAAAGACTCAATGATATCTGATAATGTATGCAGTCCTATCCCATTAATTTTGGTTTCATAAATATCAATTCCATTATCATCCGCATCAATTGCTTGGACGATTTCAGAATCGATGTATTCAGATATTTCAGATGATCCACACAATAATTCACCATACTGTTTCCATACAAGTCCGAAAGATGCATAAAGGATTCCTGACTCTCTTTTTAATGAGAAACTCCTTTGATGATGGTCGAAAATAAGATTGTCAGGATCATAAACATAACCCACGTCCACAATTATGTCGGTGTTTTTATATATGTTTTCATCTCTGGTACGAATTATTTCAAGATCAGGGTAAAATAGATTCAGCACAGCGAGAGCGAATATTTCATCGGCATGAAACCGTCCATCATGAGTTGAAGCCTTCATAATAATTATGATCCGTAATAATTTTAAAGTTATAGAAAAAGAGCGCATAAAATCACAAATAAATTAATTTTTCAAGCAAAAACAATTTTCTTAGTACGGTTATAACGATAGATTAACAGATCAAATTTATAATAAATAGAGAGGGTTTTGGAAAGGCAAAAGCGCAGTTCGCATCCATCGGAATCTCACACTTCTTATAAGCTTGACCGACAAGCCCGTTTAAGCCTATATTGATTTGCCAAAAAAGGGGAGTTCTTATCAAGTAATGCATACGGTTTTTCAATTCCTGGGGCCCGTTTCTCAAACTGATTCGCCGGGAAAAATTGCACCGGGTAGGCCTGGTATTGATTTTCCTCATTCTTCTCGGGGCGATGACGTTTTCGCTATTTGAGAAAAACATGGGGTTCTTAGACTCCCTGTGGTGGACCCTGGTGACCATCACTACCGTAGGGTATGGCGACATCTCGCCGGTAACCGTTGGCGGTCGCATCGTCGCCACCGGGGTCATGCTCCTCGGGATCGGATTGTTAGGAATCTTTACGGCCACGGTGGCCGGGGTATTCATCGAGAACAAGATTATGGAAGATAAGGGGATGAGAGTGAGTAAAGTCAAGCAGCATTTTGTAATCTGCGGCTGGAATTTTCGGGGTTCTGAAATCGTGGCCGAACTTCGGGCCGACCCCAAGTCCAAAAAATTGCCCGTAGTGCTTATCGCCGAGATACAGGAAAAACCACTGGACGATCCGAACTTCCATTTCATCCGCGGCGAACTCGATCCGGAAACCCTGGAAAAGGCCAATATGGCTGAGGCCCAGGCAGCGATCCTGCTTTCCGATGACAGCCTTGATGCCAACGCCCGGGACGCCAAGACTATTTTGACTACCCTAACCATTAAAAGCCTGTATCCCTCTGTCTACACCTGTGTCGAACTCATGCGCTCCAAAAACGTGGATCACTGCCAGAGGGCCAAGGCGGATGAGATCATTGTTGTGGGCGAACTGAGCACCAACCTTCTGGTCCAGGCGGCCCTAGACCATGGCATCACCAGAATGATCTCTGAATTGGTCAGTACCCGATACGGGAGCGATCTTTACAAGATCAGAGTACCGGAAAGCATGCGCGGCCGAACCTTTTTTGATATCATGTGTGAGCTAAAAAAGAGTCACGGCTTTTTGTGCGTGGGGGTTGAAGACTCCAAGGGTGAAAGACTGCTGGCCAATCCAAACTCAGAATACAGCGTCGGGCCGGACGACCAACTGGTCATAATCGCCTCATCCAGGCCAAAATTGACCTAAGGCGTTTAAAAGACCTGGCGCTTAGCTGGACATCATAAATAATTAAACGTGGAAATTGAATGATTATCTTTCATCAAGGAAATAGGAGGTGCTTATGTCTGATAAATTCGAACTGGTAAAATCGTATCTTCTTGACATGGATATACCCATTGTCAGCGAAGACCCGGCCGAAGAACTGGTAGTGGTTGATGATGAGGACAACGGTGTCAAGGGCCTGGTGATCGACTGCGAGGCGCCGCTCCTGGTCCTGGAGCAGGTGATCATGGAGGTTCCTTCCAGCCCGGGAGACTTGTATAAACGCCTGCTGCAGATGAATCGCGAGCTGGTCCACGGCGCGTTTGTCATGGACGAGGAGGCAAGGTTCATTCTCTTTCGGGACACGCTCCAGTTGGAGAATCTCGACCGGAACGAACTCGAGGCCTCCATTCAGGCTCTGGGTATGGCCCTGGCCGAATTCAGCTCCGAACTAATCAGTTACGTACAACAATGAAGGGTATGGCTCCCTACCCATCCTAAGGAGGTAACATAATATGTCTGTTTTCAAACGTCTTTTCAGAGTTTCTCAGGCCGAGGCACACGCCATAGTTGATAAATTCGAGGACCCGATCAAAATGACCGAACAGGGCATCCGGGACCTTAAGAAAGATCTTCAGGCATCTATGACCAGCCTGGCCGAAGTCAAGGCCATTGCCATTCGCACCAGGCGGGAGGCTGACAACCACAAAAAACTGACCGTGGATTACGAGCGTAAAGCCATGATGCTGCTTCAGAAAATGCAGAGCGGCGAGATGGAGCAGGCCGATGCCGAACGTCTGGCCACTCAGGCCTTGAACAAGAAAGAACAATCCGCTGCCGATGCCATTAGACTCGCCCAAGAGGCTGAACGCCACGAACAGATGGCCGGCCAGCTTCAGGCCAATGTCAACAAGATCAAGTCAGGCGTCAACACCTATGAGAACGATCTGGTGACTTTGAAGGCCAGGGCCAAGACGGCGGTCGCAACAAAGAAGATCAACCAGCAGATCGCCAGGGTCGACTCCTCGGGCACCATGGCCATGCTCGAAAAAATGAAGAGCAAGGTCGAGGAAGATGAAGCCTTGGCCCTGGCCTACGGAGAGATGGCCGACCTGGACAAAAGCGTGGACGATGAAATAAACGCGGCCCTGAAAAGCGGTAATACAGTTAGCGCTTCAGTGAATCTTCTGGAACTCAAGAAAAAAATGGGCATCAAAATGATTAACGGCCCCGTTGGGGAAAGTTGAGACCATGGGTTTCAAGGACCTATTTAAAAAAGACAAGCCCCAGCCTGACCCGTTGAGAGAGCTTACCCTGTCCAACCTGAAGGTAGGCTACTTCCTGGATTACGACCTCAAGACCTGGGAAGTGACGGCCTACAATGTCTACGATTTCAGCGAAGGCGACAAGGCCCACGAGTGGCAGCTAAAAAGCAGCGAGGAGACGGTCTATCTCGAACTGGAATCCGACGACGAAGATTACTGGAGTTGGAACAGGAAGATCCCTTTTGGGAGTCTGGGCAGCGGTCTCAAGGAACACATACAACAGCACGGAGACCCGCCGGACGAAATCGAATTCGAAGGGATGACCTATTATCTGGAAGAGACGGCCGGCGGCCACTTCCTGAAGGGTGGCAAAGAACCGGGCCGGGAGTTTCTGCGCTGGAGTTTTGCCGACGAATCCGGGAAGAAGCTCCTGGAAATCGAGCAATGGGGTGAGAACGACTTTGAGGCCTCTGCGGGCGAAGAGGTAGAAGAATACCAGTTTACTAACATTCTGCCTCGAAGCTGAAGGCACGGGGAAATGGTCACGGGCGGGGACAAACCCGGCTCAACCCTCAATAGACCCCCCACGTCCGGCACCATAGTACCTCATCAGCACCGGATTGCTCTCTGTGTTTATTTTTATCTTGTCCGTGTCAGGGGCCTTCCAGGATGCCCTTGCCGAAATGGGCCATGGAGATCATGGCCCCGGTGTTGAAAAAACGAGTGTCCAGGCCTTCAAAATCAAAGGCCAGGACCCTCCGTTTCAGTATTTCCTTGGAAAAATCTTCCGCCCTGGCCCCCAAGACCCAGCCCCATTCGCCCATGGTCGGAATCTGATTGTGGTAAGGCAGGACGCTGAACCCGGCGGCTTCAATTGTTTTCAAGATGGAAAGAAAGGCCTGGCGTGAAAAGTAAGGGCTGGTGGCCTGAACGGCCAGCATGCCCCCGGCCATGAGACGCCGGTGGGCCAGGCGGTAGAAGTTTTGGGAATAAACGTGCATCAGGTCCACGCTATCCGGGTCGGGCAGATCGATGAAGATGGCCCCATAGAAGGTGGAATCATCTTTGAGAAAGGCGGCGGCATCCTGATTGATAACCGTGACCCGGCTGTCCTTCATGGACCCCTGATTGACGTCCAACAGGACGTAGTGCGTCTGCGCCAAATCAGTCATGGCCGGGTCCAGGTCTACGAGGGTGACCGAGGAGACATCGGGATATTTTAGGACCTCCCTCAAGGCCAGCCCATCCCCCCCGCCCAGGATCAAAATCTTTTGCCGGTCCGCAGTCAGGTTCATACCCGGATGAACCAGAGGCTCGTGGTATTTCTCCTCATCGAAGGTGCTGAACTGCTCCTGGCCGTTGATATAAAGCCAATAATGGTTTTTCCACTTAGTGATCACGATTTTCTGGTGCGGGGTCTGTTTAGTAAAGATGATCTTGTCCCGAAACTGCCTCTGTTCCCCGTATAGGATAATAGGTTTGGACAGAACTCCCAGAGCCATCAGGACGCTCAAAGAAACGACAAAACTCGATACCAACAGCTTTTTCCGGCCGATGAGGTCGAAAAATCGCCATAGAAGCAGAGAAGCCACGAGGAAATTAATAACCCCCAGGGCAATGGGCGTATAGGTCAGCCCGAGGTAAGGCAGGGCAAAAAAGGCAAACAAGAGGCCGCCCAGGAGGGCGCCGTAATAATCCTTTTCCATGATGGCGGCAATGTTTGACCGTAGCTCTTGATAGGTATTGTTCAACCGGATTACCAGGGGTATTTCCAGACCGATGAACAATCCGATGAAAAAGGCCTGGGTATAGATGAGCAGGCTCGTGTATACGGTGTAGGCGGCCAGACCGTAGGCCAGGATGGCGGCTGAGGCACACAGCAGGGAAAGGCTGAATTCAATGATGATGAAGGTATCCAGGAGCTTATGACGGAAGATCAAGCTGACCCGGCTGCCCAGCCCCATGGCGAAAAACATCAGGGACATTACCACGGTCCACTGCAGGACCGCGTTACCGATAATATAGGTAGCCAGGGTTGAGAGAACGAATTCGGCTACGATACCGGCAAGGCCGGTGGCAAAGATGGAAATCTTTAGGACGGCGCTTACAGCGCGAGGCTTAGACACACCAGCTGATGATAAAGGCCGCGGCAATATAGGAAAAGGCCTCGATATAAGCCGCGCCGACATTGGGTTTTTCCTGGGCCGAAATCTCGTCCGAAAGCTTTACCGTGGGGAGGAGCACCTTATCGGTAAGCAGGCGGATTATGGGCAGCAGGATAAGCCCCAGTACGGCAAAACCTATATAAACAGGCAGGTCTATGGACCAGGCCGTAAAGTCACCTTCTCCGGCCAGACCGATAATGATCCCGACGGACACAAGGGCACCGGCGAAACTCACTCCGGCGGCCACGTTGTCTTTTTCGATTTCCTCGTGGATGTTGTAAGGCGTGATCAGTTCGTAAACCAACCCGGCCAGGATAAGGAGGACCTGACCTAAGGCCCAGAAGACCAGGACTGTCCAGATACTCCCGCCTTCACCCGAAACGGCGCCGTAAATGATAAAGCCGGATGCCACGCTGATACCGGCTGAGACCACGCCGGTTCCCTGGTTATGGTCACGAATGAGTTCTTCGCTGACTCGAAACTTATAAAGGATGAGTTTATCGCACAAAAACCAGGAGATATTGAGCAGTATTATGCTTAAAATGCCATAGATAGCGAGGTCGTACAAGTCTTCAACCAGCCCGGCGCTGGGCCCGGCAATGGTCCCGCCGATAGCCAGGACCAGGCCGAAATAGTAGCCGACCACGGCCAGGGCCAGGGCGGCATTGTCTTTTTCCACCAGTTCGAAATTGAGCTTGTATTCCCGGTGGAGCAAGTCATTGATGACCTTGCCGATAAAGAAGAAGATGAAGAAAACGATGATGAAGATCGCCGCTGAAACCAGGTTGTCAAGGTCCATGGCCTATTTCCCCCTACTATAACTCCGGCTGCCATAACCGGACCGAGTCCTTCCAATACGCTGATTCACCCTTTGTGAAAACGATGTCTTTGAGGCCCTGACTTTGGCCGCTCGCCGAGAGTAAAAATTGGGTTTCTGGCTCTTGGTCAGACGGCCGCTGGTGCCGTATTGTTTGTTTCGCCCGTAATATGGCCGTCCTTGACGGCGGTAATCCCGATAGGTATTGTAGTCGGTCCTGTAAACCCGAGAACCTCCGAGCAGATGGGAAATGAGGGCATATTTACCGTAAAATTCCCAGAAAGAATTACCGCTGGAATCGCGCCGCCATTTCCCGTATTGTTCATCGCCAACATAGTTGTAGCCGGGAGGTCCCACCGAAGTGTTATATTGACCTTCCTTCTTGGACAACAGGGTCATGCCCAGGAAGTTTTCGTTTCTTTGATAGTAATCTTTAGGCACCTTCATCCAATCGGTTGTCCAGGCCCGCTCTCCCTGCACTATACGGTATTTGTGGTAATAAGACTTGAAAAAGGTGCCCTTTTCATCCATATCTTCGAGGTTTATGGAATAGGACGGGACATCCCGGAGGTCTTTTTTGATGATGTCAATGGGGAGTCGCTGGCCGGCGCATCCGTGAAGAAACGTGGCCGCCAGGATCATGGCCAAAAAGAGAATAGAGAATCGAGACATAGGTCGATTTCCTTTTATCATCCGCGCCTTTGAATTTAACGGCACAGTGGGCATAAAACGAACAGCCAATGGGTTTAATCGGAATTTTAAAGGCTAATATATTTAACAGGATGCATGCTGCTTGTCAACTATCCGTTTCTGCCCCACCATTTTAACCTCGAAACCGTTTTTCCCCGGTGATTTAGAAATCACCCATATTATTATTTGCCAAAACCTTCATAATTATCTATGGTTTGTTTATGCAGAATCTTTTTTTCGCAGGAGAGACTTGATGGACAGGCTGGGCAAGCATCTGATAATCGAGCTGTTTGATTGTGACAGCAGGATTATATCCGATTTGAAGGCCGTGGAAAAACACCTGCTCGAAGCGGTCCAACTTTCCGGGGCCACCATTATCAGGTCTTTTTTTCATCTTTTCCCACCCGGCGGAGTCAGCGGGATCGTGGTCGTGGCCGAATCTCATTTCTCCATCCACACCTGGCCCGAATACGGATATTCGGCCCTGGACATTTTCACCTGCGGCGACCGGATCAAGAGCAAAGAGGCCCTTAATTATCTCAAAAAACATCTCAAGGCCAGGAACAGTTCCACGATGGAACTCCAGAGAGGCCCTTCCGGCCCGACCTTGATTCAAAACGTGGATTCAGACTGAAAGGCCTAAGTGTGGTTTTGGACATGATGGTGCTTAGCCGAAACGTCAAGACAGCCCTGACAGCCGTAGCCTGCCTCTGGGTAATATTTTTCCTGGGGATTATCTTGAGCCAGTTCTGGTCCGTGGACATCAGGTCTTTCGGTATCCAACCCCGCGAGGCGGAAGGCCTGGCCGGGATACTGTTCTGGCCTTTTCTGCACGGCAACATTTTTCATCTCTTGGCTAACAGTTTCGCCCTGTTTTTCCTGCTCCTTTTATCGCTGGTTTTTTTTAAAAAGCTGACCATTCTGGCCCTGGTCATTATTACCTTGGTCGGCGGCGGCGCGGTCTGGGTCTTCGCCGGCCGGGACACCCTTCACATCGGGGCCAGCGGGCTAATATTCGGCCTGATTGGATTCATGATCTCTGGCGGGATATTTCGCAAAAAGTTGAAAGCCCTGCTCCTGTCCGGGGTCGTCCTCTTCCTCTATGGAGGGCTGCTCCTCACCCTTCTGGTTAGAATTCCGGGGATTAGTTGGTACGGGCACCTGTTCGGATTCCTGGCCGGGGTTTTTGCCGCCTGGCTGACCAGGGCTATGGGAAAAAGGAAAGCGACGGCCTCTACTGCTCGAGGCTAAAAAACATGCGGTTGCTTCGAGTATCTTTGCCGAATCCAAGGTATATTCCAACCATAGGGTGGGTTCGTTATATGTCCAAGAAATGCCCTTGCAGTCTTGTTCTAAAGCGAGCTGGACCAGCCTCTCCGGATTGATGTAACGGGCAGAAAAGAACTCTCTTTCCACATCTCTATGGGTGATATCCGGACGGAGGATACCCGGCCATAGATCAAGGAATAGAGTTCTCCTTTTATATTCTTTTTCGTCTTGCAAAATCCGCTCTTTCCAGGCGCGATCCTGCACCGCCGCCGGCAAACCTGACACTGAACATGCTGATCTTCTAAAGGTTTGGTTAAAGCCAGAATAGACAATAACTTACTCAAAGGCGACTACAAACGTAACGACATCTTCTTTTTCGCCTTGAACGCCAACTGGAAATTTTAATAATTAATGCTTTTTAGACACAATTTATTTAGGATCTGTCGTTTATATTCCGTAACGCAATCTCTAACAAGGCAATATCAGAGGTTAACGGCTATGAACCCATCATCACAAAAATTTGTATCTTTCATCAACACACCTAACAAATTTTCGGCCTCCTCAATTTATAGCATAGGCTGGTTCAAAACTATGAAGGAAGATATCGCTCTGCGGAGAGGCTTTAGATTCGCGTCAGGTCATTTGACATTCAACCAACGCAGTAGTGCAGAAAAGACAATATATATTAGTTGAAGAAATTATTAAAATGCTCTAATAAATAGCGATTAATGGCGAATCACATCAAAGAGGAGGGAATCCGCAAGAAGCTTAAAACCATGGTCGCCAGATCCCTACCGAAGTACTTTTTCGTGCTAATCACTAATGGGGTTGATGCATAGACATTTGGAAATATAGGGATGGGGGAAAAATCTATGAACAGTTTAAGTTTGTCTAAAAATCGTTTTGATTTGGATGGTTGCGAACAGACAATGAAGGCTGTTGTCACCACCGGAAATGGGGGATACGATAAGTTGGAGTATCGCGACGTGCCAATACCTATTCTTGGGCTTGGGGAGGTTCTGTTGCAGGTTCTTGCCGCAGGTGTGAATAACACTGAAATTAACAC
>PVMK01164589.1_pt1 | contig 16091 bp, 16 predicted proteins | sample 1853481 | NCBI WGS metagenome assembly PVMK01 (sample SAMN08533507, study PRJNA380276) | Marine sediment metagenome, whole genome shotgun sequencing project.
TGAGCAGGCCGAAGCACAGGCGGATGCCATGAAAGAAGCTTTTGTTCACAATATTGATGCCCTGGTTACCCGGGATTATCTGGATACGCGCTTTACCGAGTTCGAGACGCGGGTAGAGGCCAATATGGACAGGCGGTTCACGGCGATGGAGATCAACGTGGACAAGCGGTTTACGGCGATGGAAAAGCGCTTTGTTGAGATGGATGTCAGAATAGACAAACGCTTTGTCGAGATGGACGCCAGGATGGATAGCCGCTTCGCGGACTTCCGCTTGGAGCTGCATGGTGAAATAGGGGGCGTTCGTGGGGAGATTGGGGACGTTCATGGGGAGATTTGGGGCGTTCGCGGGGAGATTGGGGAACTGCGCGGCACACTTAAATTGCACTCCTGGATGTTGGCTCTGTTGGTTGCAGGGGTGCTATTGCCGATTGTGGAGCGTTTGGCTGGGTTGTTGTAATGGTTCCTGATATCTACCTGATGTTTGGTCTTACTATGATTACAGCCACTATCCCTATTTTGCAGAACTTGTTCGGCCAATGAGCAGCGATTAAGGGGACGGATTTACTGTCCATGTCCGGCTTTTAGGATTACAACTGTGAAAGTTCTGCTTTACAACGAGATCGACCCCGCGAAAATTCCCGGTTTCAAGAAAATGAAGGCCTATCTGGAGGCGGACGATTTCCGTTCGGCTGAGGTCAAAAAGGTGGCGGAAAACCTCTATCGAGCGCGCCTGGATCGCAGTAATCGCCTGTTGTTCAAGATTTACCACTATCAGGGTGAGGCCTATGCTCTGATAGTGGAATGCATCAAGCAGCACGCCTACGAAAACTCTCGCTTTCTCAGCCGTGGTGTTACGGTGGATGAGGCCAAACTTCCCACGCTGGAGGCACTGGAACAGGTGCAGCCGGAGCCGCTGATTTACGTCAATTCGAACAGTTCCACGTTTAATATACTGGACAAAATCATCTCTTTTGATGAAATTCAAAGCGATATCTATAGTCTCCAACCTCCGCTGATTATCATCGGCTCAGCCGGTAGCGGCAAGACCGCATTGACCCTGGAGAAGATGAAAGAGGCTGTGGGGGATGTCCTGTATGTCACTCGCTCGCCCTACCTGGTGCATAATTCACGGGATATCTACTTTGCCGCCGGTTATGTCAATGCTGATCAGCAAATTGATTTCCTCTCCTTTCAAGAGTATCTGGAGAGCATCCATGTGCCTGCGGGGCGGGAGATGCATTTCAAGGATTTTTCCGCCTGGTTCGCCAGGCGCCGCGCAGCTAGCGGTCTCAAGGATGCGCATCAGCTGTTTGAGGAATTCAAGGGGGTGATTACCGGCCCGGCCACCAACTCCTCTTATCTCAAACGGGAAGAGTATCTTGGGTTGGGGGTGAAACAGTCCATCTTCTCCCATGAGGAGCGGGAGCAGGTCTATGACCTGTTCACCAGATACCTGGAGACGATGAATGAGCAGGGGTTTTACGATGCCAATATCCTCAGCCATGAATATCTGGAAAAGGTAGAGCCACGATACGATTTATTGTGATGGATGAAGTACAGGATCTGACCAATATCCAGACGCAGCTTGTCTTGAAGTCCTTACGTGATCCAGCGGGTTTTATTCTCTGTGGCGATTCGAATCAGATCGTCCATCCCAATTTTTTCTCCTGGTCCAAGATCAAAAGCTTTTTCTACCGGCAGGAGGGTCTGACATCTCAGGCGGATCTTATTCGCATCCTCAACACCAACTACCGCAACTCCCCCCAGGTGACCGAGGTAGCCAACCGGCTGCTGAAGATCAAGAGCGCCCGCTTCGGCTCTATCGATAAGGAGAGTAACTATCTGGTGCAGAGCAACGCCCACAACACAGGGGAGGTGATTCTGCTACAGGATGAGGAGGGTATAAAGGCCGAGCTTGATCGCAAGACCCGCCAGTCGACACATTTTGCCGTTATTGTCATGCACTCTGAGGATAAGGCGGCAGCGAGCGCGTGTTTCAGTACGCCGTTGATCTTTTCGGTGCAGGAGGCCAAGGGGCTTGAGTATGAAAATATTGTGCTCTACAACTTCACCTCAGGAGAGGAGCGGCGATTTCGGGAGATTACCCGTGGCGTAGAACCGGGTGATCTGCAGCGGGAACTCACTTTCGCCAGGGTAAGAGATAAGAGTGACAAATCTCTTGAGATCTACAAGTTTCATATCAATGCCCTCTATGTGGCGATCACCCGTGCCGTACGTAATATTTACCTCATAGAGCGAACCACCAAACAGCGCCTGTTCGAGCTGCTCAACCTGCGGCCATCGAAAGAGGGTTTGCAACTGCAGAAACAGGATTCCAGCCTCGATGAGTGGCGCATGGAAGCGCAACGGCTGGAACTGCAAGGCAAACAGGAGCAGGCGGAGGCTATCCGCGATCAAATATTGAAGCAGATACCTGTTCCCTGGGACGTGCTGCACGGCGAGCCTCTGACGCAACTCCAACACAAGGCGATAGAGGAGAACAACAAAAAAGCGAAGATCACGCTGTTTGAATATGCCCTGGTATATCGAGACCAACCCCGTTTGAATGCACTGATCAAGTGTGGGTTCGCGCCGGCAAAAACCCCGGATAGGGGGCGCCAGCTGTTGAATAAAAAACACTATTTGCCCTATGAGTTGAAACACCCCGGTGCCGTGCTGCGGCAAACAGATCAGTATGGCATCGATTTCCGCAATCTTTTCAACCAGACGCCGCTGATGATTGCGAGTCGCCTGGGCAATGAAGCTTTGATCAGGGAATTGAGAGAGCGGGGGGCGAATACCGAGCTGATCAATAATGCCGGATTCAACGCGTTGCTGATCGCCCTGGAGCAGGCGCTGGATAACCCGAAATACAGTAGCAAAAAATTGGCCGCCGTCTATCGCCTGCTGGAACCGGACTGCCTTGACATTCAGGTGGATGAGCGTCTGATCAAGCTTGATAAGCGCTCCATGGAGTTCCAGATGCTCAATCTGATGATGGCCATGTTCTATACCCGGCTCGGACAGAAAATAGTCCGTACATGGGGGGCCTTTCAGAGCAGTGATTTTGCCGAGGTGCTGGCGCATTTCCCGGAACATATCTTGCCGGCAAGACGAAAAAAGCGCCCCTATATCTCCAGTATCCTTGCGAAGAATGAAGTCAGCCGCGATGACAAGTACAACCGTAAGCTTTTTCTTCGAGTGAAACATGGCCACTACATTATCAATCCCGGACTGAGTCTGCGCGTGGAAGGCGAGTGGCGAAATATTTACGAACTGCTTTCATTTGACATGATTGCTTATATGCATGTGGAGGAGAAGACTTACTGGGGCGATTATGATTTCAATGCAATGAATCAGCGGCAAATAGAACAATTCGCAGAACAGATAAAGATATACGCCGAGACGGGACGTTGGAATGAGTCCTTTTGACTTGTGCCTGCCCCTCGCGAGGGTATTTGATTGTCGCGTAGCGGGTGGCACATGCGCTGATGTCGACAAGCCGCATAACGAAAAACTATAAGCAGATGGACAGCCACTTCGTGAACTTCAGCTTGGAGGTGCGAGGTGAGACGGGTGAGTTATGGGCGCCCTGCTCTGGTATAAAAAACCACGCCTACCCGTTTGATATGCTCAAGCAAGTCAGGATTATCTATCTGATGTTTTATCGACAAATCAATCTCGTAGGGCAGCAATAATTCATCCAGTTCAATCTCAATGGCATTCAGTTGTTTTAACGTTAGCGCTTCACCTTCCAATGTCAGGTCAATATCAGAACCCGGCCTGTAGTTTTCCATTGCGCGAGAGCCGTACAATACAGCCTTTCGCACATCGGGATAGTCCGCAAGCACCTGCTGGATTTTCTTAACGGTCGTTTCCTTCAAACCGCTGTTTGTCACCACACTTACCGTGTTCATTTATTCAGCATCCAGAAGTTGCTCCTCCAGCTTTTCTGCCAAACTGATAAACAACTCGTAATAGCGCGTCGTTACTCCAGGCCAGTTCATGGGTGTACTCGAAGGTCTGTATCAACCCCTGTTTTTCCAGATCCGATAATTCTCGTGTGTTCGATAAGGCAATGGCCTCACCAAGTTGTTGTAATGCTTTCTTGTAATTCGAAAAGCGTTGTTGCCAGCGAATAGCATGTATCATAGATTTTCCCTGCGAACATCCATCGAAAATTGGACCTGATTCATTCCGAACTGGCAAGGGGTTTTTATCGCTACTGACAAGTGCTTTTGCTAAGCTCCTACGGGGCTGTTTCTATGTGTCAAGCTATGTGTGTTTTTGATTGTGGCGATTATGACCCTGCAGGATGGCATATACATGACCACGGTTGGTTTTGAAGATCTGCGGGGTGGTGGCGACGAGGATTACCACGACTTCATGTTCAGGCTCACCAATGTGCTGGACCCACTACCACCAGCAGACGTTCCGGAACCGCCGATTCTGTTCCGGTTGGCGTGCGGTATGATCGGTCTTTTCTTGCAGCGCCGGAGGGTTTTTTAGAAAACCACACCGGCGATATTCGAGCAGGTATCCGAGCCCATTTCGCATACCTTGTACAGGTAGCTATCATCCCCTTTGCGGATGATATTGTCGGTGTAGCTGCCATCGTTGGCTTCCGGGGTGGTAAGCAACGAGTCACCCCGGTAAATATCGACCTGGTCAGTTTTCGGGCCGGACCATTTCAGTTCGATCGTGTCGTGGCTGGTAGCTTCCGCCGTCAGTCTGGAGGGTGGAGACGGTGGGGTCTGCGCTGAAGCGTTTACAGCGATGAGTGAGACGCAGCCAAACAATGCTGCGAATGCGGTCTTACCCCACGGAATCTTGAATCTGTTCATCCTCATTACCCCTGGACTCTGATGGTCCCTGTTCACATCATTCTTATTTTCTCTGGTGCCGGATACCGGCATTACCGGGAATGTGCTGTGTATAAAAGCCTACGCGGAGATTTTGGCGGTGAAAACCAAAAACTGGAGAAAAGTCCAGTTAGTGCGCATCCGGAAACTCGCCTTATTGTCGTCCCCGCGCAGGCGGGGATCCAGTAAGCCCTTGATTTTACTGGGTTCCCGCCTGCGCGGGAATGACGGCGAAGTTGGCAGTGCGGCGTTTCCGGATGGGCACCAGTTAGTTGGACTTTGAGAGATTACACACAGCCAATACATAGCTTCGTTTTTATATCGACTCGTTTCATTAACGAACCGGGTACCTTTTCGACAAATCTTGCTTTGTGCTCAATCCAGTCCAAGACCTCGATATGTGGCGCCGAGTATAACATAAGTGTTACTTTCGCAAAGTTTGATATTGGTAACCACTGTGTTTTGGTTTAGAATTGCTCACTTTTTTATACTCGGATAAAAGTGAGCGTTCGCAGGTGCTAATGAGCTGGTTTAAACGTGTATTTGCAGGAAAGAAGGCCGGAAAAAACTCACTGGAGGATATTTCCGCATTGATGGCCGCATTGAGCCAGACGCTATCAGATAGCGATGGCGGCATTAAAAAGGGGCTGCGTCGCTTATCTCTGGCACAAAAACAACAAAGTGACGCTATTGAAATGCTAAGCCGCGAATCCAGGGCACTGAAATCTGTCATAGCCGACCGTCACGGGGTGGTGTTGACTTACACACAAATCATCCGCCTTTTGGATCACCTCGATAAAATCCAGCGCACTGTCGACCCTGGAGAAGTTATTGGGTCACTGCTGGCGCGAGTCACTGAGGATATATTGTCCCTGTGCGAACTGGAGGCCATTGCCGAAATCCACAGCCCATACCCCGCAGAGGGCTGCGAAGTGATTGGAGCGATAGAACAACCCCGGTGGCAGGCGGGCACTGTTCACGAGATTCTGCAACAGGGATATCGGGATAGTGGTGGTCAAATAGTGCGTGGAGCGAAAGTCATTGTCTGTCGAGAAGACCAACAGCAGGGTCTTTCACAACAAGAGGAGAGGGATAATGTCCACTAGCTCACAGGAGATGATTTGCGGTATCGACCTGGGCACCACCAACAGCTGTATCGCCGTAATTAACAAAGACGGCCAGCCGGAGGTGTTAAATATCGCAGGTCGCCCGACAATGCCGTCTGTGGTCGCCTGCAGGGATGGCGAGTGGTTGGTGGGGGAAGCGGCTCACAACCACATGTGGGTGGCGCCCGATGAGGCGGTCGCTTCTATCAAGCGGAAAATGGACGATCAGGCATACCGTGTCCAACTCGGTGGTGAATCACTTTCTCCCATTGATATCTCCGCAAAAATCCTGCGCGCATTGGCGCAAGAGGCGCAACAACAACTACAGTGTGCGGTGCGCAAAGTCGTCATTACCGTACCGGCCTGGTTCCAGGAGATACAGCGGCAAGCGACCCTGGCAGCAGGGCGGCAAGCCGGCCTGGATGTCATCCAGATTATTAATGAGCCCACGGCGGCGGCTATCGCGCACCAGAACATCCCCATCGCCGAAGGCGAAGAAGAAAAATGGCTGGTGTACGATTTAGGTGGCGGCACCTTTGATGTTTCTGTACTGAATGTCACCAACGCCAGCTATGAAGTGCTCGCCAGCCTCGGCAATACCTTTTTGGGGGGTGATGATTTTGATCACCTCCTGGCGGAAAAATTTGCGACTCACCTGCGTGATCGACACAACGCCGACCCGTATACAGACAAGGTGGCCAAAATACGTTTGCAGTTGCTGGCTGAACAAACCAAAGTGCGCTTGTCTACTGCAACGCATGTGCATATCGAAGAACCTATCGTCATTGGCGCACACACCCATCTGCTGGATATCACTGTCACCCGAGAGGACTTCGAACAATTGATAGATGATCTGGTCAGTTCTACCGAAGAAAAGGCCGCCCAGGCGCTATCCGAAGCCGGTGTGGATGCCAAAAAACTGAACAGGTTGTTACTGGTGGGCGGCTCGACTCGAATCCCGCTGATAGCCGATCGCCTGGAGAAACGCTTTGGTATGGAACCGGAGAGTTGGCTGGATCCCGATCTGTCGGTAGCCCTGGGCGCCGGCGTGCGCGGCGCCATTGCCTGTGGCCAGTACTTTGAACGCAGTGTTGTGGATATTTGCCCGCACTCACTGGGCATCGCCGCTGTTGGTCAAGAGGACTTTCAGTCAGGGTCGGAAGTATTTGATGAGATCAACGAGCACCCGCTGACATTTGTACCGCTGATTCGCCGCAACAGTCGTTTGCCCGCCAGTTTTGTGCGCACGTTCTATAAAGCCGACGACTATCAGCAATACGTGCTCATCGCTGTGTATCAGGGTGAAAGCAGTAATACACTGCAAAACACCTTTATAGGTGAATTTTCAGTAGCGCTTGAAAATCAGCATGATCGCAAGGTAGACATACATTTCGCCTATGACTTAAGCGGCACCATCAATATTTCAGTGACGGAAGCGGGCAGTGAACACCCACGTGTTTATAGCATGGATTTGTCCCGCTCCGCCGATGAAAATAGCGACACGGGCGAAGATTCCGGACAGCTGCTGGAGCAGGATGAGCCGTCTTCAGACAATGCCCCGGAAGTGACCAACTACCTTGTCGAAATAGTCGGCAAACGGCTGCAACAAGAGGGTGAGTCAGCGCCGGAAGCGATGTGTAAACTGCTGGAAAAATACCAGTTACTGCTCGGGCAGGATGCTGAAGATGAACTTGATGAGATCGAGGATGAACTCTACGACTGGATAGAGAGTGATTGACCATTATGGGACGTAGTAATCGAGCCCGGCAGCAACAACAGCAGCGGCGAAAACAAAGGAAGCGGAAGAAACAAAAGGGCGCCAGTGGTGCCGGCAGTGCAAAGCGTAAAAACCTTGCCGGAGTTGATGAAATGCTCTCGCTCAGCCAGCCGGTCGTCGTTGCCCTGGCCAACGGGGAGCCGCCTCCCCCCGGTATTATGGCGGACTGGGCTCTCTCTCCGGCGACACCTGCGGGTGAGAAACTGCGGGCACTGTTGGTGGGGTTTATCGACTACCTGTTTCATGGCGAGCAAGCCAGGGGGCAGCTTGGCAGCCTGATACCGTACCGGCGCAATATGCTGAGAACGGAGCTGGCATCGCTGTATCCCCTGCTTTTTTGCTATTGCCTGACCAGTGAGGACGCCCTGGCTCAGGGAGATTTACATAAACTGGTAGACACATTACACGGTGATACCTTACAACAGGATCTCGGCGCCGACTATCAGGAGCAGGTTGAAGAGCTTTTTGCACCGTTTTATTTATTTCTTTGGGCGATGGGGTTATCTGTACCCGATCAGCCGGGTGGCAACCTCCTGTTCTGGTTGCAAGACTGGCTGCGCCCTGGCCCCTTGTATGGCCTCATCACGCAGCTGGCAAAATTCCTGAAACTCAAAGGTCCAAAACCGCAACAAAAAGCGGTAAAAGAACTGGAGGTGGCACTCAATCGAGTGGACTGGGACGGAGCAGGTGAGTGGCAAGAGGGGGTTGGCCGATTGTTGCGCTTATTTTTACAACAGCGCCTCACAGCCCGCCAGCGCAATGCCGCTGCATGGAACGATTTTCCGAAGCTATCGGCACTCGCAGGCTTGATTGAAACACCGGCCATGCCGGCCTGGTCGCTGATACGTTTTGAAAAAAACACCACCACTACCCTGAATCTCCTGAACCGCCAGATAGACGCAGGATCCATGCCCTATGGGGAGAGGCTGCAGTTGGAAGCGTTAAAATGTCGGTTGTTAAGTCGCTGTGTGGCTCAAAGTGACTGTGGCAGAGAAGATTTTGAACGTCAACTCGGGCAGCTATTAGATTTGCTGAGCAGCGGTGTGCCACCCGCACATGTACAATTGGCTGAGCATTGCCTGGAGGCAAGCTGCGAATGGCTGGCCAATGAAGTGGGTAGTGGTTACCTGCCTCCTCCAAATATTGAACGCCTGCGGAGAATTTATCGTCAGCGGCCAGAGGACTACCGTGTCGCCGTTTTGGTTTATCTCACAACACAGGGGCGAGAACCTGTTGGCAAAAAGACTGTTGATATCACCTTTGTGCATATCCACTTTGGCATTTTTTTTCAAGGACTCGGACACCAGCATGACCCCAAAGACTTCCTCAATATGTTCTACTGGCCTTTAACCAACGAGGTTAAAAAAGACTTCTTTACGCAATCTTGCCGTGAAATATTTCTGGGTATGAACGAAGCCGATGCCGGGCAGTATTGGGAGCACTGGCGCCAACAGCTGGTCGATGCTGAGCAGAACCCTTTCGCCGCCATCGTCAAGGGGCACGCTTGCGAAGCGGAAATGCTTTTTTATAGCGTGCTGGCGCTTATTGACAGCCAGCCGGGGGTAAGCTGGTTGCATGGCGAGCACATGTCATCGCTGGTTCGTTCGGCGGCGAATTTACTCACAAAGCATAACAGCGACTTTAATCAGCAACAGGTAATTAAATTGTTAAATGGGTTGTGTGCCAGTCAACACGGCGCCAGTCTGTTCGACACCTGGGAGCCGGTGCTGACCATCGTCGATAAAATCTCGTATCCTCACGAGCTGGAGCCATTTTTACGCCTGGCCTTGCAAACACTCGGCAAGCAACAGGACCACCTGGCTCATAAGTACAGTGGTTTGTATGCCGTTTGCCGCCAAATTCCTGCATTGCGGCAGTACTTACCCGGCAAGAAGAAAACCACCCGGCGCAAAAAGAGCGAAAACTCACCATCTTCCCCCAACCTGGATTTATTCGGTGACTTGCCATGATGGATCGGGAAACGGCACTCAATACTCTGCGTTTACCGGCCGACGCCGATCATTCCCAGATCGTTTCCGCTTACAGTCGCCTCGCTCGCCGTTATCCTTTACAGCAGTTTCCCGAACGCCACACCCGCTTGTTACAGGCAAAAACACTGTTGCTCAATCCGGAGACAGCATTTAAAGAAATTCTGACAGAAGACAGGGTCAACCTGAGCTGGTTGAACCGTTATGCAACTACTGGGATGGCCAACAGTGGGGCGGTAGTAGCAAGTGCAGAACCCGACCCCAAGCAGTGTCTTGAAGCAATGCTGCGGCCGCATCTTATAAGTAATGCTGATAGTTTTTCCAAAACCCCTGGGCTTGATGATGAGTTGGAAAGAATGATTGAGGAGCTAGGGATCGAAGGGATACAGGGTCTGATTGATAAGATTGGCTTTGATTAAGAGATTACGCACAGCCAATACATGGCTTCGTTCGGGTTCATGGGCGTCCTGCTCTGGTATAGAAAACCACGCCTACCCGTTTGATATGTTCAAGCAAGTCAGGATTATCTACCACACTTACCGTGTTCATTTATTCAGCATTCAGAAGTTGCTCCGCCAGCTTTTCTGCCAAACTGATAAACAACTCGTAATAGCGCGTCGTTACTGCGGTAACAATTTCTTCAGCCGTTTCTCTGTTATAAGTGTGATAGGTTTTGTTGCGACTCTGGATCATATCCATCCAGACTTCACCATCTTCAATAATACCCAGCTGGAAGGCTTTTCGAGAGGCGTCTCTCGGCCCGTAAATATCCTTTTGCCCTTTGTGTTCGAGAAAATCTTTCAGGGTACTCCAGGCCAGTTCATGGGTGTACTCGAAGGCCTGTATCAACCCCTGTTTTTCCAGATCCGATAATTCTCGTGTGTTCGATAAGGCAATGGCCTCACCAAGCTGTTGCAATGCTTTCTTGTAATTCGAAAAGCGTTGTTGCCAGCGAATGGCATGTACCATAGATTTTCCCTGCGAACGTCCATCGAAAATTAGACCTGATCCATTCTGAACTGGCAAGGGTTTTTATCGCTGCTGACAAGTGCTTTTGCTAAGAAGATACCGGGAAGAGACCGGGACACCCACCATTTGAATTCCACTATATCGAATCCCCGAGCCAATCGGTGGGTGTCCTCGGTTTTCTCCTCGATTTACCAAACCGGTGGGTGTCCACGATTTTCCCCCAACCGGTGGGTGTCCCCGATTTTCCTCAGAAGATCACACTGGCGACATTCGAGCATGTGCTCGTGCCCGCCTCACACACCTCGTACACGTAGCTACCACCCCCTTTACTGTTGATGTTGTCGGTATAGCTGCCGGTGTTTGGCACCGGGCCGACAAGTGGCGCGCCATCCCGGTAAATGCCAATCTGTGCAACCTCCGTGCCAGACCAGGTCAGGCTCACCGCCTGGCGGCCCTTGACCTTGTAGCCACTGGCGCTGAGGTCGATAGCCTGTGCAGGCGGTGGGTTGGGCGGCGGAACCGTACCAGAACCGTTATCCGAACGAATCAGAAGATGATCGATTTGCACTGAATGGGAACTGGTATCGCCTGCCACACGCTGATTATCCTTGACGCGGACGTATACCGGGCCGCTCAGGGATGACGGTAGTGTGAACTGCTGCGCGCCGGAGTTGCCGGCGCTGTTCCAGGCGTTGGCACGATAGCTGTACAGCGTGTCGGCGAGCAGGTTGTCATCCAGGTAGCTGGTGGTATTGGCGGGTAGGGATGCAATTTGCGTGAAATTTATGCCGTCATCTGATGACCGCTCCAGATCGAAACCGGATTCCTCCGCAGACGTGTCTACCCAGCCCAGTTGAATCGTAGTGTGGCTGGTAGTTGCCGCCGTCAATTCGGAGGGCGGTGACGGCGGGATTGGCGTGATCGTGGTGGGCGCCCTGGTTGTGCCCGATCTCGTGGGCAAAGGAGTAGTAGCCGGTGGCGCAGGTGCGGTGCACGACGCTGAAGGCGGCGGAGGCGAAGCCTGTCGATAAACTGGTCATGCGATAGGCGATACCACAGTACTGTGGTTCTTCCTCTATCAGGCTGACCAGATCGGCGCCATAGCTGTCGCGCAGCGCGTGCAGCTCATCCATATAGCCATCGCTGGTGCTGCGCAGTCTGCCTAAATCGGTGCTCATGTTGCCCGATTCAGTGTAAGTGGTGAGAACTGTGTGCACCAGGTTCAGGCGCGGGCTCATGCCGCTGTTGGCGTAGGCCTGGTTGGATTCTGCCACAGCCAGGATGATCAGTGCGTCGGTGCCTTCGATTCCATGCAGGGACTCGACTGCCGGTGTGTAGGCAACCAGTACGTCCAGCATCGGTCCGCCGCCCGCAGCAGCGGCTGCACCCTCGGTTCCTGTTCACATCGCTCTTATTTTCCCCGGTGCCGCATGCCGGCATTGTCGGGTAGTGCTGTGTATAAAAGCCTACGCGGGGGCTTTGATAGTGAAAACAAAAAACTGGAGAAAACTCCAATTAATTCGGTTATATCGTGCAGGAGCTTTTGGTTATATCTGAGGGATGCAAAGGGGGTAGCAAAGTGAGGATACACTAGCGCAGTGATGATTCAGGACACCCATCACTTAACCCTGGCGATATCGAACCCATCTGCCAATAGGTGGGTGTCCTCAATTTTTGTCAGGAATTTTTACGGGAGCGAGGTAGGTTTTGTGACGGGGTTCACACAATTTCGTAACTCCCTGTCAGCTTTTGTTACGCCCTTCGTCAACTTGTTCGGGGAAAGTCTGCTAACCAACTGTATTTAATGAATAAAACATAAGTGGCTCGATTTGTGCCTATATATAATTTAATTATTAGTGTATCTCTTTTTACTCAAAGCGGTGATAAGAATGAAGTTGAGAACGAAACTGGCAGCGCTGTTTTTCTCCTGGATAATGGCAGGAGCGGTTAACGCCGGCGTGATACTCGGATCCCCGATCCTGGGTGGTCAGCTGCTGGTGGCAACAGACGGCAACGTGTATGCGGAGTTTCTGGGCAGCGATGCGGGCTATTTTAATGCCCTGTATCTCAGTGACTGGGGTGGCGGTGAAATTTTCAACAAAGACAGCGTGGGTGGTAGCTCGCTGGACCTGGGTATCTTCTCGGCCGGGACCGAGTTGGTATTTCGAATCGACGTATTCCGTAACTGGTGGAGTTTTATTCTCGGCGATACTGGACAGAGTTTCTTCAGTGGCGACGGCTCTCGTAACCCCGATGGCCTGGCGCACGTCGAGGCGATTACGACCCTGCAGGATGGCATATACATGACCACGGTTGGTTTCGAAGACCTGCTGGGTGGCGGTGACCAGGATTACAACGACTTCATGTTCAGGCTCACCAATGTGTTGGATCCAATAGCCGTTCCGGAACCGCCCGTTCTGTTCCTGTTGGCTTGCGGTTTGATCGGTCTTGTCTTGCAGCGCCGGAGGGTTTTTTAGAAAACCACGCCGGCGATATTCGAGCAGGTATCGGAGCCCATTTCGCATACTTTGTACAGGTAGCTATCATCCCCTTTGCGGATAATGTTGTCGGTGTAGCTGCCATCGTTGGCTTCCGGAGTGGTAAGCAACGAGTCACCCCGGTAAATATCGACCTGGTCAGTTTTCGGGCCGGACCATTTCAGTTCGATCGTGTCGTGGCTGGTAGCTTCCGCTGTCAGTCTGGAGGGTGGAGACGGTGGAGTCTGCGCTGAAGTGTTGACAGCGATGAGTGAGACGCAGCCAAACAATGCTGCGAAGGCGGACTTACCCCACGGAATCTTGAATCTGTTCATCCTCATTACCCCTGGACTCTGACGGTCCCTGTTCACATCATTCTTATTTCCCTGGTGCCGGATACCGGCATTGCCGGGAATGTGCTGTATATAAGCCTACGCCGGGATTTTGGCGGTGAAAACAAAAAACTGGAGAAAACTCGAGTTAGTTGGTCAACTTGCCATCATGTTAGGCTATTTTGGCAAATATGAGGAAACCTATCCGTGGGTATCGGTGCAGCAGCTCATCGCGGATTTTACAGCCGACATCGATCAACTACGAGGAGATCAAGATGATTAAACACCGTATCCATATCGGTACTGAAGCGCCTGATAGGGGGTTTGAGCGGTTTGTGGATGCCTGGCAACGGGCAGAACAGGGTGAACTGACGGAAACGGAAGTTCACTTGAACTTTGAAGATCTGTCCATGTTGCTTGCCATTCTTACGCCGCGTCGCCTGGAGGTTCTGAAAACATTGCGTCAGAAAGGGCCGCTGAGCGTTCGAGCATTGGCGACGACATTGGAACGCGATTATAAAAATGTGCATGTTGACACGAGAGCACTGGAAGAGGCCGGCTTACTGGAACGTACCGAATCCGGCACATTGCAGGCGCCCTGGGATATCATCGATGCGCATTTGAGTCTTGTGGCATAAGTGGTGTTGCCCATAAGGACGACGTTTGATCCTGATCCTGCCCACTAATGAAGGACACCCACGAATTAAAATGCCAGAGTGGGAAGTCAGGACACCCATCGTTTGAACGGTCGAGAAAAAGGGAAGTCAGGACACCCATCAATTGGCAATGTGATGCTGGCAGATATTCTTCACGTGGGCCCGATAGTGGATACCGACTCAGCTCTGGCCTGCGCCAGGAGTTCTTTCCAGTCATTCGGGGGGTGGCCGCTGGCTAGCATTTTTTCGAAGACACGGTACGCATCTGTCTTGCTGTTATAAGCTCTCTTACTGGCTTCATCGTTCACCCATGCATAGACGATAATTTTGGATTCTGAGTGGAACCGAAAGAAGAGTCGATACTGCTGGAAGAACTTCGCGCGAAACCAGTGTTTGTGATGGGCTCCCAAAGTTGATCCCTGACGGTATTCCGCTAGCGTGGGATCTTGCGGAATCACTTCAAACGCCAGTTTGAAAATCGCTGCAAGGCGCTTGGCTGCGCTCTTCTTTATATAATTGACAGGATATTTACTACGCTGCGCCTCAACTTGCTTCTCCAGACTTGTGATCTGATCCAGGAAGAGTGGATGCGCAAAAATGCTCCAGCCGTTGATGATCAGCAGTTCAGACTGCGTCAAGTTTATCCGTCCTCGTCAGATAACGGAGCGCCCAGATCAACCTCAACCTTGGTAACCAGTCCCCGAATGCGATCAACCAAATCATTGTTAATAGCCGTTATCTGCTCGGGATTTTGGGAGAGGTCGCGAGCCAGGAAAGACAAAAACTGATCCAGGACAGGGTCACCCTCGTTCGCATCAGCCCGGGAAAGTAGCACCTGTCCATCGGCGAGCACCGTATAACGGATTTTCTCGCGCTTGTTCAGTTGCAAAGCTTTTCTCACGGCAGCTGGTACCGTGGTTTGGTAGCGGTCAGTCAACGATGATTCACTGACCAGGATGGCATCACTCATACAAAACCTCATCGGCTAGTATTACTTACATTCGCACAGGGTAATGCATTTGCATTGCCTTATCAACCCGCGGGGAAGTAGGGAAAGGGGAAGTAGGGACACCCATCATTTGAACGGTCGAGAAAAACAAAAATAACACACATCATTTGAATGCCAGGTTGTTGACGGTCTGGCATTCCAGGTCTAGCCTTTAGCATGGTCTGGCAAGGTATCTGCCGGATAATCACCCCGGGAGGGGGTCAAGGATGACCGTAGCCCGCAGTACTTTGGTGTCGCTGGACGACACACCCTATTACCATTGCATAGCACGTTGTGTACGCCGCGCATTCTTGTGTGGCTTCGACAGTTACAGTGGTCAGGACTTCAATCATCGTCGCCAGTGGCTGGTGGATAGATTGAAAAAGCAAGCAGCTGTTTTCGCAGTGGATATTTGCGCCTATGCCATTATGGCTAACCACTATCACGTTGTTCTTAGGGTCAATAGGAGTCTCGCGCATTCGTGGTCTGATGATGAAGTCATCGAACGGTGGACGCGATTGTTTCGCGGGCCATTATTGATCCAGCAGTACCAGGCGGGAAGTTTGCTAGGGGACGCCGAGCGTAAAACTGTCAGGGATATTGCCGGAGTCTGGCGAAAGCGGTTACATGACATCAGCTGGTTCATGCGCGGTGTTAACGAATTTATGGCACGACGGGCTAATGCGGAAGATGACTGTAGAGGTCGCTTCTGGGAGGGGCGTTTCAAATCCAAAGCTCTACTAGACACGAACGCATTACTGTCCTGTATGGTTTACGTAGATCTCAATCCTATCCGGGCAGGAATCGCACCGGATCTCTTGAAGTCTGATTTTACGTCGATTCAGGAGCGCCTTCGAGCCGTGGCCAAGCTTAAAAAAGGCAGTGCAGCTCCGGTAAATATAGATACGCCAGTGTTACCTTTGGCCGCGACTTCCG
>PVMK01128225.1_pt1 | contig 16087 bp, 16 predicted proteins | sample 1853481 | NCBI WGS metagenome assembly PVMK01 (sample SAMN08533507, study PRJNA380276) | Marine sediment metagenome, whole genome shotgun sequencing project.
GTAGCGGTACTATATATTCCCTTAATCATGCGGAGTCGTTATTTTTTCTGACCGGCGTAGGACCATCCCCCACATCATATCTTGTCTCCCAGTTAATCTGACCTCATTAAGTGAGTGAATGTCATCTATGGCAATAAAAGGGAGTATTGTGCTGTGGCCATGATCTCGTTCGATGCCTCGATTTATCATCCTGTTAGCGATGGCTTGCCTTTTCAGTCAATGTAACCTCTTGATTTCTTTCACTTAAAGATAAATATATGGAGATATTTTCAACATGGCGGTAACGATTATTCTGACCCTCTCACTTCTGGGATTGGTCATCGCGTTTTATTATTCTTCCTCGACCCGAAAAATCCCCATCGATTTGGGTATCGACGATCCCGACCTCAAGAAGCGTCTGGCTAAGATCCACGCGGCTATCGCCAATGGGGCCATGGCATTCCTCAAGCAGGAATATAAATTCATGGCCATCTTTATGGTGGTTTTTGCGGCGATCATTGCGGTCCTCATTGATGATCATCACACCGACTATGTGAATGAAGGGATTTATACCGCCATCGCGTTCCTTGTGGGCGCGATCATTTCGATTGCGTCGGGTTTCATCGGCATGAAGATCGCGACACAGGGCAATGTGCGTACCACGGTCTCAGCCAATAAATCCCTTGCCGATGCGTTTAAGGTTGCGCTTCATTCAGGGTCTGTCATGGGTTTTGCGTTGGTCAGCTTAGCCTCCTTAGGAATTCTTGGGGTGTATCTTCTGCTCGTGAACATCATGCCGGCCGAACTCCCGACGCATGTGTTGATGGAAGTCATTGCCGGCTTTGGTCTCGGGGGTTCGTCTATTGCGTTATTCGCACGTGTGGGAGGTGGCATTTTCACAAAAGCCGCTGATGTCGGTGCTGATCTAGTGGGTAAAGTTGAAGCGGGTATTCCTGAGGACGATCCTCGGAACCCTGCGGTGATTGCCGATAATGTCGGTGACAACGTCGGTGATGTGGCCGGCATGGGTGCTGACTTATTTGGTTCCTGTGCTGAAAGTACCTGCGCAGCGATGGTGATTAGCGCTGTGGCCTTTTCCGGCATGGTCGATGCGTTGTTGTATCCCATCGTCATCTCTGCTGTCGGAATCCCCGTGAGTCTTTTAACCATGATGATGATTAGGGTCGAGACCGAAGACCAAGTGGGTCCAGCCCTGAAAAAGATGCTGATCATTTCCAGCGCGTTGACGGCGGTTGTGATGTTTTTCGTCACCAAGCTCATGGTCCCCGATTCCTTTCAAATCGGTGGTGAGCCGTATACGGATCTGGGTGTATATTTTTGTTTCCTGGCAGGCTTAACTGCGGGGCTCCTCGTTGGCCTGATGACCGAGTATTACACCTCACATGACTATGCTCCTGTGCGAGAAGTGGCGAAATCGTGCGAAACCGGTTCGGCCACGAATATCATTTTTGGTTTAGCTCTCGGCTATAAGAGTGCCGTGGGCCCCTATATCGCGATTGGTCTGGCCATCTATATCCCGCGGATGCTGGCAGGTATGTATGGGGTGGCTATCGCCTCTCTTGGTATGCTGGGTCCCCTGGTGATTGCGCTGACCCTCGCTGTGTACGGCCCGATTTCTGATAATGCCGGTGGCATTGCTGAAATGGCCGGTATGCCGGAGCATGTGCGTAAACGGACTGATGTTTTGGACGCTGCCGGGAATACCACCGCTGCCATAGGCAAAGGTTTCGCCATCGGTGCAGCGATCCTCACCTCGTTGGCCCTGTTCGCAGCATTTCTGACACGGGCTGATTTGTTGCTTAAGGAACAGAATGGACCAGAATCTGATCTCTTAGGCAGTATTAATTTGCTTGATCCCCTGGTCTTTACCGGTTTGTTTATCGGTGCGATGTTACCGTCGTATTTTTCTGCGATGACCATGAAGTCTGTGGGGACGGCGGCCTATAAGATGATTGAAGAGGTCCGACGTCAGTTCCGAACCATTCCCGGTCTTATGGAAGGGAAAGCCGAGGCGGATTCTGATCGATGTGTGGCCATTTCAACTCAAGCGGCGTTGAGAGAAATGATTGCCCCGGGCATTCTGATCATGGGTACCCCTCTGCTTGTTGGTTTCCTGTTTGACATTCAAGCGCTCGCGGGTGTCCTGGCCGGGTCTCTTGTCGCTGGTGGCGTCATGGCCATCTCCTCTTCCAATAGTGGTGGCGCGTGGGATAATGCGAAGAAATATATTGAAGCTGGAAACTTGGGTGGGAAGGGCACGGATATTCATAAAGCGGCGGTGGTTGGCGATACCGTCGGAGACCCGCTCAAAGATACCTCAGGACCTTCGCTGAATATCCTGATTAAACTTTCGGCTATTTTGTCACTGGTATTTGTCCCATTTTTTGTGCAGTACGGAGGTTTGCTGGTCCGGTAACTTTTAAATGGAGATTCAGCCTGTCGGCATTCCCTTATTGTAATTCATGGTATGCTATAAGCGGGTGACGTTGTCAGCCATTTTTTTGCAGTTACCGTGGCCTCGGCCATTCATTTATAAATTAAGGTTATTATTGTTTCACTATTCATTATTCCTCTCCTTGTGTAGTTTTTTTTCATACATTCATTCCGTTTTCATCCCCTTCGCGGGGAGATGGCCATCATCTTTGGAATGTGGTCGCTCCTCGGATTTTTTAATTTCTTACAAGAAATTGACATGTTCCAACATCTCATGGGCTGAAGTTCCAGGCTGACTGGGCCCTGAGTTCTCCTCATCCCTTTTGAGCGTGTTCTTTTGTCGCCATAGCTGAGATGGATGGGATGCTAAGCCGGGGACTGCTCCGCCTATTTGCGTCAGCTCCCTATCAGGCCTGGCATCAGGAGCCTGGTCGAGATAAGCGATTGCAACCGCAGTCGATCAGGCTAATCTTGAACAGGCTCCTAGGAGGAATTGTTAAACCTAGAAACGGTGGTTGAGCGCGAAAAAGCTGCGGTTTCTAGGTTAAATAACGGGCTGGAAAGGAACGACCAATTTATGGATACACCGAGTCGACCGGACAAGCCATTCTTCCCTCAAGCAGGAGAGCCGCAAGGGGTTCTGTCCGAGGATATGGAAACCCTGATGCATGTCATTTCCCATGACCTTCGCGCCCCCATTGTGACGATTCAAGGCTTTTGTCAGGAGCTTACTATGGCCTGTGATCGTCTGAAAACATTGTTTGAAGAAGAAGCCATGTCTGATGCGGTTCGAGAACATGTCAATCCATTGGTCACACAAGATATTCCGGAGGCGGTGAGGTTTATTCGAGCGGGGGCCGATAGTGTGAATTCCGTGACATCCGGGATTCTTCGATTTATTCGGCTCGGGCAAATGGATATTCAATGGGAACGATTAGACGTGAATCAGTTGATGATGGGTATTGTCTCCTCCATGGAATTTCAACTGAAGAAGAAGGGAGTCGTCTTACAGATAGGAGATCTCCCGGACTGCATGGGCGACGATGTCTTGGTGACGCAGGTGTTTTCCAACCTTATCGATAACGCCCAAAAATATCTGGAGCCCTCGCGTCCTGGAGAAATTACTATTTCAGGAAAAACCGTCAATGGATGGTCGGTCTATGCCATTACCGATAATGGCATAGGCATTTCTCCGGAACATCATGCACGGATCTTTCAGGTGTTTCACCGTCTGGCCCCCCAACATGAAAAAGGAGAAGGGTTGGGATTGGCCATTGTGCAGAGGATTATCGATCGCCATCAGGGCAAGATTGAAGTGGAATCTTTACCCGGGAACGGTACGACCTTCCAGGTGTATTTCCCACGAGCGATTGATGTTGAAGTAGGAGGGCATGATGAATCCTGACACGACCGTACTGATCGCAGAGGATGATGACGGACATGCGGCGTTAATTGAGAAAAATCTTCGACGAGCAGGGATGGAGAAACCGTGCCACCGTTTGAGAGATGGGCAGGAAACCTTGGACTATTTCCTGGGGTCTGGCAACGCTCAACTAGGAAAGACCTTGCACCGATACCTCTTGCTTCTTGATATCAATCTTCCTCGAGTCAATGGGATCGAGGTTTTGCGGGTGATGAAAGAGCATGAGGTGTTAAAAAGAGTGCCGGTTTTAATGCTGTCTACGACGGATGATCCCCAAGAAGTCGAAGCCTGCCATTCCATCGGATGTAACTTTTATCTGACCAAACCTACAGAACCTGAAACCTTCGCACAAGCCATTATCCGCTTGGGTTCATTTTTAGACATTGTCACGGTTCCGACCATTCGCCTATGCTCCCACTCCACCATTTCCTTGAATTAGGACCTGTGACACAATAACTTAGACATCTCGCTCCCATCTTCGGGCCATCTTTGAACGCGCCTCAATCGAAAAAGCCTCAACATAGCTGTGCTATGCCTCAGATTTCTCTCCATCGTTCCGTCCAAATCTGACCCAAATCTTGGTGCGATTTTGTCAAAGTTATTGTGTCACAGGCCCTTAGGGCAAAATGTTGTCAGGCTGAAACCGGGATTCGAGGGAAGCGACGTTTCGCGGACTACAGATGTGGAGCCGAAGAGGAGTGTAGTTCAGTGCTGAACCAGGCTTAAGAAGTTCCTTGGAGCAATGCGAAGGAAGCCTAGCGGTGTCGCCGGGAAAGGCTGGACGATCGTAGACGGGATCCTTTCACGGTGTTCCATTTCTGGGCCCGGCTGCTTTTCCCCTTATATTTCCAACCTAAGGCTCGCAAGATCCGGCTTACATGATCAGGGTGATATTTCACCCCAAAGCTCCGGCGAATCACGGTGCCAACATGATGACATGTCCATTGATCGGCTCGTACGTTGGCCGCTCTGGGCCCTTGTTGAAGAATCTTGAGAAGATCTTGGCGTTGTTTAACCGATAAGCGGGACGGGCGTCCCGTATGGGGTTTCGATTTCAGGGCATTTTTCCCGCCTTCTTCAAGGGCATCCTTCCAGCGTTTTACAGAAGATGGAGCAGCCCCAATCGTTCGGGCAACCTCTCGAATCCCTCGGCCTTTGGCCAACATGCTAGCAGCCAGCCGGCGTCTTGCTTCTAGTTTTGCTGCACTACCTTTTGGTCTCATACAGACATTCATCGGATGGGCAGGGAGGCTACTTGAGGGTTCTGAAAGGGTGATGCACTTTTTTAAAAGAAGGCCCTAAAAAAAGAGAGTAAAGGCTAGGGGAAATAACCAAAAATTGGGTGATGCGGAAGGAGAGGACTGTCAACATCCAACAAAAATGTCCCGGCTTTTTCCAATCATCAAAAGACCATTTTTGCTCCAACCCAGGTGTTGTAGTTCGTTAATCGACTCTCAAAGCTTTCTTTGCGATAGGCTGCTTGAAAACCCGCTGTGAGCTCTATGGCGTCAGTGACCTGATAGGTAGTGAGGATATCGCCTTGCACAATATTTTCATGTTCTCCGTTGCGCTCATCTCCTTCAATTCCAGTGGTCCACCCGTTGAATTCATAATGCACCCCCATCTCGAGGCCAATCTGTTCAGTCAATTCGATCTCCAGTTCTCCCGATGCAAAGTGGTTGTAGTAGGAGATATCGTCTTCCAATTCGGATTGATGCCGTCCATCGGCCAACCCTCGTTCATAGTGATAGCCTATGGCAAAGTCTATTGTGTGGGTGAGTGCCCATTCCAGGTGTGTGCCGATCGTCCAAAATTTCGTATCCCGTTGATCAAAGGCCTTGTCGTAATTACGGAGTCCGTAGCGTCCGAGGAGCCGTAGAGTGATATCACTCGCACCCGGTAATTGTTGGTCTATAGCTGCTACCCAATAATGTGTGGTGAACTCTTCGTCTTTAAACCGCGGAGGCTGGCCTCCGCCTGCTTCGGGTTCTCTCACCTCATTTTTCCCTAAAAAGAGATCAGGACCGAAGAAGTAGCCAAGGTTAAGATTGGTTGAGGACGTGAGGTCGTGGGTAGCCTTCACGCCCAACGACCCATGATTGAATCGTGAGTTATCGACAAAGACAAAGCCTTGACCCCGGACGAGGAGTTCTGTGTTTCTCCCCATGAGATCGAATGTTGTGGTGACCTGAGCCACAGGTTCATACACGAAACTGTCACCCTGGTCCGCCAGAGCACTATCGAGAGCCGGTTGCGTGGGATCCTGATTTCGAGATAATCGCCGTGTGGCAGAAAATAATGCGACATCATCCGTATAATACACTTGACTTCGGAGGTCCAACTCCCACTCAGCCATGCATGGAGATGCGATTGTCGCAAGGAAGACCAGCACAAGAAGCGGAAAAATGATGAAGAGATGCGAGCCCTTTTGGCTGATTAATGATCGTAGCTTCAAAGTTAGGCGTATCATTCCTTTATCTTATTGTCTGAGCATCTTTTACTGAAAAGCCTGCTGAAGACTCTCGGCATTTTGGCCCATGATGCTGAGAAAATCGCCACTCTCCGTGACATTGCCTGCGGGGTCAAATATCAGGCTGTCGATACCTAACGATTTCAGTTGTTCCACAGACTGTGAATTGGGCTCACCTTCCCAGATCATCCACTTGGCAGGGTGATTGCGCAGAAGCGTTTCCAATTCCAACCATTGCCGGGCATCTGGCACATCATCGGGTTCCCAGAGAACGCTTCGAATATTCAAGTCATAGCGCCGGGCAAAATAGTCGTATATGGGGTGAGAGGCGACCAGTGGCTGCGCCCGGTTGTTCGTCACGATTTGTTCAAGGCCTCATAGCGCGTGGCAAGATCAAAAAAGCTGAGTTGGCTGGGTGTCGGCATGAGCAATCCTCCTTGGCCTGGGAGTATCGCAAATGCCGCACAAATTGTCAGGGGTTTTTAGAGATGCCCAGAAGGTTGTTACTCCTCCTTGGCTAATTTGGCACAGAATAATTCCAAGATCTTTCGAAAAATAAATAACGCCGTATCTTGGGGGGATGCAGCAATAGCTAATTCGCCAGCTTCCCTGACTGCATGTGCGGTGACAGCAAATCGTTGGGCCACTTTCATTGCATCTTCCAAGTCTAACTCCGTTCCTCGTCGAAGTTTAGCTATAATGAAATCCACAGGATGGAGGAGGCGTAATTGGATTCTCTGTTCGTCCATAAGCAGAGTGGAACGTTCCCGATAGCCGGGAGGCATGGCGACCACGGACCATCCGGAAATGTTTTCTCCGAGATCGGCTGGAATATGATTATCATGAAAAAAGTTTACCAGGGCCTCTAGGTCTCCTTTCAATTCTCCATCTACATCCCGAGTAGCACGATCAGGAAATCCATAGGCCTGAAGCGCTAGCCCTCCAATGAGGAGCAGGTCCACTGTGGCTCCAGTCTTTTGCACGTACTGCTGCAAAAGTTCTTGGATGTGATTAATCGTGAGGGGACGATCGAGCGACAAATTGGAGGGCCTCGGCAAACACGCGGTATTCACGGGGATCAATGGCATTCGGTTGATGGGGAAGAGGACTACGGTCTATGGTTGCATGGATGAGGGTTCGATACGCAGTATACCAGCTGCAAGCTTTTGTGAAGGCCGACTGCACATCTTGGTGTGCCAACCAAGGATTTACATCAAGCTGATCGTTGAAAAGAATTTCTAACCACAGTAGACGAATGGCCTGAGGATGGTTTAACGCTTCCTTTAAGGAGGAGACTCCCGTATACGTGGGTAGGATTTTCAAAAGGGTGGGAACGTTAGTAGCGGAGGGAGATTTCATGTCAAAAGTGTAGGGGATCAATGGTGTAACTCGCAACCCATACCCGTTTTTCAGAAACCCTATCCTTAGCCAGGATTGTACCATTTTCCCCATTGTTTTACGGAAAAACTTTTTTGAGATTCTCAATATTCTGGTGCATCACGGTAAGAAAATCCCCCTTGTCGGGAATATTGCCGGAAGGGTTAAACACCACGCTGTTGACACCAAAGGATTTTAATCGATTTACCGTTTTCGATGTTGGCTCATTCTCCCAGATCATCCACTTGGCAGGGTGATTGATTAACAGTCTTTCCAGTTCAGCCCATTGTTGCGTGTCAGGCATATCTTCGGGTTCCCAGAGAACGCTTCGAATATTCAAGCCATAGCGCCGGGCAAAATAGTCGTATATGGGGTGAGAGGCGACCAGTGGCTGCGCCCGGTTGTTCGCCACGATTTGTTCAAGGCGTTGATCCAAATCGAGCAGGTCATTTTTTAAATCCGAGAAATTCGTTTCGAATGATTTCTCGTGTTGCGGGCTGAGATTGACTAGAGCCTTGAGCACCGCTTCGGCTTGTTGGATTGCCTGTTGGAAATCAATCCAGGTTGTGAAGGCCAGGCCGGCATGAGCATGTTTCCCTTGCGGCCCATGTCGATGGGTGGTCCTTTCCTGTATGGGGATGTACTTGGCTTTGAAGGCATATGACGAATCAACTAATTTTCTTCTTGGTAAGGTCACCTTATCCAGCCATTTGCTGTAGGTGGCCCCATTCAATAAAATCACGTCAGCTGATTGATAGGCGAGGACCCCGTCGTGTTGAGGATTCCAAAAGGCCGGGTCGACATTTGGTGGAATAGGAAAAATTGTTTCGACATGGTCGTTGCCGATCCTTTCCGTGAAGTACAGCAGTGGATAGTTGGTGACCGCCACCACGGGCTTGTGCTTTTTTACTGTGTCTGCCAGGCCAAGGGAAAAATTGACAACGACAAGGAACAGACAAAGGGGTAGGGAAAATCTTAGAATTGCTTTTCTCACGGAACGTCTCTCACGACACCAAACTCAGAATTGTCTGAAACCTCTGTATTCACGACCATCAGGACAAGTCTTTCGGTCAGTGTCCTGAAGTAACAATAGCTACCCATGTCCATGTCTGAAGAGTCTATCCGCATTCCACCCTTTACAAGCAATGGGCTAGGAAGATCGAAAATTGTAAATGTTTAGACTCCATCTCTCAGACATTGTAGGATAGCATTCAAGTATAGGTGGACTTGGTTGTGGCCCGTGCATCCTTACTCCGTCATCCTCGCGGAGAGCCTGCTTTCGTGGAGTTGGGGGAAGGAATCTCTCCGCATTGCTGTCATTCCCGACATTTGTAATCGGGAATCTATCTGTGCCCTGTCACTGCAAAGATGGATCCCCGCTAATTACTTGCGGGGATGACGAAAGAGTGAAATAGATACCTGCCCCTGCCAAAGACTACAGGGGCAAGCTCACAAACACGCAGGTATGACAAAATGGGGATGGATGCCTGCCAAAAAACTGCGGGCATGACGCTTGGCGAATCCAGACACTGCACGCATTCCCAAATTCGCCTAATACTATCAGTCACCTGAAATACAGGTTTTTACAGTTCAATGATGTCCTTGTCCAAATAGATCAATTCGGACATTAGCACAAAGGAGTTTTTCATGTTTATGGTATGTCGATTAGCATTGGTTGTTTCTCTTGTTCTGATGGGAGCATGTGCGACGACTCAACAGGCAAACGATGTGGTCACGGCAGGATTTCTGGATGATTATTCAATACTTCAGGAAGGTTCCGGGGATTTTGAAGCTCTTCAGCGATATGTGAACCCCATTGCGGATTGGAAAAAATATACCAAGGTTATGATTGATCCGGTCCAACTTTGGATGGGACAGGGGTCTTCTCTACGTAATATTCCAACAGAAGAACGCCTCCGTTTAACCTCGCTCCTCTTTGGCAAAATACGGGATGGCTTATTGGCGGATTACCGGGTTGTCCGTGAGCCCGGTCCTCATGTCATGCGTATTAGTGTGGCACTGACAGAAGCCAGGTCCTCAAATGTGATATTAGATACGATCTCCAGTGTCCTTCCAACAGGATATGTCGTTTCCGGTACAAAATCGCTCGCCACAGGAACGGGAACGTATGTTGGCAGCGCTAGCGTAGAAGCCAAAATTACCGATGCAGAACTTGGGATTCTTTTAGCCGCTGCTGTGGATCGTCGTGGAGGTGCAAAATCTTTGTCAGGAGTCACTTCAGAATGGGATGACGTCGAAGAATCATTCCAATTCTGGGCCAGTACTCTCCGCTATCGCCTCTGCCAATTGCGTGGTGAACGAAGTTGCGTAAAACCCAAGGCATAGGATTTGGATATTGGAAGGAGAGCCTTTCTCCTTCTTCTTCGATATGGGAAGCATTGCCGGAGAAAACCGGCGGTAATAATTCCCAATCTAAACTCACAGACATTTCAGGGCGTCCAGCCCCTTTCGTGACCGATGACTAGTACGATTCGTGCGAGGACGAAGGTGTAACCTTTCCCCAGAATGATCGGTACATAAAAAACGTATAGGCAAGGATCAAAGGAAAGCCGATACCGAACCAAATGAGTCCCACCTGTAACCCGTAGGCAGATGCCGCGGAATTATAAATTGTCAGGTTGTAACTCTGGTCGGTTGTCGAAATCAGGAGGTTCGGATAGTAGCCCCAGACAGTGATCCCAATGCCGGCCAAAATAAATAGGCACGATGCAAAGAAGGCCGCAACATCCCGACCCTTCTGGCAAAAGTATAACATCAACCCCAAGGCCACCGCGGCCGCAAGGGGAATCACATACCCTATCGGATATGCAGAGTAATTAGCACTCAGGATCGGCTGGACATTCTTGAGAGAAAGTAGATTCAACAGGATAATAGGGATCAGGGCCCACCCGCCAATCTTCGCCAATCGATGCGCCCGTTGGTGGAGATCACCTTCGGTTTTCATCGCAATATAATACGCTCCATGAATACCCAGTACGGTGGCTCCTAAGATCCCTGTTGAGACCGTGTAGAGATCCAAAATGCCCGGCTCAGCCCCTGGTAAGAACGATGTCCAGAACGGCGTAAGGAAATAGCCTTCCGCGTTGAGTGGAACCCCGCGAACCAGATTGCCAATCGCGGCGCCAAAAATCACCGCTAACAGAAGACTTGAAACCGAAAATGTGACATCCCATATCGGTCGCCACAGGGGGTGATCCAAATGAGATCGGAGTTCAATCGCTATCCCACGCAACATCAGCAACCACAACACCAGGATGAGTGCCAGATAAAAGCCGCTAAATCCTGATGCATAGGCTTTGGGAAAGGCGAAAAACAACAAGCCGCCCCCCGCGATCAACCACACCTCGTTCCCGTTCCACACGGGCCCGATGGCATTCAGGGTGAGACGACGTTCCTCGTCGGTCTGTGCCACGAACATATAGATAATCCCTGTGCCAAAATCGAATCCATCCAGCACAATATAAACCGCCAGCATCAGCGCAACGGCAATAAACCAAAATGTCTCCATGAACAAAGTCCCTTCCTAATAAGGCGAATGCCCCTTGAGTGCTTCGCCATCTGCGCTCTTGGTTCCTGGACCGTGAGAGACCGTTTCGGAAAACATAAATAAAAAGAGGATGCCTAGGAGAAAATACATTCCGACAAATCCTATAAATGTGAAAAGCACATTGCCGGAATGGACGAGGGGAGAAATGCCTTCCGATGTCCGCATCAAACCATAAACCAGCCAGGGCTGCCGTCCCAATTCCGCCGTCATCCAACCAGCCGTTGTCGAAATATACGGAAACGGGGTAATCAACAAAATACCCCACAGGACCAGTTTGGTCTTGAAGAGCTTTCCACGCCACAACAAGAGTGCGGCGGGAATCATGATGGCCACAAAAATCGATCCCAGCCCTACCATGATGTGATAGCTGTAATACAAAAGTGGAATATTATCGGGCCATTCCTCCCGGGGAAAGGCATCCAACCCTTTCACTTCCGCCCAAAGCTCATCGTACACCAACAGACTTAAACCCCAGGGGATCGTGATAGGATTATCAATGGACAGGGTTTCCATATTAGGCTGACCAACGAGCACCATGCCCGCTCCTCGCTCTGTCTGAAAGAGACCCTCAAATGCGGCACCGGTGGCGGGTTGATGTTCAAAAACCTGCTTGGCATTTCCATGGCCCGTTGGGAACAGAAGAAGAAGGCTGGCTATGGCTCCAGCCGTCACCCCGGTCCGCAAAAATGTCTTGGCATAATCCGTATGCCGATTGGAGAGGAGATAAAAGGCCCCAACCCCGGCCATGACAAACGAGCCTGTGGCAACGGCAGCTGTCATAGTATGTGAATATTGCCAGAGTAACCATGAATTCGTGAGGAGGCCCCATAAACTGTTCACGTGAAAACTTCCATCTGCAGCGATCGTATACGCCACGGGATGCTGCATCCACGCATTGGTTGCCAAAATGAAAAATCCAGAGAGCCAGGACCCCAGAAACAACATCAGGGATGCCATCCAATGAATCCGTGGGCCAAACTTCTTCTCTCCAAATAACAGGAATCCAAGGAACGAGGATTCCAGGAAAAACGAGAACAGACCTTCCATGGCCAATGTTTGGCCGATCACTCCCCCGGTCAACTCTGAAAACTTCGCCCAGTTGGTGCCGAACTGGAATTCCATTGGGATTCCCGTGACGACACCAAACGCAAAGCTCAGGGCAAAAATCTTAATCCAAAATCTGGCGGCATCGTTGAAATGTTCGTCATGGGTCCAGAGCGCACGACTTTTCAAGTAAAGGATCAATAAGGCTAACCCCATCGTCAGCTGGGGAAAGAGATAGTGAAACGTGATCGTAAACGCAAACTGAAAGCGGTCGTATAACAGGGCGGTTTCCATGCTGATGATCCCTAGGTCAGAGTTGAGAGGAGAAACATCATTCCGTTCTCCTTATGAATCAGCTTTGTGTAGCTTTAGTGAGTTTCTTCTAAAACATCTTTGGGAAGAGAGAAAGGCGTGGATTCTACAGGCTTACCCATGAACAACATGCCCCCACCAGGTCGGCTGATATGGGCTTTTTCGTAAATGAACTCGAACAGCGTCTCCGCCTCTGTAACTGAGACAACGAAGTTCACCATCCTGACTGAAGTTGATTGGGGAAGACGGCCTTTTTTGGTCTTGGCTTCCCGAAGGGCAGCAATGCCACGGCAGGCAACACTGTCAGCACCAAAGATACCCTTTTCATCACGCAAAGTTCGGAGCAAGGTTTTGTCCGTGCCGTCGTCCGGCAGAATACAGGTAATGATCTGACGGGCCTCTAAAGGCATGAAGTAGTCGGATTCTTGTCCGTCGCTCATGATCCTTCCTGTGCTGACCCCTTTTTTTGTAATCGCTCCTTTAGGGTCTCTGGAATATAGGTGGCGACTTTTTCCAAGGGGGTGATGTACAGAAAACCCCTGGCTGGAGCATCGAGCTGGCCGGCTTTATAAATGTTGTTGGCCACGATCTCACGCTGTTCGGTAGACACCAAGACGGTGACGACATCCTTTTCTGCATCCACCGCAACTCCCAGTATTCCCAACCGTTCGCGAATTCCTATTCCTCGACCCTGGTGGACCAATGCTGCGGTTGCTCCAGACTCTCGTGCGGCTTTTATGATCACGTCAGCGTTTCCTGTTGGCACCACGCAGGTAATCATGGCGACATCCGTGAGAAAAGTCATGTTAGTACTCATAATACGGCTTGAGCCTCCTGTACCTGTGAGACCGTCCTGGCTTCAGTGGCCGCACGGGCCTGTGCCCTGGCTTTGTAGTCTGACCAAAGACCGGTCATCAATACTGTCACAATGGGGCCGATGGAGGCCATGGAAAGAATGCCAAAGCCTTCTACTGCGTGCGTGGCTTGACCGAACCCCAGACCCATGGCCAGGACCAGCGGGACTGTGATCGGTCCCGTGGTGACACCGGCGCTGTCCCAGGCCACGTTGACGAACGCCTCACTGGAAAAAATTGTGAGCACGAATGCCAGGAGGTATCCGCCCAAGATCAACCAGACTAACGGGAGATTAAAAATCAGCTTGGCCAAACCTGTGGCAATACCAATTGCGACCCCAAGTGAGACTGCCATAATCAAGGTCTTTTTCTTGAATACCCCGCTGGTGAGATTTTCGGCAGTTGTCCCCAGCGCATTCAGGGCTGGTTCCGCAACCGTCGCGCCAAAACCAAGCCCCCAGGCAAATGCCAGTGAAAGGATCAGACCAACCGAATAGACATAAATGGGTGAGATCGGTACGTTTGAAAGGGTCATGAATGCTGCGGGAACGAGGCTGCCCACGTTACCACCTAATTGTGAAAGCCCGAAGGTCAGCCCCAGGTTGAAGATGCACATGCCGATGATCGTGAGGCCAATGCCATACACAATCTCGCCCATGTTATGGAGCGTCTCTTTGAGTATCAGCCTGAGTACTAAGAACAGAAACAGGACCAGTGGGAGAATCGCGCGGACCCCTAAGACAATCTCCATACCGGGACTGCGTTCATACCAGGTAGGGACTGCGGCTTGAACCACTTCGGAACCATGATTGGCAGCGGCAATAATTTCGGCCGGTGTCACCGTGGATGCGACGTAAATACCCAGCATAAGCACCCCGATGATGGGAAAGAGAGAGGCCAGGGTCACAATGCCGAAACCGGATAATCCTGAATCTCCTTTCCCCGCTGCCGCAGCAATACCGATACCCAGCGACAAGACCAATGGCACGGTGACGGGACCTGTGGTCACAGCGCCGGCATCCCACGCCAATCCCAGTATGTTGGTCAGATTAGGATCAGATGCCACGTATAGGGTCAATGTGAGAACAGGGGCCAGAGACCCGTAGATTAACGGTTTAAGGCTCCAGCCATACAAGAACCGTAAGGTGCCAATGACTGCCGCCAGGCCCACGCTGAACCCTATCACCAGTACGAGGGCGTCGGACCAGTTATTCAGCAATTCATAAAGATATGCCGCACGCTCCACCGCGACATTTTGACCGGCAACCTTTAATGCGCCTATAGCCGGCTCGGCAAAGGTGACACCGATTCCGAGAAGAAGTGTGACAAGCAATACCAACGGTAAGGCTGATTTTTCCGGCAGGCGCTTGCCGATGATGGTGCCGAATGGCATGAGTCCCAGCTTGAGGCCTTCCAGGAAAAACATCAGTCCAACAATGACGGCAAACAGGCCACTGATGATCACCCAGGAATTTTCGACCAGTTGGCGCAAAATCAAGACCTGGAACAACGCCAGGTAGAGTCCCAGTGGGATAACTGATTTGACCTGCTCCATAAACCGAACCGAGATATAGGGGCGTAGAAGTTTGTAGATTTCCCCTGGTGTCAGTTTGATCGGGGGTGCTTGGTAGGGAATGAGATGCCCTTGGGAATCCCATTCTAATTTGGGTTTGAGCGCGTTGAAACTCAGTTCATCGAATCCATATCCTAACTCGCGCTGATAGTCTCCGTATCGATAAGAATCTGCCATAATTTTTTTACTTTGTTGGACCTATAGTGATTCCTGAAGTGTACTCTTTTTAGTTTTTTCGGGAAAGGAAAAAATGTGTACAAGGAATTTTGCAGAGCTATAGTCAGACAAGTATCCCAGAATGTTTAATAGCGGGCAACTTTTTCAGATGGAATTAAGACCTCCATCAGCGTTTGCCCGATTGAACCGGAAGGCGGTTTTGAATAAGGTATCAGGAACCTTATTTATAATCTTTTTCAATGTTCATTCTCCTACCGATGGTTCAGGCGGTAGATTGGATCAAAATAGAGTGTTAGTTGGGTTTAACCGGTCAATGAATGTGCATCTGAACGTGGATGCTGACTACCCTCCAAACCGTCAATGCGGCCGGGTCGGGTGTTTTTAACGATAAAAACTGTATCCTGCTTGGCCAGTGTTTCTGACCCGGTGATTCGTAAATGAATGAAAATTGAGGCCCTGTTGTAAGAAGCCGAATGACTATAGGAAAATTCCATTACACGTAAAGAATTTCTCTTTCACTTAAATGGGCTGGGGATCACGGGAGTGATTTGAATACGAAAATTCCAGGCGGTGCCGAAGTCGTCAGGGCGAATCACGGAGTATTGCGGTTCGAATCGCAATTTGATTGGGACTTTTCCCCAGCGAACCGTCTTGGTGATGCCCAACCCGATTGGAAGCGTGAGTTTGTTTCCGCTGTCTGCCTCCCAATCGATGACCACGGTAGGCCCCATGCCGAGTGACATGGCCCCAGGAAATGATCTTCGTATGACATATTGAATATCGGTCTGACTAATGTGGTCGCGGTCGTTGTCCCCTGCGTAGGACCACCAATGTTGAACAAGGCCCCCGAGAATCC
>PVMK01188646.1_pt1 | contig 16087 bp, 10 predicted proteins | sample 1853481 | NCBI WGS metagenome assembly PVMK01 (sample SAMN08533507, study PRJNA380276) | Marine sediment metagenome, whole genome shotgun sequencing project.
CGAGGTGTCCATCGGCGTAAATCCCCCCAGTGGGTGGAATTTGCCCATGGACGTCGGCGTCGACGAGATCGGGCAGCGCGGATTGTCGACGTTGCACTGGAACCCCATGGGTACCGCGAAAACCGAGTACTTCGAAAAGTCGGGCGTCAGCCGGGTGCATTTCGTGTCGGGGCCGCCATCCGGCGAATACAAAAAATTTCCGGCGGTGGTGTATTTCGTCCCGTCGCATTCGTTACCAAACGACTCGGTGTACCACTCGGCCGTAAAGAGCTTGACCGCGGCTTGGGCGGTCGTAGCGGCGGTGATCCCGGCGCCTAACAGGCCGATCAGTACCAGTCTGTTGATGAATAACATCTTTGTGGTCCTCCGACGTGGACTGGGACGCGCCCCATGCGCGAGCCCCCATTTCGATCACCTTCGATCACCCTACCATCCATCAGCGAACCCGAATTCAAATCCCGAACCAAATTGCGAGACCGAAAACAGACGCCGATGAACGAGGAGGCTGGTTCCCACCACGATCGGCACCATAATCGCCCACGCCCGAATTCGCTGTCAAGCAAAAAGGTGAGCGCAGGGTGAAGAATATCTGGAAAAATCAGGGCGCTTTGAACCCCCCTGGAGCTTTCGCGCCCGAGGCTCCCATTTGCTCTCGGGCCCCGAGGGGTGGGCACCCTGCTTTGCTTTCGGGCCCCGAGGGGTGGTCGCCCCGCTAGTCCCCCGGGGGAAGCCGCGTGCGATTGCAGGTCGGGCTCCCGACGGTGCCGACGGTCAGCGCAAGAGGGTCGCGCCCAAAACGCAAAACCCCGGGCGGTCGCGGTGGACCGCCCGGGGTTCCGATCGCAACCGCGATCGGCTGTGCTTACGCGCTGACGATCAGCGCCCTCGCAGCCGGGTCGCCACTCCGAGGAGTGAGACACCCGCGACCAGCATCGCCCACGTCTGCGGCTCCGGTATGAACTTGATTCGGAGAACGGCGATGCCGCCGGTCTCGTAATCCACCTCACCGGACCAGCGCGTGAGCACCGGGCTCACCAGCTGAATCGTCCCCTTGCCGAGACCGGTGGTCGTGTTGCGGTTGTCGTAGCCCTGCGCGTAGTGGACCGTCTTGTGCGGCCCACGCGCTACGGCGGTGAGGGTGACCTTCCCCGTCGTCCACGGGAAGCGCGAGCCCTCCAAGAGGATCGAGCTAGAGGTACCCTGCGCCGTGTTGTAGTAATTCGTCAAAGCTGGTGTATATGGGCGCCCATCGTGACGGGGCCCGTCATGGGTGCGCCGACGCGCCAATCGCCTCGTAGCGCCAGTTGTGTTCGCCGAGCGAGCAGCCGCCGCCTCCCGCTTGTAGCCAGTAACAGACCTTGGTCGTCATGGCGCCCAACATCTGCATGGTTCCACCGAACTTGGCCTTACCTGTCGTCACCATGATGCTCGCGCCGATCGAGCTCGTGGCGCCCAGCGTGTATTGGAAAGTGAAGCCACCCGGCCCCTGGCCCGGGCCGAATATCCCCTGGTCGTTGCGGAGCGTCGCGTAGGTGTAGCTGTAGACGTAGGGGTAGGTGTTCGGGACCTGGCCGATCAAACCCGTCGCTCGGATGCCCCACGACCCGGATTTGGGGGCTGAGGCAAATGTGAATCCACCCAACGCGCCGCCCGTCGTCCCAGCGCTCCCCGAACCGGCGATACGGGCGCCCTTTTGGAGGCGGCCCTTGGCTGCCCCGAACCGGGTCTGGGTGCTGGTCCAGACGCCAGTCTCGTTCGCCCAGCACGAAGTGTGCTTGGGCTGGCCACTGGTGGTGAAGAAAACCGGATTCCGGTAGAACGGCGGAATCCGAAACGTCTTCGATCCCGTGGGTGTCGCGCCCTTGGCCGGGCGCACGGTTAGGCCAGTGCCAAACGTGCTCAAGGGTGCACACTTGGGCGCCGTGGTCGACGTCTTGTCCATCGGCGTAAATCCCCCCAGCGGGTCGAATTTGCCCATGGACGTCGGCGTCGAGTAGATCGGGCAGCGCGGGGCTTCGCCGTTGCATTGGATCCCCAGGGGTATCGCGGTAACCGAATAATTCGTAAATTGGGGCGTGAGCCTGGTGCATTTCGTTGCAGGGCTCCCATCGGGTGTCTTCATATACCCGCCCGAGAGCGTCGTACCCTTGCATTCGTTACCAAACGACTCGGTGTACCACTCCGCGGTAAAGAGTTGGACTCCGGCCTGGGCGGTCGTAGCGGCGGTGAACCCGACGCTTAATAGGCCGATCAGTACCAGTCTGTTGATGAATGACATTTCAGTGAACCTCCGATCTGGACTGGGGGCGCTCGAAGAGCGGACTCCCATCGAATCTGGGGCGAATCTCCCATGAGCGGGCCCATTTGCCCACGCTGTAGAAGGAGATCGGCAGACCGGGGGCAGCGATCAAGTGATCTGTGGAGCAAAAGGTGATCGAGGTCCCTATTTCTCGAATCAGCCGCGACCGGGGCGGAAAATTGCGCTCTGCCCGGACTTTCCGGCGAACCACGACCGAATTTCCCCCACGACCGAATTCTCCTATTTATATAAGGGGAGCCCAGCTGGTAAGAGGAGCCCCGCTGGCGAAACGCAGAGCCCACCATTGCGCCATCTGCGTGACGCCGCTGGGTCGATGGACGAAGCAACGCCGTTGGATCGATCGACGACGCGAACGCCGCTGAATCGATGGACCAAGCAACGCCGTTGGATCGATGGACGACGCGGACGCCGCTGAATCGATGGGCTCCGCAACGCCGCTGAATCGATGGACGCGCGTTCGAAGCGGTGTACGATGCCCGCGACTGGCAGCGGCGGATTCGTGCCCGCGGGCAGTCTTTCTCCATACAGTGACCGCCGCTCAGCGAGCGGAGCACTCTCATCCGGAGGTTTATCGGCCGATGAAATGGGCAGTCGCGATCTTCGTCGCTCTCGCGCTCGCACTGAGCTTTTGGCTCGGGCGCGCGACCGCCCCGGCTCTCGAGTCCGAACTCGCCAGCGTGGCCTCGTTCCGACAAGCGCTCGAAGACCCGGACTGGCTGACCCGTTCGTACCGCTTCAGTTCCTTCCTCGTGGGTTTGAATCCCGAGAATCTTCCCGACGCCCTCGAGGCGATTGAGCCCCACCTGCGGTGGTTGCTCACCGATGAGTTTCGCATCTTCATGCTCGCCTGGTCGCGATTCGATCCGAGTGGGGCCTTTGAGCAGGCGCGAGCCTGGCCGCCGCGGGTCCACCGCATTGCGGGGGGTGCCGCCATGTACGCCTGGGGATTCCGCAACCCACTGGCGGCCGTGCGGGAAGTGAATACGGTCGAGGACAGTGATTTGCAGGCGTTCTTCTCAGCGCGCCTGCTCGCGGGATGGGCCCATGGTGAGTACCGGGACACCGCGAGCGAGTACATCGCCGCGATGCCCAACAACCCTGTCCGAAGGAGGTACCTCACAACGCTCGTGTGGGAGATCTCGAAGGAGGGCCCCGAGGCCCTGATGAGCTGGGCGGAAGGCGTGTCCGACGACCTGCCGCGCGTGAAGAAGGCCATCTTCCAGGAGGCGGCCGGCACCCTGGCGGGCGTCGACGCCCCGTCGGCCGCTCGCTGGCTGCAAGGCCACCTGGATCGCGACTACGCGGATGACGCCCTGGTCGTCCTGGCCGCCGCTTGGGCGACGAGCGACGCCCAAGCGGCCATGGACTGGCTCGTTGGACTCCCCACTAGCAAGCAGCGCGACGCCGCCGTCAAGACCGGCTTCAGGATCTGGTTCAATCGCTCGCCAGGGGACGCGGAACGCTGGCTGCTATCGGCCAGTCCCGCGCCCGCCGTCGACTCCGCCGTGCGCTTCATGGTGGACCGGACTCGAGTGAGAAGCCCGACGTCGCACGCAAATGGGCAGCGCGCTTCGCAGGCAAACCGTAGCTGGCGAAGCCGTCGGCTTCGCTTTGCGGCGTTGAGTGACCCCCATTCATGGGTTCGCGCTCCTCGCTGCGCGTTGTCCTTCGGCAAAGCTTACGCGGCGTCACGTGACCCCATCCATGGGGCCACGCGCCTAGCTGCGCGTTGGCCTTCGGCCGAAGCTTATGCGGCGTCGCGTGACCCCATTCTGGGGCCACGCGCCTTGCGCGAATGCCGAACCCGCCCGCAGCGCTCAGCGCCGCGGCGGCCCGTCACGGGATCGAGTGCGAAATCTCTCTAGGGCGCGCAGGTTCGACCACTCCGACGCCCTGACGCACCGTGTAGCTCGCGTCCACCGCGAGGGCCGGTAGCGCCTGTCGCTCGCCGTTCGGCCAGATGATCTGCACGTCCACCGAACGCGAGTCCCCAACTCCGAAGTGCTGCTGTTTGGGATTCATCGAGAGATAGCCCGAGCCAGCCCGAATTTCGCGGCGGACGCGCGTTCCATCTTCGAGAGTCACGACGATTCGTGCACCGATGGCATCTCGACTGCTGCGCCGGTCGGGCTCGACCGCAAACCACTCCACGAGCCAGCTCGGCGCGGGATCTTCCAACTGGTCGAGCCAGCGTCTGGCCTGTGCGCCAAACCACTTCCACCCACAGTCGGCGAGTTTCTCGCAGGTAGCGTCCGGATTGCTCGGCCGCTCGGGATCACCGACGAGTCGGACCTTGAGCCAACCCCTCCCCCGCTTGTCGGCATCGTTGCGCAAGAACGTCGCCGGAGAGTGAAAGTTGTTCACCGCGATGTCGAGGTCGCCGTCTTCGTCGTAGTCGAGATAGGCCGTGCTTCGCGAGTTCGCCGCGAAATCGGCACCGCTCTGCAGAGAAGCGTTCTTGAGCTTCCCGTCTTCGTTGAGAAAGAAGATGTTCGACTCTCGACGGTGGTCGAGCAGGTACTCGCGGGTCTCTCCTTCGGGACCCAATGGTCGGTAGACCATCGAGAGCGTGTTGAAATCGTTGGTCCCGTTGACCAGATACAGGTCGTCGTCACCGTCATGGTCGAAATCGAAGAACTCGGCGTCCCACGCCCAGCCGGTAGAAGTCGAACCGCGCTCGACATCCTTCGATGGCACGTACTTGGCGAGCCGGCCCTGTTCGAGATGAGACAAGTAGAACATGTCCGATTCCTTGATCAACATTCCCGCCATCGCATGCAGATCGAAATCGATCGGAGTGTTCGGATCGGGAAAGACGTATTTGTTGTCCTTCACGAGCATGGCGAGGTTCGAAATGTAGATATCGGGGTGGTCGTCGTCGTTGAGATCGGCGATCCCGACGTTCATCGAGTGGTACGCCTTGGTAACCCCGAGCGCTGGAGCCGCATTTTCGAATTTTCCGGAGCCGAGGTTGCGAAAGAATGCGTTTCGCCCGTAGTCGTTGGCGACGATGATGTCCTGGAGCCCATCCCGATCGAAGTCGACGTGTGATAGCGCCTGGGTCCAGCCGACGTCCGCCGTGCCGCTGCCCTCGGTCACGTCCTCGAAGCGCAGCCCCCCCAGATTGCGAAATAGCCGGTTTGGCAGCGCGTTTTGATTGTTGCGATCGACGGTGGGGACTTCGCGGTGAAGGTAGTCGCCGAAGTAACCGATGTAGACGTCGAGGAGGCCGTCAGAATCGAAGTCGAAGACCGTCGCCGGCCCCGCGATGAGCCCCTCACCCCCGAGCCCCGAGCCTTGCGTCACGTCCTCGAAGCGCGCCGCGCCGACATTCCGGTAGAGGCGATGATCGTCGTTCGCGTAGGTGATCAGGATGTCCTGGCGCCCGTCGTTGTCGAAGTCCGCGATGATCGGATTGCGGGCCTCGGCGTGGGTACCGTCGGCGCGCAACCATTCGATTCCGGCCTCCCGGGTCACGTTGTGGAAGGCACCGCGGCCATCGTTCAACAGCAGCGCGTTTCCGGCTCCCCCGACGAGCAGAAGATCGACGTCGGAGTCTCCATCGACATCCTCTGCAGCGACTCCACCACCCGAGAATGTGGGCGGCGTCTTCAGCTGCTTGTGGCGGAACTCGCCGAGCCAAGTCGATGAGCGATGGTTGAAATCAACGCCCACCGCGGCGGTTACGTCACTAAAGAAGGGACTTGCCTCAATCTCCTCGGTCTCGCGATCACCTCCGCTCGGGGTTGAAGCGGATGCGATCCGGCTTTGCGTCTCGGGGATCTCGGGTGCGGCGTGGTGCCGGCTGGCGCGGTCGCGAATGACCGGTCCGGCAGCCTCGAGGTCTGTCGGCTGAAGGCGGACGGTATTGCCGCTTTCGCGCGCGATGACTCCCGCCACGCGCAACAGAAGCACACCGTATTGCGAAATGCCCTCGGCGAGAATCTCCGCCGCAAAGGGGTCCGGCAAAATCGAATTCGACGGCGCCGCGTGGGCTGCCTCCCGAAGAGACTCCCAATGCCTACCGAAGTCCCGAAAAGAGTCGCAGTCGAAGGCCTCGAGGGTGACCTGCTCGGAGTCGGCGAGTCGACCGAAGACGTGAACGTCCTCGAACTCGTCGATGCGATTTGGGATGAGCCGCTGGACGGCGGCCGCGGCTTCGGCGCTCCGGATCAGCGGGTCTCCGGCCGCGCGGGCTCGTCGGTCCGCTTCGCGCAACAGGTCGCTCGAGAAGGCGCCGAGTTCCTTCGAGAGGGCGGCGACGAGCTGCTGGCGATCACCGATGACCGACGACACGGGCTGACGCGCATAGAAGCGGCTGATGTTGGAGACGAGGAGCAGCATCTCGTCGCGACTCTCGAGGTCGTTGTACCTGCGATAGGCGGCGGTTTTGCGTTCGACGATTCCGTCGAGTAGCGCGAGCGCATAAGCGCGGCCCTCGGCGGTTGCGGGCACCTCGACGCGGCCAGCTGGATCCGGCTTCGCGAGATTTTCAGCCGATCCCGGAAGGAGCCGAGCCCAGATCTCCCTCAACCCCGGCTCGCCAATCTCGTACTCGCTTCGCTCGCGCGCTTCGCGGTCGGCGAGCACCAGCGCGCTCAGCGCTACGACGTCGAGGGCTTCGCTGAGTTCGTCGATGCTCCCGGGTTCGAGGTCGAGCAGCCGGGCACCGCCCGACACCATGAAATCCTGCTGCACGGCGAGGATCGCGCGCAACGAATAGGCGATCGACGCGTATTGGGTCGCGCGGAGCTCCGGAATCGCAAGCGAGGGAGCGTCCGGAAATGTGACCCGCCACTCGCCGTCCACACTTCGATCGACGCTGACGATCTTCTCGATCTCTCGGCGGACGCGGTGCGGCTGGATTGCCGATTCGCCCTCCTGTAGCGCGATCGTCGACGCCCGAGCCCAGAGATCGCGAACCAACTGCACCTGCAACTCGACATTCGCGTTGCGCGCCGCCTCACTCAGGGGCGTTCCGAAGAGAAAATCCTCGAAGCGGTTCGCCGAGGAATGGCATCTGGCGTCGTGGTCCGATTCCAGCTGTTCGATGGCCGAGAGCAGGGGATCCACCGACATGCCGAAGTCGGCACTCGCGAGGGGCTCGCTCGAGACCTCCGATGCGACGGCCGATTCGCTCGCGATCGCGATCCCCGCGTCCGAGCCGGAGAGGATGTTGGCGATCACTGCGGCTAACAGGACCCGTTTCAGTTCACCTGGCATTCGAGAAATCCCAACAGAATCCTACACATTGCAGCATCTCCACCACGCACGGCGGCCGATGATGGCGACCGATAGCGGCATTCTCCACACAAGGGTAGTCCCGCCCGCGGCCGCAACCAAGCAGCGCCAACCCTCCCACCCAAGAAATATACCTCCCTCGATTCTGGACCCCTCCACGCATATCGCGATATAATCCGTTCGACCTCGAATCGATGAAGTTCGATCTCGAACTGACGAAGGGAGGGACGCCATGAAGGATGTTGTCCGCACCCGGGAAGCCACAGCCCGTCGCGACCTCACGCTCCTCGGAGCCGCGCTACTCACACTCTGGTTCGGGGGCCACGCCTCCGCCGAAGCGGCGCAGATGCCCGCGGCCAAAACCATTTCCGGCACACCCGAAGACGGCCTCCAACAAATTCCGATCCGAGGACCGGGAACGTTTTGGGTTCGACCCGACGTCGATCTTCGCGCCTATGACCGCGTGGCACTGAAACCGATCACACTCGAGTACAAGGGGACACCCCGACATTATCGGATCGACCCCGTGTCCAGGGGGGTCCTTCTGACGGAGCGAGACCGCGAGCGACTCCAGCAATCGTTCTACGACGCCTTCAAGACCGGGTTGGCGAACGGGAAGGGTTTCGGCCCGGCATCGCAGCCGAATCCGGGCTTGCTATGGGTCTCGACTTCGTTGCTCAACGTGGTCGTGCGTAATAACGACGATACACCCACCGGAAACGAGTTCCACTTGATCCACGATTTCGGCGAAATGACCCTCCGGGTCGAGTTCTCCGACAGCAAGACGGGTGAGATGATTGCGCGCTTTGAAGAGCGCCGGACGATCGGACCCTCGGGAGACTTCGTCAACAGCGTCTTTCGCAAAGACGGCTACTCGTACTGGACGGCCGTTCGCGCCAATCTCAACCGCTGGTCCGAACTCGTGCGACGGCGGATGCACGATCGGCGTGCTGAACTCGCGCGGTATTGAGCAAAGCCATCACCGGCAGCTGAACCCCTACGAACTCCCAGCAACCCGTCGAGGCGACGCTGATCGCAGACGGACCACAGCACGAGAGCGGCGGTAAATGGATCGACCTGAAATCGCCGGCGGAGGCGCCACCTCACGCCGATACACACCGCTCTTGCTGCTGTTTTTCGTCGCGAGCGGCTGTGCGGCCCTGATCTACGAGGTCGTCTGGTTTCATCTGCTTCGGTTGGTCGTCGGAGCCTCGTCGGTCTCGCTCGCGATCGTACTGACGAGCTACATGGGCGGCATGTGCCTGGGGAGTCTGGCCTTCCCGCGCTGGGTCTCGCCCAACCACCCTCCCCTTCGAATCTACGCCTACCTCGAAGCCGGCATCGCGGTATTTGCCATCGCGTTGCTGGGTCTATTGCCGCTCGTCGGAAAACTCTACGTCGCGGTCGTCGGTCACGGCTCGCCGGGGATCGCGCTGCGCGCGTTCGTCTGTTTGCTCTGTCTGCTGCCCCCGACGATGCTCATGGGTGCAACCCTGCCCGCGATCGCGCGCTGCCTGAACACGACGCGCAGCGGAATGTCGCAACTCGGCTTCTTCTACATGGCAAACCTCGCGGGCGGTGTGTTCGGTTGCCTGCTCGCGGGCTTCTACCTGTTGCGGCTCTATGACAGCATTGCAGCCACGTTCTTCGCAGCGTCGCTGAATGTCGGTGTGGCCGCGATCGCTCTTTGGGTTTCCTCGCGCGCACGCTTCCGCACCGCCGGAGCGTCGAAGCTCGAACTCCCCTCACTGACCAAACATCGAACCGTCTATCTGGTGATCGCGCTTTCAGGTTTGACGGCACTCGGCGCGCAGGTCGTCTGGACGCGTCTGTTGGGGTTGGCGCTCGGCGGGACGGTCTTCAGCTTCACGGTCATCCTCGCGATCTTTCTCGCCGGGCTCGGGATCGGTAGCAGCGTGGGATCCTTCGTGGCCCGGCAGGTCCGATCCCCGCACGTTGCGCTCGGATGGTGCCAGCTGGCGTTGGTGGCCGCGGTCCCGCTGGCCGCGCACATGATCAGCGCCGAACTCCCGTTCTGGATCCTGAATCCGGACTTCGAGGACAGCCTCTTCCAGCGCTACGCCCACGACCTCGTCCGCACCGCCGTCGCGATTCTGCCCGCCACCGGCCTCTGGGGCGCGAGTTTTCCGCTCGCCCTCGCGGCCGCCGCGGAAGAAGGACAGGAGCCCGGGCATCTCGCGGGCGGCATCAACGCCGCCAACACGATCGGAGCCATCGTGGGTGCCCTGCTCTTCAGTCTGGTGATGATCCCCACGGTGGGCACGACCGTCTCGCAGCAGGTTCTCGCGCTGCTCTCTGGGAGTGCGGTGCTGTTGATGGTCGGCACCCATCGCGCGTCGGGGTCGAGGGGGAAACGCGAGATTTCGGGCGCGATCGCGGTGGCGCTACTGATCGTCGGATTCGCGTTACTGATGATTCAGCTGGTCCCGCCCGTTTCGGGCCCCCTCATCGCAAAGGGCCGATACGCGGGGAGTCCCCAGGAGCGGGTCGAGGCTTTCCTTTTCGTCGGCGAAGGGGCGAACAACTCGGTGGCGGTCAGCGACTCTCCGAGCAGCGGCACGCGCGCGATTCACGTCGGCGGCAAGGTGATGGCGTCGACCGTTCGCCATGACATGCGACTCCAGCGCATGCTGGGACACCTTCCGGCGATCCTACATCCGAACCCCAAGACCGCTCTCGTGGTCGGCTTCGGGGCGGGCGTGACCGCGGGATCGCTGGTCGTCCATCCGGAAATCGAACGCATCGTGATCTGCGAGATCGAGCCACTCGTCCCGAAGGTTGCGGGCGAGCACTTCGCGTCGGCGAACTACAACGTCCTCGACGACCCTCGCGTCGAGGTGGTCTACGACGATGCGCGGCATTTCATCGCAACGACCCAAGAGCGGTTCGACATCGTCACATCCGATCCGATCGACCCGTGGATGGATGGCGCCGCAGTGCTGTATTCCGTCGAATATTATGCGCTCGCCAAAAAGCTCCTCCGCGCGGGCGGCATCGTCTCCCAGTGGTTGCCACTCTACGAAAGCGACGAACCGAGCGCGAAGAGCGAGCTCGCATCCTTCCTGCAGGTGTTCCCGGAGGGCACGATCTGGAGCAGCCACATCCCCCGAAACGGCGGGACCGACCTCGTGATGATCGGCCAGGTCGGCGCGATGAAAATCGACGTCGATCGAGTCGCCTCACGGATCGCGGGGAACCCGCGGTTGGCGCAGTCTCTCGCAGACGTCGACCTCGACTATATGATCACGCTGCTCGCCGCCTACATGGGCCGAAAATCGGATCTCACGGAATGGCTGGAGGATGCGCAGATCAACCACGAGCGGAGCCTGCGGCTTCAATACCTCGCGGGATTCTCGGTCGAGCGCTACGAGGACCTCGAGATCTATCGATCGATCGCCGCCTATCGCCGCTACCCGGAGGATCTCTTCATCGCCCCTCCCGGAATCAGGGAGCGGGTTCAGGCCCGGTGGTCCCAGTAGATCTCCACGACGGCGCCGGGCATTGTGATCCCCCGCACGCGCCTCCCCGAAACCCGGCAAGCGAAACATCGGGTGTCAAATGCACGACGTTGGGAGTTCGCCACTGTGTTCGGAAAACCTCATCGCGATGGATCGAGGCGAGGCCAACGGAATTCGGCCCGAGTACGAACGAATTCATGGTTTTCGTAACAACTTGAAATATAAGGAGATTTTACTGAGCGCTGAGCGCCGACAGCCGATTCGGGCCAAAATTCCGTTTGACCGACCTCGATTTACCTTGCTATTTTAGAGCTACATAACTGAGAAGATAGGAGGTCGGCGAATGCGAGCCATCGCGCTAACCACTCTGCTCCTTGCTCTCGGAACGGCCAACGCGGACAATCTGACCGTTACCGGCAACCCGGACGCGAACGACTGCTACCGGGCCACCATGCTGCCGCACATGGCAGCGGAAGCCTCGATTACCTCCTGCAACGTCGCCCTCAACACCAGAAGGATCACCCGCAGGGAACGGGCGTCGATCCTGGTGAACCGAGGCATTCACTACAACCACATGGGCGAATACGATGCCGCTTTTAAGGACTTCGAGGAGGCTCTCGACCTCATCTCGAATTTCCCAGAGGCCTACATCAACCGCGGGAACGCGTACTTCTACACTGGACAGGTCGAGCGGGCGATCGCCGATTACAACCAGGCGATCGAACGAAGGTCGGCAAAGCAGCACACCGCATACTTCAATCGCGGGTTGGCGAACGAATCCCAGAAAAAGCCCGATGCTGCTTTCGCGGATTTCGTCCGAGCCAACGAACTCAAACCGGATTGGGTTCTCGCTGCCGGCCGCGTCAAGCACTATCGCAACCAGGGCTACGAACTGTCCCACTGACGCAATTCCAATGGCGCATTTCGGCTCGTCGAACTGCGCCATTGGTGCGTCTGCAGATCGACGGCACACACCGGATTGGCAGCGAACACGCGGATTGACAACGCTGTCGCACGCTCATGAGCACTTCGAATTCGTTCACTTCCGTCGACCGAGCCAGCGTCGCCATCGTGGGAACCGCTCTTCGACCCGAAGCACGAACGCATCCTGGCCTAACACAATCGCGGCTGGCATTGTACACCCGTCACGACAGTATCCGCTCGGAAAGTATTCAGCCGATCGAATCGACCAAAGCGCGCGCGATCTCGCGGAGCTCTTGCGAACGCCGGGGCGGAGCCCCCAATCCGAGCATCATGATGTTCTGCTCTGCGAGGCAGACGATCGCCCAAGCCACTGGCCCAATTCGATCGGGTTCGGCACTCGACACGAAGCGGACGAGGTGCTTGCGCACCAACTCGTCGATGCTCTCGTAAACCGCGCACAGCGAAGCGCACGCTTGCGGGTCATTCGCAGAGGCGAATAGTAGCGAGTCGAACACGCGGTTCTGTTCCGGCATACCGAAGACGTAGTCGCCGAGGAAGAAGAAGTCGAGCATGGCGTCCACGTCGAGCGCGTTTCCCAGGGCGGCGAGCGCGTCCGCAGCCCGCGCAAGGTACTGCGCGGAGAGGTGCTCGAGCGCCTCGCGGACGAGCGTGTCGCGGTTGCCCACGTAGTGTCGAATCATCGCGCGCTGCAGCCCGGCTTCCCGGGCCACGTCGTCGAGAGTCGTCGCCTCCAAGCCGCGGCGTGCGACGCAGCGCGCGAAGGCCTCGAGGATTTCGAGACGCCGCTCTTCGCTTCGAGGCGGCCGACCTCGGCCGCGGCCGGCCGCAATCGGAGATTTGGGCACGGATCGGTTCCCCACCACCCGTCAAGAATGAATTGATTTTATCATAAGAATGATCAACAATGCAATCTCACGGCGACGTCGTGTGTTGCGAGGCGCCGTGAAGTGCCTGGCGAAGCACTGTGAAGTGTCTTGTGAGGCGCTGGAAGACCGGAAAGTGCTCGGAGTTGGCGTGGCGTCTCGCGTTGGCGTCACGACACGAGGTGCTGCCCAATTTCACGCCGCGTTCTGGAGTGAATTGTTCGTCCAGCGCGCCCCCATTCAACCAGGAGATTCGAAATGAAGTCATTGCGATCAATACTCATATTACTGCTCTCGATGACCACCGTACTGATGCTTGCCCAGTCCGCCGCAGCAATGGGCGGCCAGGGCCCCGGCGCCGCCGTGGTGATCGGCTCAGTCCTTCTCATCAATCCCAACGTACCGGGGGATAATTTCATTACTGCCGAGATTGCCGGCGGGGGATTCTTGGGCGGCAATTTCGTGGAGGTCACCTTGAACGGTGGTAACCCCCTCGCCCTCGGCGCGGTATCCGAAACGACGGTCATCGCAAAGATCCACAAAAATACGCCGGATGGCGATTACGAGCTCACGGTGAGGACTGGCGATCAGAGCAAGCAGACTGCCTCCACCACGATAGGCCTGGGGGGCGAAATGATCGTCTCTTGTATCAGCTGGTTCAGATCGGGCCCGGCAGACGAGCACGTCCATACGGAGGTTCACGTCGAGGACGAGAACGGGGATGCCGTCATCGGCGCAATCGTGACTTGGACAGCCGAAAACGACACCGTCGGCGTCTACCAGACGAACGTCAGCGCTACCTCCGACAACGACGGGCACGCTGCCGGAGCCAATTGTGTCAATCCCGTCTCGGGCTCCGGAGTCACCGACTGGTTCTGCTGTATCGGCGCCGGAAAATGGGATGGCAATATTCCGGGCAAGCGGGCCTGCGATGAGGGATTGTACACCGCCAGAATCCTCGACGTCGCCGCACCTCCTCAAACCAACATGGTCTGGAATGAAAAAACGTCAGAACTGGAGGCCGCAATCACCCTCGAACCGAAGCCTCAGTAGTCCACTGTGCTCTCCTCGGGGCCGACAGGCGATTGCGTACGCCTGTCGGCCTGTCTTTTTTGGATCCACCCGTGAACGGGTCCGACCGGATCGCCGCTTCAGAAATCGAGATGACGACGACCGAAAGATCGAGATGACGACGACCGTGGCAACAGTCGAAACAAACTTCGCCTAGGTCGGCAGCGCCTCTTCGGAAGTCGAGCGTTCGGAACCGCGGAGCGATTTGAGCATTTTGGTTGTCGAGAGCATCCCAATTCGGATTCACACGACAGCAGAAGATCGACCGGCCGAACGTGGGGATGAGCCGGAGAAGGGATTTTATTCGTCAAATTCCCGACATAGCCGATCCATGTCGATGGTTTTGGCACCCACCTGTTCGCGAGCCTGTGCCTGTTGCGTGCCCGGTTCCACTTGCCGCAGAAAGACCGAGGCGCCACATTTGGCCAGGACGGTCAGGCAAATTGCCCCACTCGATCGTTGAGATCGGAAATAATGATCTTGATTAGCTCTGTCCACCCACCGCTAGGCTTGGCATGGGTCGTGCTTCAACGCCGGCCGAACCGGGGGGCGGATGCCGTTCGCACGATGCGTGGTGCCTACACATCGGAAAGCGAATCCAACGAGCGACGGAGACCCCCAACCCGTTCAGCTCCAGCGAATACACCGGTAGCGAGGGGGTACCGTGCACGGTTCGCTACAGTATCCCGGGCTTGGCACCTCGATGGGTAGGCGCAACGACGCTAGTCGAGTCGTCAACCTCCCCCCAGAGTGGACAGCCCCCGTTCCATCGATTCCGAGAACACCCCCGGCTTGGAAGCCAGTGCCAGGACCGGAGAACTGCATGCAGCTCACAGCGAGGAAGAGATCATGAAAACCATGACACGGCGTGCTGGCATCGCGGCCCTGCTGGCCATCGCGGCCGCGGTGGGGTTCGTGCTGCCCCGCACGGCAGAGGCGGAAGAAACGGAAGCCTATGCCGAGGAAGAGATGGACGACTGCCTGGGCTGCCACGACGAGGACGCGAAGTCTCCCGTCCTGCCGATCCTGGCGACCCAGCACGCGGTAAAGGCGGACGGACGGACGCCACTCGCGCAGCAGCACGAATGCCAGACCTGCCACGGCCCGAGCGCGGCACACATCGAGGACGAGAGCACGCCGGCCGCCATCCGCTTCAGCCCCGATCTGCCCGCTGGCCCGCAAAACAAAGTCTGCCTCGGCTGCCACCAGGGCGGGGAACGGATCAACTGGCAAGGCAGTGTGCACGCGACTTCGGAAGTCGCCTGCGCGAGCTGCCACTCGATTCACGTCCTGGAAGACCCGGTCATGGTCAAGAACCGCCGACCGGACACACCGGTGATGCGCGGCGGCCAGATCGCCGTCTGCTTCCAGTGCCACGCCGAAAAGCGGGCCGAAATCCACAAGACCTCTTCACACCCGTTGCGCGACGGCGTGATGACCTGCTCTGACTGCCACAACCCGCACGGCTCCATGGGCCCCACGAACCTCACGAAGCCGACGCTGAACGAGACTTGTTACACCTGCCACGCCGAGAAGCGTGGGCCGTTCCTGTGGGAGCACGCGCCCGCGTCCGAGGACTGCAGTAACTGCCACACGCCGCACGGCTCGAACCACCCGACGCTGTTGACGGCGCGGGTGCCACAGCTGTGCCAGTCGTGCCACATCGCGGATTTCCACACCACCAGCGCCTACGGCGCGCCCGACCCGGGTGGCCCGGCGTTCAATGACCGCTTTGTGGGCGCAAAGGGCTGCTCAAACTGTCACATCGAAGTGCACGGCTCGAATCATCCCAGCGGTGTGCGGTTTACGCGGTAGGGCTTCGATGAAGTCTCAGGCTGAGATTGAGGGCGAGATGATGAGACGAGAATTCACGATTCGAGCGATGCGCGGTTTCGCTACGACGCTGCTGACCGCATTCGCCGTCGGGATGTTCGCTTCGGCGGGCTGGGCCGAAGAAGACATGCGCTACCACGACCTCACGACTCACGTGAACACGCTGGAACTCGGCACCCTCTTCAGCAGCGACGACGACTTCAAGTTCGCTGACTTCACGGGCCTGGGCCAGGGCCTGGAGGCCGACGGCTGGTCGATCCTCGGCAACTTCGACCTGCGTCGGAGGAGCGCGTTCGACGCCGAGCGCGCCTACTACTACCGGATCCGCGGGCTCA
>PVMK01126696.1_pt1 | contig 16084 bp, 14 predicted proteins | sample 1853481 | NCBI WGS metagenome assembly PVMK01 (sample SAMN08533507, study PRJNA380276) | Marine sediment metagenome, whole genome shotgun sequencing project.
TCCGATCTGGATGAGCTCGAGGCGGCCTTTCGTGCCGTGAGATCCGTATCAGCGCTCCCGACGATCGCGCAAATGAGCGTCGGATCCGACGGCAGTACTTCATATGGCACGACCGTGGAAACGTTCGCGGAACACATGGATCGCGCGAAACCCGATGCCGTCGGACTGAACTGCGCCGTCGGGCCCGCCGCCATGTTGGAGGCGGTCGAACGCCTGGCCCACTCGACGAGCCTTCCCGTTGCAGCGCTTCCCAACGCCGGGCTGCCCCGAATGGTAGCCGGGCGCGCGATGTACCTGTCCAGCCCCGACTACATGGGCCGCTACGCGCAGCGGATGGTCGAGGCAGGCGCCAGACTCGTGGGAGGATGTTGCGGAACGACCCCGGATCACATCCGCATGGTGCGGCAAGCGATGGACGTCACGCGTCCGAGCTCCGCGGTCACCGTCCAGGTGTCGGAGCACATGACGCGGGCCACCGGAGAAGAGCCCCAGCCTCTGGCCGAACGCTCGACCTTCGGAGCCGCGTTGGCGAGCGGTCGCTTTCTCGTGACCGCTGAGATCATACCACCTCGCGGTTGGGATCCGGTCGAGATGCTGGCCGAGTCACATCGGCTGCGAGACGCCGGGGCGGACGCCATCCACGTACTGGACACGCCGCTCGCGAAGAGCCGCATGGGGGTCATCCCGGCCGCGCTATTGATCGAAAAGGACGCCGGAGTCGAGACCGTGTTCCACTATACGTGCCGGGACCGCAACATGCTCGGAATGCAGAGCGATCTCCTGGGTGCGGCAGCGGCTGGACTGCGGAATATCCTCGTCGTTACCGGCGATCCTCCCGTCACCGGGGCATATCCGGACTCGACGGCCGTGTTCGACATCGACAGCATCGGTCTCACGAATCTCGTACACCACCTCAACCAGGGACTGGATCCCGGCGGAGAGTCGATCGGGCGTCCAACCCGGTTCGTGATCGGCGTGGCTCTCAGTCACGGAGCCCGCGATCTGGACAGCGAGCTGCGGCGTTTCCACTGGAAAGTCGACGCGGGGGCCGACTCGCCGTTACCAGCCCGTGTTCGACGCCGCCAGTTCCTGGAAGTCCTGGACGCGCTCGGAGATCTGCACGTACCGACACTCGCTGGCGTCTGGCCTCTCGTATCACAACGGAGCGCGGAATATCTGGCCAACGAAGTCCCCGGTATCCGGGTGCCGGAGGAAATCGTTGAGAGGATGCGGCACGCGCAGCAACGGGGCCCGGATGGGGCACGGGAGGAGGGCATTTCGATTGCTCTGGAGGTATGCGAGGCGATCCGCGACCGCGTGGATGGGTTTCAGGTCAATTTTCGGCGAAACGGTCGTGAGTCGGTACTCAGGGTGATCGAGGCCATCCAACCTGATCCGCCTGGTCGGTTCCGGAGTTGACCGCCTCCACGAGCTCAACGTACAACCGGTCTACGCGCTCGAGCCTGAGGTTGCTGACGTACACCTTGTCGATCCCGATCGCCCGAAGTGCCCGAATGGATCGAGCGCATATCTCGACCGGAGTGAGCCCTCGCTCGAATTCCCGCGTGAGTTTCTCGGCTGGCACGGGGAAGAAGCGGGCCAGATGGGACAATGTGCGGGGACGCGCACTTCGATACAGGAAGACACCGAACGCGCCCGGCGTCTGAATACCTCGCCGCCTCATCTCGCGAACGAGGGTCTCTACGCCAGCCAGATCGTGATGCGAGACAATCTGGGTGAGGAAGAAGTCAGCCGCGAAATCCGGGCTCTCCAGAAGGTCGACCTGCATCGCGGTGTCCGCATGGGGATTGATCCAGCCTCCCAACTCCAACCCGGGGAGATCTCGAGCTAGTTGCCGCCTCAGTTCGGCGGCGTGCGGAACGCATCGGGCAGGTCCTCCGGTGCGATCGCCGCCCAGTACGGTGATCGTCTCGAAACCCATGTCGAGGGCCCGACGCGCGAAGAGTCGGCAGTAGTCGAGGGTATGCTTGCAGGTGAGAAACGGGACTACCCGCCTGCGATCCACGTCCGCCGGAAGGTTGGCCGACAGATGCCGGAGGTTCTCCTCTTCCGCCTGGCCCGTGGCACTGTCCGTCAGGAAGACCACGGTGTCCCGGCGCGACAGCCGGCCCATCGCGTGATGCATGTCGATCCACACGTCCATGCTCATGGAGCGAGAGATGCGAGCGCGAGGAGGGCGCAGCTCCACCGCAATCATGGGCCTTTCGCCCCTCAGCCTGGCGAGGGCGCCCTCGTCTGAAGTCATACCGGGGGACGGCCCGTCCGGACGAGTTCCTTGTACTCCCGCCCGATGCGGTACGCGACGGCCAGCCAGATCAGCACGAGCACGATGTTGAGGAGAGCGAAGGTTCGAATGCCCGTGCCCAGAACATTGACGGTCAAGAACACGGTAAGGGCCGCCAGGGTGTCGCCGAGACGCTTCGAGAACGAGTCCGTCACCTGCTTCGCCTTGTACTTCTGCTCACGCGTCGTGGGCAGGAACAGCGCGTTCTGCACCGTGTTCTGCAGCGAGTAGTCGGTCGCGTTCTCGGCCGTCTTGGCCCACCGGACGTATTTCAGGACCGGGTAGACCGCGATGAACGCGTAGGAGCCGAGCGCGATGAGAGGCAGGATCATGATCCCGACATGGACACCGACGTACTTGATGACCCGGGAGACGACGAACAGCTGAAGGACCAGCGCCACGATGTTGACCCATTTGTGGAAACCGGCATAGAACGTCCCTATGTACTGGCCCACCGTGACACCACTGGCTCCGCCTTCCACCACCCTCTGCGCCGTGTCGCTGATGAGGAAGCGGAGCAGGTTCTCGCCGTTCGTGTTCACCCAGTTGAGCAAGAGGACGAGGATCGCGATGTACAGCAGATACCGCGTGCGAAAGACGAGGGCGAACGCGCCACGTCCGGACTCGATCTCGGGCTCTTCTTCTATTTGCTCTCCGGTCGTTTCCTCGATCGGGACCTCGCCCCGTGCCTGCTTCTCGAGAGCCTCCTTCAGCGCCTCACGCAGGTTCTTGAATTCGCCGGTGTCCATCCGGAATTCACCGGTCGCCGCAGGAGACGTGGCGGTGCTCAGTTTCGGATCGACCGACGCCTCGGTCCGGAGCCGCTCCCGGCGGTCTACCCAGTTGGTCAGCAGGAGGCTGAGGACGAGCAGCGCACCGGCGAACAACATCGGGGTGTAGAGACCGAATGGCACGATCATTTCCTTGACGGTCGTCGCGCCCACGATTGCGCCTGCCGCACCTCCGACCTGAATGATTGGAAACAGGCGTTCGCCCTCCTCGTTCGTGTACAGGTCGTTGGCGAAGCCCCAGAATTGGGCCAGGATCATGGCGCTGAAGATCCCGATCCAGATATAGAAGGCGATCCCGATCCTGAGCCCTCCGTGACCGGCGAGATAGAACACGAGACAGCAGGCGGCGAAGAACACGGTGACCACGTTGATGAGGCGCCGGCGCGGGAACCGATCGGCCAGCTTCCCGTAGCCGATGATCACGGGGATCAGGATGAAGGCCATCGCCGCGGCCATGTAGGACGTGAACTCGGGACCCCGCTCACCCAGGATGAGCCCATCCCGCAGGGGCTTGAGCATGGAGTACGCGGTGAGTAGCAGGAAGACGTTGACCGCCAGGATCAGGACGTTGGCGCCCTCCCCTGACCTGACTTCGGCGAACAGCCTCAGCGCCCGATCGAGCACACTGGGTTTGTGTCCGCCGTTCAAGGATCGCTCCTCCGTTCCGGGGGTCAGCAAACCTGCCTACAACTCCTACAACGAGGGAACGCCCGCGGTGTTCCGCACCGAATCTAAGACACGTGGCCCCGGGGCCGCGAACCTTTGGGCCGTGTCCTGGCGTATTGAGTGATATGAGCGACTCTGGAAATCAACCCGGAGGAGGTTGACCTATGGCGAAGAGCAATCGCGGGCGGGCGCCCAGGGACCGGAAGAAGCCATACCGGTTCCCGAAGCCACCGTGCTCACCGGAACCGCCGCGCTCACCGGAACCGGTCCACCCGCACCGCCCGGGGTGTGGAACGGGACCGGATCTCGAGAAGCTGCGTGAGCGGGTCCGGCGGTCGAAGAAAAGCTAGAATCCCCCGGCGACACGCTCCTCCACCGCAGCCAGATCATCCGGCGTATTGATGTTGCGGCGCCAGCCGTGATATGGAATGGCGCCGAACGTGATCCCGGAATCCATGAGACGGGTCACGACATCCTCCAGCTCGTACTCGCCGGATGCAGCCGCGGGCGTCGCGGCTAGAGCCGGAAAAAACGACTCGGGGAATAGATAGGCGCCACACACCCGCCATTCCGTCTCGCCCGCCCAAGGAGCCTTGAAGATCTCGGTAACCCGGCGATCGAGCACCCGGACGAGCCCCATAGGCTGCCCGCCCGAATGCGTCGCTGGCTCCACGAGCACGGCGCCCTGTTCCTCCCCCTCCCTCCATCGCCCTTCAAAGTCCGACAGGTCGCTGTCATAGTAGCAGTCGCCCATGAGCACCAGGAACGGACCCTGGATGAGGCCCGATGCCCGACCCACCGCGTCCGCCACACCCCCGGGCTCGGGCTGCACCACATAGTGAAGGCTCAGCTCGCCGCGACGATCCCCCAGGCGAAGAAGGAATTCGACACCGTCCGGCGCGGCCACGATGCACACATCGGTGAACGGAGTTCCGAGACGGTCCAGCAGGTGCTCGATCAGGAGCCTTCCGCCTACTTCCAGCAGCGCTTTGGGTCGTCCACTGGTCAGCACCTGCATGCGGGTGGCTCGACCTGCCGCTGGAATCACGCACCACATTACTGCCCCCCGTTATCAATCGTCCGCAACTCGTTCGATTCGTGCTGCGTGTGCGACTTTCAAGATACCTGAGGCGATGCGGCCGGGTCACCCCCCGGTTGTGCAAAACGCAGCGGTGGGTCAGACTCTTCGTCAGCCGATCGGAAACCGTTGAACGAGCCCCTACGAGGAGTGGCACCACATGATGCGTTCGAGGCGAATACCCGCTGCAATCCTTATCGTGATCGCCTGCTGTCTCCAGACAGCTCGCCCGGCCGTGGCGCAGGACGGAGAGCAGACGGATCCGATGGCCGAGCTCCTGACGCAGCTGGGCGAAGTCGAGGCCCGGATCGGATTTCTCGAGGCTCGCTACGAGATCGCCGAGGGAGAGGATCGCGAGCTGTTCGCCGATCAGCTCGGGCGGCGCTGGCGGGAACACCACGCCCTGCTCGGCGAGATGGCCGCGGCGACTGAGGCCGCACGCGAAGCCGGGGCGGAGCGTCTCGATGCCACGGAGCGGCTACGCACCGCCATCACGCGGGAATTCCAATTCGTTCGCACCTACGGCGATACGTTGCAGACTCGGATCGCGGCCCTCAGGCTCGTTCGCCCGGACACGCCATCGGAAGACCTCACGGAGCTCGAGCTGCAGCTCACCGATCTGAACATTGCTTTGGACAAGCTCGGCGTCGCGGCCACGGATGACATCGAGTGGGCGGAAGTCGTGGGACTCGACCTCGGCCCCGAAGTGGCCTTCCTCGACTCGGCGATCGGCTACCGCGCCGCGATCATCGCGGCGCGAATCGAGCTCGCGAGCGATCAGAAGGTCAAATTGCTGGACAGGGCCGGGAAGGCCGGCGCGGACACCGTGGCGATCCAGGAGGAGCTGAACGCTCTGGAAGAGAAGCTGTTCGGGACCACCACGAGCCTGGAGACGATGGTCGAGCTGATGGACCGCAGGGGCCTAGAAGCGTCCGACTATCGACGACTGTTGCTCGAGACGACCGGCGAATTCGGAACCAACATCCTGGACGTCGAGGTCGTAGGTGGAGTGATTCAGGATCGGTGGGCGTCCCTCCGAGCCTGGCTCGCCGACAACACCGGCTCGTTCCTCATCAAGCTGCTTACGATCGTCGGGGTCGTGTTCCTGTTCGGAATCTTCGCGCGGTTGGGTCGGCGGGCCACGCGCCGAATCCTCGCGTCGGCGCATGTCGACACTTCCGAGCTCCTGAATCGGCTCCTCATCGGCGGTGCGGGGAAACTGATCTGGTTGCTCGGGTTCCTGATCGTGCTCTCGATCGTGGGCGTGGACCTCGGGCCCATGCTCGCGGGCCTGGGAATCGCCGGGTTCATCATCGGCTTCGCGCTCCAGGACACACTGTCCAACTTCGCATCTGGCCTGATGATCATGTTCTACCGGCCCTTCGACGTGGGCGACATCGTCACTGTCAGTGGCGTGACGGGCCACGTTCGGGCCGTCACCCTCGTGTCGACCGTGATCATCACGTTTGATAACCAGGCGATGATCGTCCCTAACAGCAAGGTGTGGGGCGACGTGATCAATAACGTCACCGCGCAGAACACCCGCCGTGTGGACCTCGTATTCGGGATCGGCTATGCGGACGACATCCCGAAGGCGCAGGCGATCATGCAGGACGTCGTACGCTCGCACGATCTCGTGCTCGACGATCCCGAGCCGATCATCCGGGTCCACAATCTCGGAGAGTCGTCCGTCGACTTCGTTTGCCGCCCGTGGTGCCGCACTGATGACTACTGGACCGTGCATTGGGACGTGACGGAAGCGGTGAAGCAGCGGTTCGATGCGGAGGGCGTGTCGATTCCGTTCCCGCAGCGGGATGTCCATATATACCAGCACGGTGCCGCAGCGACGGAACCGGAGGCGACGTAGATGCGGGGAGTTCGACTGCCGCGGCCGGTCGGCTGGACCGCCGCGCTCGCGCTGTTCTCCATCCCGTTCGCGCCGTCGTTCGTCAGCGACGCCCGGGCGCAGGCTCCCGACCCGAGCGCCTCGTTCGCCTGCCTCGTTCCCGATTCGCTGACACGTGAGCTGGAGCGGATCTCCCGACGGGTGGGTGGGGAGATCGGGATCGCAGCCATCCACATCGAGTCCGGCGCGCGTGTGTCCGTGAATGGCGACCGGCGATTCCCCATGGCGAGCGTATCGAAGGTGCCGATGGCGCTCGAATTTCTCCGGCGCGTGGACCTGGGAGAGATCAGCCTCGATGAGCAGATCGTGCTCCCGACGACCGACTTCCGTCCTGGACACAGCCCGCTGGCGTCCTGGTCGGGCGGCCGACCGGTCCGCGTAACCGTTGACAGTCTGTTCAAGCTGATGATCGAGGTGTCCGACAACACGGCCACCGACGTGATCCTCCGCATGGCGGGCGGCCCCGAGGAAGTGACGAGGCGACTGCGAGAGCTCGGGATCGAGGACATGAACGTGGATCGCTCGGAGGCACGGACATTCGCAGACCTCGTGGGGATTCCCGATACCGTGCCGGAGAGCGAGCTGTACCGGTACTCGCACTTCCGGATGCGCGATGCCCTGCCCGATTCCATTCGACAGCAGGCCCGGATCGCTTACGGTTCCGATCCCCGGGACACGGCGACGCCGGAAGCGACCGCCCGCCTGTTGGTCGAAGTGTGGAACGGCGCCGGGCTGACGGAGGGGTCCCGCGACCGGCTCATCGAGGTTCTGGAGGAGAGCCGTGCGGGCCGGCGGCGCCTCAAGGGGCTTCTGCCCGGAGAAACGCCCGTGGCCCACAAGACGGGCACGATGGCAGGGGCCGTCAACGATGTGGGTATCGTCACCTTGCCCGATGACGCGGGACACGTGGCGGTCGCCGTCTACGTGAACACGCTCCATCGAACGACGTACCGGAGAGAGCGTACGATCGCCCAGTCATCCAGGGCCCTGTACGACTATTTCCGCAACGCCCTGGCCGGATTCACGGGCCCTATGGATCGAAGCTGCCAGCCTGCATCTCCGTACCCCATGACGCCAGCCGGATTCTGACATCCGCCACCCGGCGCGTCGGTCAGGCCCCGAACCAACTCTCGAGTCGTTCGGCCTCGAACCGGTGCTTTCGTGCCGCGTGATCGGCTGACTCGCCCCGGACATTGACCAGAGGCTGGGGCTCGGCGAAGAATTCTCCCTCTATGAAGGCAGCAGTGGCGGCGCTCATTTCGAGGAAGCAGTAGCCCTTGCCATCGAACGGCTCGGTCGGGGCATTCCCGGAGATGTCGGCCGCGATAGCTCGGGCCACCCGCTGCCCTTCCAGCTCTGCCATGACTCCGGCCTTCGGCAACGGCAGGCCGTTCGCCAGGCTGATCTTCGTGACGTCCCCGATCGCGAACACGTTTTCGAACGTGGTTTCCAAAGTCGCCGGATCGACCGCCACCCAGCCGCCGGGTCCGCCCAATCCGGACTCCGCCACGGCCGTCGGCGGTCGATGCGGCGGTACGCCGACCAGCAGGTCGAATTCAGCCTCACCGTTTGCATACTCGACCCGGCCTGCTTCAACTCCAACTACCTCCCTACCGGTCTCGTACCGGATTCCCCGCGCGGCCAGCTGCTCAGCGAGCCAGGCCGATCCCTCGACGCCCGCATTGGGAAGCAGTATCGGCTTGGGCGTGGTGATCATAAGGGACGACCGGTCTCGGAGGCCGCGCTTTCTCAGGTAGTCGTCCAGCAGCATCACGCACTCAAAAGGGGCCGGGGGACAAGTGTAGGGCATGCCCGCGATGGCGATGACGATCTCGCCCCCGTCGAACGTTTCCAGCTGCTCCTTCATGGCCGGCACGCCGGCCACGTCCCACACGTTCTGCGCGTACTCCGCGAGGCCGGGGATCAGGTCCGGCCGCGGCACGGCGCCGAGCGCTACCACGAGGTAGTCGGCGGCCAGCGAACCGTCGTCCAGCCGCACCGTTCGATTCGCCGGATCGATCGCGAGGATCTCGCGCTGGACGAACCGGATTCCAGAGCTTTCCAGTTCACTCCGATCCCTAGTGCCGTCTTCCAGGCTGCCGATTCCCACTACGGCCCACAGCTTCCGTAGCCCCATGAGGAAGCTCGAGGACCTGTCAACCAGGACGATCTCGTGTTCCTCTCCTACGCTCTCGCGCAGGCCGGTGGCCACTGAGAGACCGCCGAATCCGCCGCCGAGGACTACGGTGCGCGCCACGTCAACTGCCCTCGGCCGCGCTGCCGGCCTGCAGTTCCGACTCGATCCACGCGTCAATCCTGGCCTGAAGCATGGTGAGCGTGATCGTGCCGTTCTCGATCACGCGATCGTGGAAGGCCCGGATATCGAACCGCTCACCGAGCGCCGATTCCGCCTGGCGGCGCAGATCCTGGATCACGAGACTGCCCGTGAGATACGCGGTCGCCTGCCCCGGCACCGCTATGTAGCGGCTGACCTCGGACTCGACGCCGGCCCTCGAAGCGGCCGTGTTGGCCAGCATGTAGTCCACCGCGTCCTGCCGCCTCCAGCCCAGGACGTGCATCCCCGGGTCCACGACGAGTCGCGCCGCCCGGAAGGCCTCGTTGGAGAGCATCCCGAGTCGGTCCACGTCGGCAGTGTACAGGCCGACCTCGTCCGCCAGCCTCTCGGTGTACAGCGCCCACCCCTCCCCGAGCCCCGAACTGAAGAAATACTTCAGCACCGGGTGCACGCCTGCCCCCTCCAGCGCCACGTAGACCTGCATGTGGTGCCCCGGATACGTCTCGTGAAACGTGGTCGCCTCGAAGCCACCACCCCGGTTGAGATCTCGTGGCTCGAACGTCCCGAATTCGTACGTGCCCGGCGTGCTGCCGTCCGGGGAGCCGGCCGAGTAGAACCCTCCACCGGTGACCTGCATGTAGTCCGGGTACGGCTTCAGGGCGACCTCCGCCCGCGGAACGAAGCCGAACCACTCCGGCATCGCGACCTGCGCTCGATCCACCGCCGCCTGCGCAAACGCGACGATCTCGTCGGGCGTCTCGAAGCTGTAGGCCGCGTCGCCTCGCACCAACCGGATCAGCTCCTGAACGTCGTCTGTGCCGAATCTACGCCGACCGATCTCGCGCATCTCGGCCTGGATGCGTTCCATCTCCCGCAGCCCGGCCGCGTGGATTTCCTCGGGTGTGAGCGACAGCGTCACGTGGTACAGAACGGAGGCCAGGTAACAGTCGCGACCGCCCGGGTCGGACGTCACTCCGATCTCCTCGCGGGCGGCGGACACGTACTCGTCCGCCAGGAAGTCGCGGTAGCGCCGCACGGCGGGGATGATCTCACCGGAGATCACCGCGCCCAGCTCGGTCCCGAAGGCCGTGTCACCGTCCCGGGTCGCCGGGTCGTAGTAGGGTGTCTCCTCGGCCGACACGGAGAGAAGCGCGTCCAGCTGGCCGATCACGCGTTCCACGTTCGAGCGTGGAGCCGTGAATCCCTCCTCCAGTCCGATCCGCAGGTTCTCGATCTCAGTGTCGATGTACCGCGGCACGTCTCGGGCACGGGCGAGAGCGTCGGAGCGGGCCTCCTCGGAACCGACCGGCTGCTTGGCGAAAACGCCCGGGAAGAAATTCTGCCATCCGGTCCACGTGGGGCTCACGTTCCACAATTGGGTCCGGCAGGCGCGCCTCGCGACTGAAGCCTCGAGGCGCTCGCGAGAGAACGTGTACGGCACCGCGGCCTCGGCACCCTCGAGGGAAACCGGGTCGATGGCCAGCAGTCGGGACAGCCAGGCGTCCTCGCGCGCCTCCCACGCCTCCCGGGCGGCCGGACTGTGGTCGCCCATGCGATCGAGGGCGGCGGGATAGCCCGTCTCGTACGCCTCTTCGGGGAATTGGTCGTAGTAACCCGCCACGTACTCGTCGGCTATCGCGAGGGCTTCGGCCACCGCGGCGCTCGCGGCATCCGTCCCGGAGCCCTGGCCGGCTTCGCGACTCGCGTCCGGGCTACCGCAGCCAGAACACGCGACGACGATCAGCACGACGATCAGGGCAACGCTCTCAAACCGCTTCATTGGACCTCCGCTCCGGGAAACGCTGGCAGGATCGTTATGAAACCAGGGATAACCGACTTTCCAGGAAAAGAGAAGTCCGGCTGCTCCGGGATCGGGGGGGGCAAGAAACTACTCCGAGCGAATAAAAAGCGGGCCGCCTCGTCAAACGAGACGGCCCGCACAGCCGCTTGGGCTGTCCTGCAGCTACGAAACGATGGTCACGTTCTCTGCGGCCGGACCCTTCTGGCCCTGCACCACCTCGAACTCGACGATGTCACCCTCTTTGAGCGACTTGAAGCCATCGGCCTGGATCGCCGAATGATGGACGAAGCAATCCTTGCCGCCGTCCTCCAGCGTGATGAAGCCGAAGCCCTTCTCGTCGCTGAACCACTTAACTGTTCCCTTGGTACGCATGTGTCCTGCTCCTGAATGTTGTGTTGCCAAGGTCGGAGTCCGGACAATCCGTACCACCCGACTGATTGACACTCTCGCGGCATCCCCCCGCGCGGGGTGTTGTGGCAATTGCCACAAAAAAAGGGCGACCCGTTCGAACAGGCCCCCCTAGAAAAACCAGTGTTCTACTTTAATCCATTACCGCACTGCTTCAGGTCGTGCTTGTTTTCGAACGCTGACAATATCGCGGGCAACACGACACAAGTCAATAAGCGGGCCGTGGCGGAGTGAAAGTGGCGTATCATAGGTTGTGTCCATGCACGACACCGAGAACTTCGATCGAGCGAGCCGACACCCACGAGACCTCCACGGATTCCTGAGCGAACTGCGTGAAGACGGGCGCGGCCTGTGGTCGCGCCTGGACGACCGCGTCGCCACCCAGGTCCTCGTCACGTCACTCCTCCTGCTTCTCGTCTACGCCCTGTGGGGGCGACCGAACTTTATCAATGCCAACCTTCCCCGGGTCGCGAGCTGGCTCGGCTGGGGAGCCGACCACGAGTACTACTCGACGCTGCCCTACCTTTACTGGGGCATCTCTAGCGTCCTGATCCGCATCCTGCTGCCCGTTCTTGTCATCATTCTATGGATCGGTAAGCGTCCGGCCGACTTCGGATACCGGCTACGGGGCGTGACGCCACACGCCTGGCTGTACGTGCTCATGTTCGCGGTCATGGTTCCCATCATCGTGGCGGCCAGCTTCATGCCGGCGTTCCAGGCCAAGTACCCGATGTACGACAACGCCATCCTCGGCTGGAGGCACTTCGGGCTGTGGGAGATCGCGTACGGAATCCAGTTCTTCGGCGTCGAGGCGTTCTTCCGCGGATTCATGACGTTCGGACTGTACCCCCGGTTCGGGTACCTCAGCATATTCATCATGGTGATTCCATACGCCATGGTACACATCGGCAAGCCGCCGCTCGAGGTGTTCATGGCTGTCCCGGCGGGCCTGCTACTCGGCTATCTGGCGCTCAAGAGCCGGAGCTGGGTATTCGGTGCCTTCTTGCACTGGGCCGTTGGGATCACGATGGACTCGCTGGCGATCTGGCACGCGGGAGGCTTCAGATCCTGATGCCGTTTCATGAATCCCGATACAGTTTCTTCGTTAGCTGAATCTGCCCGGTGTGGTAAATGTCGTGCGTGACCACACCGAACAGCAGATCGATGTTTCGGTAGTCACCCTTGCCGCCTCGCACGTCGAGTTGCTCCGGACTAAGCGCGCATGCCACCGCAACCAGGGCATCGTGTTCCGAACGCAGTAGCCGTCGGTCCTCCTTCCAGAACTCCTCCTCCGGTAGCTCGGGCATCCGCGGCCAGTTCGAGGGCGCGCGTGGGAACGCGCCGCGGGGGACCTCCGGATCCAGCCGACGTCGCACTCCGTACTTCCAATAAGCGATATGGAGAGTCAGCTCCCAGATGCTGTGCCTGTCGGGGTGCGGCTTCCAGGCCGCCTCGGCGTGCCCCACTCCTCTCAAGCAGCCCAGGGGCGTGGCGCCGCCGTACCACAGGCGCTCGCCGCTCGGAGGGTCCAGGAGGTGAAGGACTTCGGCGAGCCGCGGGTCGATCATCGTTCTGAGCTCCTTCGGAGTGGGTGGCGTCATCCCGGCAACGAGGCGCACAGCCTCTGACATCCGTATTCTACGTTCGCACGGCCAACCGAGAGGAAGCAATGAAGCCGCTGATCACCGTGGCGCTGTTCGGACTGATCGCGCTCCTCGGCTATATAGTTCTCGTTTTCTCGATGCAGCGGTCCGTCCTGTTTCCCCGCCCGCCGGTTCCACCTGTCTCGGCGGCCGAAGGTCGTGACGGAGTCGAGGTCACGTGGCTCGGTCCCGACCGGGGGATCGAGGCCTGGTACCTGGCTCCGGCAAGTCATTCGCAGCCCGCCCCCGGCCCTGATCTTCGCGCACGGAAACGGGGAGCTGATCGACTACTGGCTCGACGAGTTCGACGTTCTGAGGTCGTGGGGACTCGCCGTCCTGCTCGTCGAGTATCCGGGATACGGCCGCTCACGGGGCCGTCCGACTGAGCGCTCGATCACGCAGGCCATGACCGCGGCATATGACAATCTGGTGACCCGCCCCGAAGTCGACCCGAGACGGATCGTCGCGTACGGGCGGTCCGTGGGCGGTGGCCCTGCCTGCGCACTGACCCGCGAGAGAGAGGTCGCCGCCCTGGTGCTCGAATCGCCATTTACGAGCGTCGGAGACCTTGCGCGCAGATTCTGACTGTTCGGGCCTCTGGTGCTCGATCCGTTCGACAACCTGGCTGCCGTGGCGGAGTTCGAGGGACCGGTGCTGGTGATCCACGGTGAGCACGACTCCATGATCCCGCCCGCGCACGGCCGGGCTCTCGCCGGCAGCGCCCCGCTCGGTGAACTGGTCCTCGTGAACTGCGGTCACAACGACTGCCCGAGGCCGTGGCATACCGTCCGCTCGTTCCTCGCCCGTCACGGGCTGCTGAGCGACCTCGGCACAGACGGCAACTCTACCGGACAGGACGACAATTAGCTCGCCGTCATTCCACGTGCACGTGAAGGGTGTTCCCCTGGACGTAAACCATCGACGACTTCGGGTAGAATTTCCGGCCACCGATCTCGATCGAACCGAAACTGCCATCATCCTTGCGCTGAATCACGTAACGGATGACTCCGTCGTGTATTTCAGCGCCGGAGACGTCCTGGAACAGGAACTCATCGGCGGTGACTGCCATCCAGTTTGCCACGGTTATCGCTCCCTCCGGGGTGTCGCCTGCTTGTCGGGCTTGAATACATGATAACCGGGTTCCCCAGGTCTCACACATGGCAACGGCGCTCAATCGGCTGGTGGCGCGGTCCGGTTGACGGCGCGGTCGGTCGACCCGCCGATGCACGAGAGCCCGCTGCGTCGCGGGCCCCGTGTGTCTACCTGCCTTCGATCCTCACCGCGGAGGGTCGCGATCGAATCACTCCACCTATCTCATACCGGGGGCGATTCGCAGCTCGGCCACGACCCCGGCGTGATCGGACGGCCAGAGTCCACCAGACGTCTTGTCGGCAGGATCCTCTCCGACCAGGAAGGCGTGGGAGGATCCGCGGAACACGCCTTTCTCCGCTGTGAATGCATCGCGATACAGAACGAAGTCGATGCGGTGCGACAGCTTTGATGCCGCGTTGAGGAGGTCGTCGTCCTGGTTGGACGTGTATCCACGGCCGAGCGGCTTGCCGATCGTCCAGGCGTCGACGAACCCGTCTACGAGCAGGTTCTCATACGTATCCGTCGTGCAGCCGGAAGCGTCGGAATTCAGGTCGCCCATCAGAACCACCGGGTATTCAGAGCCAGCCACGATGCGCCGCAGCTCGTTGGCCTGCTCGTTGTGGATATACAGGAGTCCCGGGTTACCCGTGTCGCACGGACCCGTATCCGCCGGCTCCAGGTGCGTCGTGAAGATCCTGTAAGGCAGGCTCTTCAACGTGATGTCGACCGATGCCCAGCCGCTGAACTTCGGAAGGTCCCCTCCGGGCAGCGGCAGCGGCATGGCGAAATTGCCGTGATTGGAGTCGAGAACCGGGACGTCGTCCCGCACCAGGAGAACGTCGTATTCCGTGTACGTTATCGCGTCGTGGATCTCGCAGTCCGACGTGTACGAGATGGGTAGCTGGATCGTGAAGTTGGTGGACACAGCGTCCGCGGGAACCGAGTAGTCGAGTCCCCTGGAGTCCAGCTCCGCTGTCAGGATGTCGAGGAAGACCAGGTCGTCATCCGCGCTGTTATAGAGAAAGTCGAACGTCGACACCTCGTTGAGACCGATCACGTGCGGGTTGGACGCCTCGATCTGATCGACGATCGGCATCGAACGCGGCGGCGTCCCATGATGGCGCGTTCGCCGGGTCCAGAGGCCCGCCGTCCTCGCATGCGCCGAGAGCGAGCGCCAACAGCAGGGCCGGCAAGACTGTGAGAGACAGACGTTTCATGGTTTACCTCCGGTGATGTGGTCGGGGCTGCAACGGTTGTTGGCTGCAGACAGACCATGCCGGAGGCGAGTCAAGAACGGGTCAAGACGCTGCTGCGGGGGTGCGGCTCGGCGACGCCGGAAATCAGGGACCGACGCTGAAGAAGTAGTCGGCGTGGAGCCTTGTGACCCGGAACGCCGACGCCTCGCCGTCCACAGGATCGGCGGGCCCGTCGACGACCCCGTGGATTGACGTCACGGACACGGCGATCCGTAAGTCCTCAATTTCGCCTTCCACCGTGAGTAACTCGGCCGGAATTCTCGTGTTAGGCGGGCGCGACCGGGCGTAGTCGAGCACTCGCTCGATGAGCTGGGTCAGGGAAAGCGAGAGCACTTCCTCGCCGTCCCGAAGCGTGACGACGGCAAGCCCTTCCTCATCATACGCGAAGGCGACGGGCGAACCCTCGACGTGGACCGTGTCGCCCAGCGTGCTCCTGTCTCGCACGACGTAGTCGTATCCGGAGATGCGAAGCGGCGGGCCGTCCCAGTCGACGGAGAAGTTGAAACCCCCACCCTCGCCCGGAGTCCACGATCCGACGTAGTCCAGGCCGAGTTCTGCGGTTATCAATGCTGCCCGTTCGTCAGCGTGCCGTCGCTCGGTTGGCTCGGTTCCCACGGCAATCGTGTCCATCTCGGCGAGGCGGCCCTCCGGGAACCAGGGCTCGATCGATGCCGTCCCATGATTCTCCGCCAGGTAGCGCAGGACGGCGCTGATCTCGCGCCGGTCTTCGAACGAGACCTCGCTTGGAGGGGTGCGCACACCTCCCTCGTCCAGCATCGCGTTCCGCTCGAGAAGAGTCTCCAGCCTGGCCGTCTGGCTGCGACGGGATACCGCGTATGCGC
>PVMK01119013.1_pt1 | contig 16079 bp, 19 predicted proteins | sample 1853481 | NCBI WGS metagenome assembly PVMK01 (sample SAMN08533507, study PRJNA380276) | Marine sediment metagenome, whole genome shotgun sequencing project.
TGGAGTCTTTTTGGTGTGACGGAACCATGCCCTACTTCTATTCAGAAGAGCCACAGCGGATTGAAGGGACTGGATCGTATGCCACCGATAACAAGGGAACAGACGGGGTCTCTTATGTTTGGGATCACAGTCTTGGTGACCTGATCAATTCGCTTGTTGACGCCGGTTTGAGGATTGAATTTCTCCACGAGTTTCCCTATGCGGCCCGAGCCAAATTTCCGTTTATGGAAAAGGAGGATGATGGTTGGTGGCGTTTACCCCGCGACCAGCATAAGACAATCCCGTTCTTATTTTCGCTTCAAGCCCGAAGACCAGGTTGATAGTGGTCAGGTATAGGGGCTTGGAGTCTTTTTGGTGTGACGGAACCATGCCCACACCTGACTGGCGAGCGCATGGCTGGCTTAGCCCGGTGGTCTGGCTTCAGTCAGGGATCACCAGGACGATCAGGGTCATAAAAATCGCAGCCAGGAGGGACTTGACATGCACCCGGCGCGCTTGTTTCCGCACTTGAGCCAGTTCGAATTGGTCTTCGATTCTCTCCGCTTTGTCACCCAATTGGCGCGAACCTCGCGCCGAGAGAGCTACTCAGGTTTCATCCCGCCACTGGAAAAAGCCCGTAGCTGCCCCCCAGAACAGAGGAAAAAGGGCTAGCCGCCACCAGCGACTGGCACCGGTGACTATAAGTGTCGCCAATATGACCAGAGTGATGACGAACGTTATCGCGCCGAAAGCCAGCCTTTTGCGACGTTCAGCCAGGTTGATGTTGGGGGTGCAGATCACGCCTGTCACCATACCACTCTCAGGTGACGGTTGTTGGACGTTCATGAATGTTTCCTATAACGGTTCAATATCTGGATGGTACAGGAGTTGAATACTCTGTTGACTATGCGAAGTCCGTAGGGCATGTTACCACTTCCCGTTTGGCAGCGTGACTTGCCCTGCTCTTCACAAATTATTCCCCAATATATACAACCTTTCAGTACCTTCTGTTACTTCCGTCGGATAAGCAGACAGTCTCTCAGGTGAAGGAGCGGTGATGGATAGAGTCGTGGCAGCAAACGCCCAGGCCCAATCATATGGACATGCGGCTGAATGTCAGATCTACACGAAAATGGGCCACAGCGGTCGAGAGGCTGCCGAAGTTGGACGTGATGTTCAGTGGCATCTTATCGTTTTTGGGGTGACAAAGGGCAGGGAACGGCGAGAAATCGGAAAGACATCGATGCAGCCGGTATTGGGCAACGAAGTTTAGCTCGTCGCCACAAGAGGTTCGGCAGGATTGGAGGCTTGCCTCGACTCTTTGGGAAGTGACTCTTGTTTGACCGATTATCCAGCAATAGTCTGTGATTCCATCGCTAGATCTATGACATCCTCCACCGATAGCGCCCGCCCTTCCCCCCTGGCCTGAATGATCTCTTCTGCCGGCAGTTCACTCTCTGCGCTTTCAATATATTCCTTTCCAGGATTATTCTCAGCATAGACGTTTACAATGCCCTCTTGCTCCGAAAAAAGTTCGGCCGCCGCCGCTATCTGCACAGCTCTGTATGGGGAATTCTCCACTTCTGCTGTGGCAGCCTGTCCCATCAAGGCCAGACCGATGCCTCGCATGCTGCCTACTTCTTTATACGCTTGCACGGCATCCAAAAAATATCCCCGTGCCCCAGGTGTTTGCTCCATTGTTAAGATAGTCCAGGCCATTTCTTCAAGAATTCGTGCCTCCTCAGCGCGATCTCCCATTGCCTCAAAGAAGGTCAAGGATTCCTTATACAATTCAATTGCTTCCTCAGTTTTTCCTTCCATGGATGACAATTGAGCCAATCCGCCAAGGCTCAGGGCGATTCCCTCGTTGTCTCCGATTCTGCGCTGAATATTCAATGCCTCACCATATCTGCCCCGGGCCGTAGCAGCATCTCCGCTTGCGAAGGACAGGACTCCATTAAATGTTAGGGCCAACCCCAGACTCCACTCATATTCTAGTTTCCGGCTGAGGTCTACTGCTTCTCGAGAATATCTCGTCGCCATATTAATTTCGCCCAGAGCCATGTGCGTTAAAGCGATATTAAATGCAGAAACAGCCATCTCGGACTCCATGTCCAGCGCCTGGGCAATATCATATGAGGCTTGAGATTCCTCCAGCGCCCTACCATATTGCCCTAATGTCCAGGAGCACAGACCAGCCGTACGCAAGGCCATACATTTTCCCAAGCTACGTTGATCGCCAGTGTCAGCGCTGAGGAAGGATTCGACCCAATCTCTGGCACTGATGTGTTTTCCACGGAAATGCCAGTAAAGCCACAACTCACCACAAATACGTAAGCCAAGTTCCGTTGACTCTCCGTGACCATTCTTGGATTGGTTTAGCAACCAGTGGAGGGCGGTCTGAATATTGGCGTCTTCCAGGGCTCCTCGCTTCATCCATTCGAGTTGATCTTCACCTTGTGTTCCCTTATGAATACCCATTGAAATTTCCGAGTAATACCTGGCGTGTTTTAGCTTTATCTCATCTAGCTCACCAGCAGCATCTAATTTTTCGAGCGCATATTCTCTTATGGTCTGCAGCATAGTGAACCGGTCTCCCCCGTCTACGCTTTGGACCAGCCCCTTGTCGATGAGAGATTCCAATTCATCCAGAAAGAACCCTGGCTCTTCACCGCGGCATGTTTTTTCGACCCCATCTATGGTGAAACCTCCTGAGAATACAGCCACTCTTCGAAAAAGAATCCTCGCTGGCTCGTCCAGCAAAGCGTGGCTCCAGTCAATCGTTGCCCGTAATGTTTGTTGCCTTTTGGGCAGGTCTCTTGCTCCAGAAGTGAGTACATCCAGGGCTCGCCCCAGTCGCTTCAATAAGAGGTTTGGAGACAAGATACGAATTCGGGCCGCTGCGAGCTCTAGTGCCAGGGGGAGTCCATCCAGGCGACGGCATATCTCTACTACATCCGATGCATTTTCGGGGTTGAGATCGAATTTGCTGTTCGCTTTCTTAGCCCGGTCGGTAAAGAGGGCGATGGACGAATAGGTCGCCAGGTCAGCTATGGATCCGAGGTCATTTCTAGCCGGAATAGGTAGGGGAAGCAGTGAATATTCTCGTTCCGCACTTATTTTAAGCGGGGTACGGCTAGTAGTTATGATTTTGAGATCTGGACACCTGGCTACTAAGCCGGCGATTAGCGGTGCGGAAGAAATGATCTGCTCCAGGTTATCGAGTGCGAGGAGCACTTGCTTGTCGTCTATTAGCGAGGTCAGCCCATCATGGAGTTCTCTGCCTTCTGCCTCTTTTATATCGAGCGCCGCAGCAAGGGTTGGGACGAACTCTGAGGCCTCTGTAATGGAGGCCAGTGAGACAAAGGCTACACCGTCTAGAAATTCATCGCTCAGGCGGTGGCATAGCTCTAGAGCGATTCTGGTTTTTCCCATCCCTCCAGGCCCTGTAATCGTCACAATCGAATTGTCCTCGATCAAACCGATTAACTCCTCTACTTCACTTTCTCTGCCAAGCAGTGGGGTAGACGGAGTGGGGATTGTGTTCCGTAGAATCGCCAGTTTCGCCCCTTTTCCTCTAAGATCGCTCGAGTCGGGAACGATTATCCCTTCCGTTGAGATGGCAAAAATCTCGTAGGGACGGGCAACGTTTTTGAGACGATACTTCCCGAGAGATGCACTTTGAAATTGCGATTGATTCATGATCTGGTCATGAACAGAGTCAGAAACCAAAATTGCTCCTGGAATCGAGAAGGACTCTATTCGCGAGGCGACATTTACCGCATCCCCGATAATTCCGTCTGGTTGGCTGACCACGTTACCGGTATGAATCCCTATTCTTAGTGGAACTTCCAAGGGTTTGCTGAGCTCTCTTTGAATCTCTATCGCACAAAGGACCGCATCAATAGAATTGGAAAAGGTGCTTAACGTCCCGTCCCCGAAATACTGGACTATCTCCCCGCCGTGAGCTCCATGCTGCCTCTCTAAGGCCTCTTTGTACCTCTTTCTTTTTTGGAGACCTAGATTTTCATCACTTTGCATCAGAGCGGTAAAGCCAACCATGTCGGTGAACATTATCGCGACCAACTTTCTTGGTAAATGATCATGCATAGGCGCTCCTGGTTTCTTGAAGTTGGAGAATCAATCGCAGCCAGATCGACTCTCATAAACTTTATAACGCATTCCCGTAAATGCCGCTATTTTTTCCTGGCGAGAGTTTGTAAAGTCCTATCCACGTCGTCCTCCAAATCGTGGTCGTGATTTCCGTAGAGATAGAGCTACCCCTGCGTACAATACTCGCTCGTTGTTGCGACCACCAAAGACGCGAAATATGGAGTTCTTTGCTCCAAATATGGAGCTCGTTGCTCCAAATATGGAGCTCGTTGCTCCATACGGAATCCGCGGCTTCTGGCTTGCAGGCCACCGCCTCGCAGGTACAGGCTCTGCAAGGCGGGTATTCTTGTATAGGTGAATGGATTCCCGCCTACGCGGGAATGACAGCTAGATATATAAATCGAAATCCAATGTTCAATGTTGTTTCCGCGATAGTATGAATCGAAATTAACACATTTTCTGCCCGTCGTGTGAACTCACAGAATGTCTACAACATCCTGGCAGCTGGGGCTGGATGCGTGTTCGTTTTTGAAATAAGAGGGGAATTCATAGGGGTATTAGCTTGTCTTTTTGTGTGTCATTCCCGCGCAGGCGGGAATCCAGGGAGGCAGTCAAGGTTGGGGCTGGACGAGGCGCTCCAGGTATAAAAGCGCGATATGGATTCCCGCCTCCGCGGGAATGACAGAATATCTACAGCATCCTGACAGATGGGGCTGGAGGAGGAGCGTCCCTCCCTACGATTCAATATTGAATAGCGTGTAAGGCGGATGCCGGCCGATTTCTCTCAGAGTCGTGTTTTCCTGGAGCCACTGGTAATTGAGTTGTGGACTCTTGCCTATCCACTGAGAAGCGATGTTTTCTAAGTCGAGAACCAGATAGGTTGGCAATTGAGTGGCCAGAAGATCGGCCAGAGTCGCTTCGTCTAGGAGATAGATCTCTTCCACATCAAGCGCGGTCCGGTGTTCCATGGTCAAGGTCAAGCCGAAGGTAATTACCTGGCCCCGGCCGGTACCGGTCCGGCAACCCATTGGGCAGTGGAAATATGAGCCTGGTTTACGGCCGTGAAGTTTCGCAAGTCACGAAGCGACCAGGCCAGGCTACCGGTCAGCGCCAGCGCGCACCAGCCGACCAGGAACGGCCGCCAATAATGCAGGAGCAGACGGATTGGCCGGCGGAGCATGCCTTTTCCTGATGCAGCCCACCGTAAATTGCTTTCGGGGGTTTCAGACGCCGGTCCATCTGGTGAATTTGCCTTCGTAAACGGCCGCCGGTCGCGACTTACCCGTACGCGACCCCAGTCCCAGGCGTGTTGGAAGCCGAGCCCAACCAGCGCTGCTAGAGGCGGGAACAAGGCCAATGAAAAGCGCGGATTCTCCAAGGCTATGCCGGTCAAGAATATGTAGACCGTCAACGGCCAGCCAAGGAGTAAGGCAGCGTGCGGTCGCAACCGGTCGCGTAACGACCATAGGCCAAACATCAGAAAGGGGGTCACGAGGGGGAAAATAAAAGCCGGGTGGACCACCGGCAGTGCGTAAAACACAGCAACGGGCCGCTCGTAATAGAAGATGCCGTCGGCATTGGCAACGACGCTCTTGAAGGCATTAGCTGGATTCCAGTCAAAAACCTGCAATTCGCCAATGTGGGATAGTTCGCCACGGCCCAAGCTGGGAACGAATTGAGCGACGATTACCAGGCCACCGGCAAGCACGGCTAACGCGGCCGCGCCCGCCATCCGCTTCCATGGCCAGGAGGCCGCTCGCCAGGCCAGGATGGCGCTGAGTGCCCACGGAAAAGCGGCCAGAGCCAGGGGCCAACGGGTGAGAACCGCCAGGCCAAGGGTGAATGCCGATAGGATAAGCCAACCTGGTCGTAGCGATCGTGCATAACGCAGCATGGCCCAGGCCGACAGTGTTAGCCAGGCCAGCCCGGCCGCGTCCGACATGACCGATGTGCTGGAGAGTACCAGTTGCCCGGAGACGGCGGCCAGCAATCCGGCAACCAACGCCCCAGCTTTAGCCCCGGGTTTTACTTCGCAGACGATCAGAAAGACGAGCGGGGCAATAAGCGCCCCGGCAACCATGCTGACCAGTTGCCCGGCGAGCGGCTGGACGCCCGTCAGCAGCGTCCCCAGTACGACGAGCAGCGGGTAACCGATAGGCCAGAAGAAGGGCGGAGGGGGCTGTAACTGTCCTAATGCTTCACGTAATTCAAGCGAGTAACTGTAGTATGCAAAGGGGTCCTGGCCATACAGGCCATCAAACTGGAATATCAGGACCATTGCAACACGAACCAGGAGCGCAACCAGGAACAGGAAGAGCAATTGCTTCATTGTTTGCCGGCCGTTATGCAGCCGCGCCGGGGATTCCTCAGCCGGTTCTATTATCTGATGATCTCCACTTAGCTGCTATGGACCAAATGGCCATGCGGATAACGAAGAAAGGTTAAGAATTCATGCCCCTGTTAGCGAATGGTTTCGAATCGGGGCTGTCTATTTTTTTCGACTCTGATCATACAAGGAAATCAGCACTTCAGGCGGTGTGCTGGCGATCAGTTCACCAATTACATCAAGGGGAATATCTTCGAGTTTTCGGAAACGGACGCAGGATTTTCCCATATCCGGCTTCTTGCCTGCCTTCTTGAACCCCTCGTTCAGTCTGGCCTCCTGCTCTGAATCTCGATAAACCCCCAGCATGTAGAGCGAGTAGTGCCGCTTTTGGGCCGCCAGGGCGAGATAACCAAGCGGTTGGCCGTTGTAGGTATCAGGATAATCTTCCAAGGGGATTTCATAGCTAATCATTCCCCAGTTCATCGATTCGGCATAACCCTGGGGGAGGTTCTCAAGGATGACACTTCTGACCGTGGAAACGATCTCCCTCCGCTCCGGGGGGAGTTCCTCCAGATACTGGTCCACTGTCGACGCCTTGCTCGAAACCATGATACACCTCCAGGCATGGGCTTGCTGACAATTAATTGAGTCGCCGGAATTTGGCTAACTATCATACCCGAAAAATCAGTCTCAGTTTATAGAAAGTGTGGAAATGATAGGTTTGTCTGTAATCAGACCACGAAATCGGGGTCTGATCAGGTTTCGTCCCAACATTTAACCCCCCTCCATCTGCGGTCGTGGATTCTTTATGGAGCAAAGAGCTCCATATTTGGAGCAAAGAGCTCCATATTCGGAGTAACGAGCTCCATATTTGGAGCAAAGAGCTCCATATTCGGAGTAACGAGCTCCATATTTGGAGCGACGAACTCCATATTGCGCGTCTGAAAGGGTAGACTGGCCGACGGGAGTCGGCCTGAGGTCTGACCCCACCCTAACCCTCCCCAAAACTGGGGAGGGTATATTGTTCGTAGCCGCGAAATCGGGGTCTGATCAGGTTTCCCTCCCCAATCTGGGGAGGGTCAGGGAGGGGTTTGCCCCCCTTTTCACGGGCTAGATCAGTGCGAGGTTTCCCGCAATTATTATAGGTCGGATCACTAGGTAAGTTTCCCTCCTCAATCTGGGGAGGGTCAGGGAGGGGTTTTTCCCCCCTTTTCACAGGCTAAATCAGTGTGAAGTTTCCCGCAATTATTAAAGGTCGGATCACTAGCTAAGGTATCCTTCCCCAAACTGGGGAGGAAATATTGTACGTCGCCGCGCACCAGGGGGGTTGACCCGCGGGAACGTTCGCTGTACTTTTCTCCACAGTAAACAGCGGGAACAAACAGTGGAGGAAAATCGACCATGGACCAGAAAGCCGATGTTATCGTCATAGGTGCGGGAGTCATTGGTGCGGCCTGCGCCTGGCGGCTGGCCTCGGCCGGCCTGAAAGTCCTGGTGTTTGATCGCCGGCCCCGGGCAGCGGCGCCTCTCAAGCAGCGTTGGGCGTGTTGGGATTCCATATCCGGCCAGATAAACCCGAGGCCTTCAATATCCTCAGCCGGAACAGCGTTCGATTCTTCCCGGCCATCATCGACGAGTTACATGACGCCACCGGCAGGCGGACGGCCTATCACCATGGAGGCCAGCTATCCGTCGCCCCGGATGAAGCCGACCTGGCAGAGTTGGAGACGGCCTACGAAATAAACGCCGCGCAAGGGGTTCCGGTGGAACGGCCGACACCCGACGAATGCCTGCTACTGGCCCCGGGACTCAACCCAAAAGTCCAGGACGCCCTCTTCTGGCCCGAAAACGCCTGGGTTGATAACACGGCTTTGACTTTAGCATTCGTCGAGGCGGCTGAGAAGGCTGGGGCCTCTTTCGAGCGGGGCAATGTCCGGTCAGTGGAAAGCGACTCCGGCCGGGTCACCGGCGTACTCGTGAATGGGGAGCTGCGACCGGCCGGCTGGGTTGTACTGGCGGCCGGTTGTTGGTCAGGAGAGATTGGCGGCCTGCCCCCGCTGGCGGTGGAACCCGTTCGCGGACAGGCGTATTTGGTTAGCGGTCAGCCAATCAAGCGCATCGTCATGTCGCCTCGCGGGTACCTGGTCCCCAAGGGCGACGATCAGACAATGATCGGGGCAACGGTAGAATGGGCTGGATTCGAAGAAGCCACCACCCTGGGCGGTCTGGCCGAACTGGCAAATGTTGGTCTCGAGATCTCCCCCACCCTGGCCGGCAGCGAGTTTATCGGCGCCTGGGCCGGATTGCGACCGGCGACGGCCGACGATCTGCCATTCATAGGGCCCTTTGGCCAGTTTCCCAATCTGATCGCCGCCACCGGTCACTTTCGAAACGGAATCCTCTTCGCCCCGATCACGGCCGAGCTGGTCCGGGCTACAATATTGGGTGAAAATCCAGGCCTAAATCTGCAACCCTACTCCCCCGACCGGGCGGTTTCTCGGGTTTAACTAAGGTTATCGGCCAGAGCGAGGCCGGTCGTCAGCCGTCCGGAATATTAAGCGTCATTTCGTCCGGCCAAATTGGTCCTGAGTAATGTGTCATACTGCATGATTGGATTATCACCGGCATATTTTAAGAGAACGATTGCGGCGTGGAGGTAAACATGTCCAGAGTAATCCATTTTGAGCTGCCGGCTGATGAACCAGAACGCGCTATCGCTTTTTACGAGCAGGCGTTCGGGTGGAAATTTGAAAAATGGGATGGGCCAACGGAATATTGGCTTGTTATGACCGGTCCGGAAGATGAACCAGGTATTGACGGTGGTTTGGCAAGAAGGACGGATCCTTCAATTGGAACCGAGAACACGATCGGCGTTGACTCCGTTGATGATGCGGTAGTTAAGGTAGAATCAAATGGCGGAAAGGTCCTCCGTCCAAAGTCGGCCGTTCCAGGTGTGGGTTGGCTAGCATACTGCCAGGATACCGAAGGAAACACTTTCGGCCTCATGCAGTGGGACACCTCAGCAGAATAGTGATTTCATCGACAAGATCGAACGTTCGTAAAGCGAGCACATAGAGAGCATTGGTGAGGCATGGATGAAGTAATTGAGCGCGCCCTGCAGACCGATAGACTTATCGATATTACAACTACCGGGCGGAAGAGTGGAAATCCGCACCGGATTGAAATAGCTTTCCATTACCTGGATGAAGTTGTATATATCAGTGGTCTGCCGGGGAAAAGAGATTGGTACGCCAATATGGTGGCCAATCCGGAGTTTACATTTCACCTGAAGCAAAGCTTCGAGGCTGATATTCCTGCAAAGGCTGCTCCGGTATTAGCTGACGCCCCGAGACGGGAGATCTTGACCGCGATAGTACAGAAATGGGGCAGGCAGCGGGAGTTGGAAGCATTCGTGGAAAACAGCCCGTTGGTGGAAGTTCAGCTTGACGACGTTGGGATGACAAGGTGACAAGATGACAAGGTGACAGGGTGATGGTAACCGGGTGACCGGCACGAGATTCCGGTTAAGTCTCATACCCTGGCAGGCCAATCGGAATTCGGCCGGGCCACATACCTTAGCTAGACGAACGGTGATTGGCCAAGCCCAACGCCTTGGGCAGCCCAACCCCTTGGGCAGCCCTATCTTTTGGGCAGCCCTGTCCTCTAGGCACGACCGCCCCGCAGCAGGCAGGCGTTTTCTGACCGTATAATCAAAAGAAAGGTACTCTATTAAAATGCCTGTTGCTCGCCGATCTTTTTCACTGAGGCTCTTCTGGCGTCTTCATCGCTGGATTCATCAAATTAGCGATGGTCGAATCGGTTCAAACCTTTTCGGCACAAAAGTCCTCAGATTGACGACCAAAGGACGCCGAACAGGTGAGCCCAGGGCAATCATGATCTACTATTTCCCATATCGAGACAGCCGGGTGATCGTGGCTTCAAACGCGGGCGCCGATTATCACCCAGCCTGGTATTTGAATTTGCAGGCTACTCCAGAAGCAGAAATACAGATTGGAAGGGAACGTTCAAAGGTAACGGCACGCACAGCCGAGGACGAGGAGCGCGAGAGTCTCTGGTCTGAGATTGTGGAGGAGGAGTCGAGTTTTCTTGACTATGATAAGCGAACCAGCCGGCAATTTCCGGTTGTGATCCTTGATCCGGCCGAAAAGAATCTTTATTAATCAAGGGCAAGCTAAGATCTACCAAGAATTCGATCGTTGGAGCGGTTATTGACTGGGTCGATTGCCGGCGATAGGCGCGAACATGTCGATGCCACCCCCTACCGACTATGACTTCGAAATCGGCCGGGTAGGGATCGTACGCCTCGCCTGGTCCGACCCGTACTGGCCGGATGATAGCCTGGCAAGATACGTGCAATTGATGGCCAACAGGTCTGAGATGCACGGGCGAAAGTTGGGTCGTGCTATTTCGGTTTGGGCGGTGACGATGGCCGGCCCAGGGAGGAAAACAGTTCTTGCGCCCGGATTGCCTGGCGAGTAACGGCCGCCTGCATCGCTTTTACGAAGATCTAGGATTTGTCTACCGGGGCGCATTCACGGATCGGGATTACAGGGCTGCGTTGTATGAGAAGGAAGTATGAAGGTTTAGATCGACCCTTGCCGGCCGCAGCCGAGGTTTCCTTGTGGAGCAACGAACACCGTTTCACGCGTTTTTAGGGCGACGCAAGCGTAGCCCCTACTTCTGAGCAAATTCGTCATTTAGTATTGGGCCGCCCATCAGCTTCCTCAGTTCCTGAAGCCTTTGGCCTCAACTCGAACACTCATCCGCCCCACGAATTACTTCCCTCAGGCATTGGTAATACAGGCAGATCCTCCCAGCCGTTCAGGCGCAAGTATTGATCGAAGGTTTGGAGGCCAGGGTGCATTTTTCTTTCGGCCTCTATATCGGCCGTGTAGGCTTCTCCATTAAAGAAGCGCTGGCTGGCGAGCTGTTCTTCGTCCGGAGTGAAGTCTTCCGAGATCTGTGGCTGGACAAGTTTTACCGACCGGCCAATCACGCTGGATAGAGTCTCCGCCTGTTCCAGTTCGCTCAGCTCGTCGCCTGCTATTTCAAGCGTTCTACCTAAGTATTCCTGTCGATTGGAGAACACAATGGCCACGATTGCACCGATGTCGTCAACTGCAATGAGCTGTGTTCTCTTATCCGCGCGAATCCCCCAACTTGAAAACGTACCATTCGAGATCGCAGCGCGATTCCATTCCACATTATTCATAAATGCTGCTGGGCGGACAATGGTGTTTGGAATACCAATTTCTTCTAGGTAAAGTTCGACGATCCGCTTGCTTTCGAAATGCTTTTGACCCATTCCCCGATGTGCCGCGCCCACTGATGAGTACACGAAGTGCTGAACGCCCGCATCTTTGGCCGCGCCGGCAAGCAATTTTCCCTGATTGATTTCACCTTCGAACCCTACGTCAGGAAGCCAGAAGTTTTGGACGCTGAACACACCATATATTCCCCTAAGCGCGCCGTCGAGTGAAGCGCGGTCGAAGAGATCACCCTGTACTAATTCCACACCCTGCTTGCCTAGCTCCTGGGCTTTGTCTTTGCCGGGGTCCCGCACGAGCGCGCGAACCTTCCAACTGTCATTTAGCAGATGCTTTGCCACCGCGCCACCTTGTTTTCCGGTTGCGCCGGTTACGAGAATAACATTGTTGTTCATACTAATTCTCCTTGTCTAATTCCACCAGGATTTATCGGAGCAGCTTGCCACTCTTTTAGGAACGCCTCCTCGTTATCGGAAGCGTGCAGAGACGAATAATGGGTTAGCTCTTGGCCAAGCCGCATGAGCCGTTTCCTGATTGTTTCGTCATTAATTTCTCCGTCACTGTCGAACTTGCGCCAGGCCTGGGGGATGGACACCTGATCTGGAATTACCCAGGCGTGCAATGCGCGGCCGACGGTCCGGAGACTCACCAGCGCGTTGGTCGCACCCATGAGACCGCCGGACACTCCTACCAATCCAATCATTTTGCCTTCAAACTCCTTGAAGCCCATAAGGTCAATGGCGTTTTTCAATATGCCACTCATGCCGCCGTGGTATTCAGGCGAGCCCAGGATCAGCCCGTCCGCTCCCTGGATATCCTGGCGAAGTTTGTACACGCCCGGAGGATAGTTGCGATCTTTTGGATTTCCGCTGGAGAAGGGAAGATCATAGTCTCGCAAATCTAATAGGCGCACATCAGCTCCGGCCTCTTTTGCGCCCTCCAGGGCGATTCGTACTGCCTTTCGGGTATAGCTGCCCGGTCTGAGACTTCCGGATAGTCCCACTATCGTAGGTCGCAATCCGTTTCCGTTGTTTTCCATACTTTTCCTTTAGGCAACAACAATGAGTGCCGCGATTCGATTAATTTGTTCACCGGTAATGTTTATGGTCTGCCAGGTGTCGCCCCGGTCATTGCTAACTTGGAGCGATCCGTCGGCAAGACCTGCAAAAAGCTGCCCATTCGAAATAGCCAGGGAATAGGGCATGACTTCTTTGGCTGCCGACAGGCTTGATAGCGGTTCCCAGGGCCCTTGCCCTTGCCAACGATACAACCGGGCGTTCGCATGGTGGTCGCCGTGGAAATACCCCGAGTGGGCATCGAAGGCGTTATGGGTAGCGGATACGAACCACGAATCAGGGTCTTGAGGGTCAACCGCTAATGCCCAAAGATAGTGGCGGTCTCGCCCGCTGTTGATTGAGTTCCAGGTCTTGCCACCATCAGAGCTCCAGGCAGCGCCGCCGCCCCCCGCTTCGTAGGCCCGGCTCGCGTCTTTTGGATGCCAGGCGAGCTCGTGAACATCTTTAACCGCGCCTGGACGGTGATCGTCCCATGTTAGACCCCCATCCTCGCTATACATCACCCCACCCTGCTCTATTCCTACAAGCAATAGTTCCGGATTCTGTGGATTTGGGGCGATCCATCGAACGTGCGACGTCCATGGCTTTGGCGGAAAACTCCACGACGGTGCGGAAGGAATTGAACGTAGAGCAGAAAGCTCATCCCATGTCTTACCGCTGTCACTACTCTTGAAGAGCTTGCTCGGTTCGGTTCCTGCGTAAACGCTCCCATCGGCCGGACTGACCGCTATCGAATAGACGTTGGACTCCGGCAGATTGCCGTTCTGCCATGTGCGACCACGGTCCGTACTCTGCCAAAGACCCTGGCTGCGAGTTCCAGCATAAACGTTATCCGAATTGTGTGGATTAACAGCAATGCTTTGAACCCCTTTCCCGTGTAATCCTTTTTGGGTTGTCCATTCATCTCCATTTTGCCAGACACGAGCAAACGAATTTCCAGTAGCAATAAATAATTCAGCCATGTCGCAGGATTCCTTTATTCGATATTCTACAAAATCGTAGAGTTATTCTGTGCGTTAGATTCGCCGTCTGGCTGACCAGATCCGTCGTTGGCCATGATGACGTTCTTTTTCTTTCACGATTGATTTTTTGTCGATGTAAGGGCTTTTAGTTTATCAGTAAGATAGTTAGACGGCTAACCTTCTTGCGAAAAAAAGTGATGTCTGATTGAACTGGTTAGCCATCAAGATTATCCACCAATTGATGTAAGAACCTGCGCAATAGCAGGCGTTCTTCAACACTGAAATTGGCCATAGTGAGCTTCTCCAGCGTCTGCCACGTTTCCTGAACTGGACCCTGCAAGGCACGGCCCTCTGCGGTCAGATAGACTCGCGAAACACGGCGATCTGCGCTGTCCTTGGCGCGTTTTACCCATCCTGTGCAGGCCATTCTATCCAGTACACGGGTAACGGTGGCCGGTTCAACGCCTAACCCTTGGGCCAGTTCCGACTGCGTCTGGCCATCTTGATTCCAAAGCTGAAGCAGGAACATCTCCTGGCCAACGTGCATGTCGAGAGCTGCTAACAATTCGCCGGCCTTTTTTCGGTGTCTCTTGCAGGCCTGAGCAATCAGATACCCTGTACTCTTGCTGATCGTTTCTTCTATCATGGTCATTTTATTATCTCATTATTAGTTAGACGTCTAAGTATATTATAGGCAGTAGTATCGTGATGTCAACCTGTACGTTGGTACAGGATTTTTTCTCAAATTCACCCCTCAGACAACAGGATTAATGTTGCCCTGATGGGGTCATGACAATATCTCCTATAGTTTTAAATAGAATCAGTTACAGCAAATGCTAGCTCGTCTTTAGTTTGCAGATGAGTTGGGCATGGCCCAGGCAGCACCCGGCATCCGCCAGATCCTGCTTAAAACCAGTTCGATTATTTGCAACAGAACCAATCTCGCTCCACCAACCAACCGAGCCTGCTCACCACCTTCAAAAATCGCGACCCATATTAGTTCAATACCCTTGTATTATGAATCAATACCATTTAAAGTTGAGCTGTCTTTATCGCAAAGAATCACAACTTCTCCAGATCGCTTTTCTGTCTAAAAAAAGATTCATCAATAAAGGAGGATCAAGTTATGCACACCCGCAAATCACTTATCGCCCTGGCTCTGATTGCTATGCTTCTGATATCACTGGCTGTGTTGGCAAATACCAGAGATGCGGCCGCCGCTGGTGGGCCAGGCAATGGCCAATGTAATCGCTTACCCTCATCGAATGCCGAAGCCCTGGAGATTCTCAGTAACTATTATCCAGGCTACTGGTGGGATCACACCGATATTACGATTGCTGTCCAGGCGCATCCGAATGCTTCTTCTGAACAGCTTGAAGCCATAGATCATTCTATCGCTACCTGGAGTGATGTTCTTGAACGGTGTTTCCGTGGGCTAATAACATTGACCAATGTGACGGGCACCGGGAATAATCCGCAGCAAGCGGCCGATATTGTCGTTCATTATGTGCCAACCGCCGGTGGCGTTGCCTTTGGTGGTTATGCCGTCTGTGGGGATCATGGCTGCCCCAATATTATGGTTCGGTCTGATCTACCGCCCAGTCTTAACCGCGATCCGTATGAACCGGAGTATCTTGACTGGGTGACACAGCATGAGATAGGCCACGCGCTTGGGCTGGGGCATACGACAAATTTGTGGGAGAGCACAGATATGATGGGCTATGGCTGGCCGGATTTGGGCGACCCTGTGCTATCAGAATGTGACCTTGAGGGTATTGCCTTTGTCTTTGACTGGGCATTTGATGGGGGTGAACCATATCCACCTGCCGCCGGGCCGTTTGATTGCTCTTAGATTGATAATTTGGCTGTGAATCAGCCGTAACCTGGCCTTCTCCGCCTCGTTTAGCGCGTGCTCGTTCGTCGGCCGCATCCTGGCCATCCGTGTTCGCTAGCGGATTGCTCGTCGCCTTACTATAATCAACCTTGATACTCCTTACTTCTGGGTGGAGTACCCTATGTTCTCTTATAAGGGCGAGCATCTGAATACAGACGGGGCAAATTCAGATATGGAACTCTGTTCCGGTTCGGGTGGTGAAGTCGAAAGGGAGGCGGCGGACGCGGGGCGGCCGGGAGTGATCGCTTACGGATGAGCCGGGGTGGTGACCAACCGCACAGTGATCACGGGCTCTTTTCCGCCCACTATCTGGTGAAGTTGCTTCCGGCCGATGAGCGTTGGGAGGCGGCCTTGCCGGAAGCCGGTTCATGCCTGGCCTGGCTAAAGGATGTCTTCGGTGCCGAGCGGGATCAGCTTGCCGGTTACATCGAATCCCAAATG
>PVMK01189275.1_pt2 | contig 16071 bp, 12 predicted proteins | sample 1853481 | NCBI WGS metagenome assembly PVMK01 (sample SAMN08533507, study PRJNA380276) | Marine sediment metagenome, whole genome shotgun sequencing project.
CCGGGTTATAGCCTTCGAACAGCAGCCCGTACAGGCCAACCATCAACAACAGGATTGCGATCTCAGGCTGTGCGATCGTGCCAAGTACTTTCAAACGCCAGCCGGGTTCGACTTTTTCGACGATCAGCGCCTCCGCTTCAATGATGAAGGGTTCGTGATTGACGCTGACCTCGCGACCGTGCACGGCGGCCAGCAATTCCGCCTGGTTCGTGACAATCAGGTCGATCACATTTTGCTCGAGCGCTTCTTTTGCCGTTAGCGTTGCTGCAGTGCGCACTGCGTCTTCCGCCCAGTCCGCGTTTCTGCCGTGCGCCTCCGCCAGACCTCGAATGTAGGAAATTGCATCATTCATGACTTTTCGATCCATGGCACCGCCGGGGATCGATGGCGCTGCGTCCGACTCGGGCTCATCGCTTTCCTCATCTTCCCCGGAATCTTCTTTATCTTCTTCTGACGACGGTGGCGCGAAAGGACTGAAGGGTTTGGAGTCGTCCTTCTTATCGTCGCCCATCAGTGACACCGGGGTCGCTGCACCGAGATGGGTCGTTGGCGCCATCGCAGCGATGTGACTCGCCAGCAATATGTAGGTGCCCGCGCTGTCCGCCCGCGCGCCGCCCGGCGAGACATAGGTAACGACCGGCACACTCGAACCGAGTATGGCTTGCACGATATCGCGCATCGGTTCCATGAGGCCACCAGGCGTATCCATGCGAATGATAATGAGGTTGACGTTACGTTCCTGCGCATCATCGATACCGTCGATAATGTATTCGGCAGTGGCGACGCCCAGTGCACCATCCAGATCCAGCAGGATAGCCGTACCGTCCGCCCTGGCAGTTGTCGACAGCGTAAGGCCCGCCATAGCAATGCTCGCGAGCACGTGCCGCAACCACTTCATCGATGGGGACCGAAATTTCATCATAAGTTCATGATAGCAGGGATGGCCCGGCTCGGAATGAGGAATCAAAGGGTCTTTTGACCATGACGCGGACATGGCAGACTCTTAATTCCCCTGGCCAGATCGCAGCATAATGTTCATCAGATTCTTAACAACGGGTGGCACGATTGACAAGATCTACTTCGACCAGACGAGCCAGTTCGAAGTTGGCGAGTCCCAGGTCAATCACATATTGACCGAGGGTCTCGCTAATATTGACTACGACGTCCTGTCAATGTTCCGGAAAGACAGCCTGGACCTGACTGACGAAGACCGGCAAAAGCTGAAGGAATTCATCGAAAACGATGATGCTGAGCGTTACGTAATCAGCCATGGTACGGATACCATGGTGGAAACTGCCGAGGTTTTGGCCGCAATCCCGGGGAAGACCATGGTCCTGACCGGCGCCTTGAGCCCGGCCCGCTTTAAGACCACCGACGCCGTTTTCAATGTCGGCATGGCGGTCGCCGCCGTGCAAACGGTCAATCCTGGCGTTTACCTGGCCATCAGCGGGCAGATATTTGAAGCGGGCAATGTGCGCAAGAACCGGGACGCAAACAGATTTGAAAGAATATCGTAGGAGCTCGCCCTAGCGAGCGATCATTTTCAATCGCCCGCTGGGGCGGGCTCCTACAGAAAATTTTTACAAATCGAAATTAATACCCTGCGCCAGCGGCAAGTCCTTGCCGTAGTTAATCGTCGTTGTCTGGCGGCGCATATACACCTTCCAGGCATCAGAACCCGCTTCCCGTCCGCCACCGGTTTCCTTTTCTCCGCCGAACGCGCCGCCAATTTCGGCGCCGGAGGTCCCGATGTTGACGTTGGCAATGCCGCAGTCGGACCCGACATTCGACAGAAAATACTCGGCATGCTGCAAATTGTCGGTAAATATGGACGAGGATAATCCCTGGGCAACCCCGTTTTGATAAGTGAGCGCCTCAGGCAGATCCTTGTAGGGAATCAGGTACAGGATCGGAGCGAAAGTTTCGTTCTGCACGATGTCCCAGTCATTCCTGACGACCGCAATAACGGGCTCGACGAAATTGCCGGGACCATCCACGCGCTTGCCGCCACACAAAATTTCGCCACCGGCTTTTTTGACGGCCGCAACGGCATCGTCGAGTCTGTCCATTGCGGATTCGTCGATCACAGGTCCCATTAACGTGTCGTTTTCCAACGGATCACCGATGCGTACCTGCGAGTACGCACCGACCAGGCGATCTTTCAATTCATCCATGCGTGATTCGTGACATATGATGCGGCGCGTCGTCGTGCATCGCTGACCGGCAGTGCCGACAGAACCAAATACAATTCCGGGAATCGCAATGTCGAGATTTGCAAACTCATCGACAATAATCGCGTTGTTGCCGCCGAGTTCGAGCAGGCACTTGCCCATGCGCCGCGCAATCCGTTCGCCTACCTTCCTGCCAACGGCGGTCGATCCTGTAAATGAAATCAGGTCTACTCGCTTGTCATCCACAAACTGCTGCGCAAGATCATTGCTGCCATCGTTGAATACATAAAAAATTTCCGGGAATCCAGCATCAGCAAGCGCTGCATTGCAGATCTTTTGCACGGCAATGCTACACAGTGGCGTCTTGGGAGAAGGTTTCCAGACACTGATGTCGCCGCAGATTGCAGCGATGCAGGCATTCCACGACCAGACCGCGACCGGGAAATTGAATGCGGTGATGATGCCGACCAGACCGAGCGGATGCCATTGCTCATACATGCGATGTTCCGGGCGCTCGGAATGCATCGCGTTGCCATACAGCATGCGGGACTGGCCGACCGCGAAGTCGGCGATGTCGATCATTTCCTGCACTTCGCCGTCGCCTTCAACCTTGATCTTGCCCATCTCGAGACTCACGAGGCTGCCCAGCGCATCTTTATGCTCACGGAGTGCGTTGCCGACCAGGCGAATAGCTTCGCCGCGGGCGGGAGCAGGTATTTTGCGCCACGCCAGGTAAGATTCCCGGGCGTGTGCAATCAAGGCGTCATATTCCGCGGGCGTGGTCGATCGCACGCTGGCAATGACTTCGCCATTCGAGGGATTGACCGATTCAATCAGTGCCGCCGATGCATCCTCGAGCGAGTTCGAGCCCAACCAGGTGCCCGGGTTTTCATCAAACAGCCCGAGCCGTTGCAAAATATCATTCATATTCTTACCTCTGGCTGCTGCGCTGGTGTCCGGTTTCGCCGCGCGCAACCAATTCCGCGGACAGCTGACTGCTGCCGCCATGTGCATAATATTCGCCGAAGCGATTCTCAAGGATGTTTGTCAGGCTGAACGCTTCCTGCGCGAGAAACCCCTTGGGTGGTTCGGAACTCTGCAAGATACGGTCCATCACGCTGCAAATGCCCGCCGCCGTCGTAATCTGGATCGCAGACCAGAGCCGCCCGGCAACGACTTCCGGATACACCTTGTTAACGTAGTTCTCTTCGCGTAACTCACCTTCCTGCATTCCGGTCACCGCGGCATAAATGATGACCACGTCCTGCAAGGTCTGCGGCACGGCGTTCTCGAGGATGCGCTTCAATGTTCCACGATCCTCATTCAGTTTCAGGCCATTCATCAGCAGTCGGATCTGGTCGCAGTGGCCCGGATAGCGAATCGTTTTGTAATTCATCGTCGTTACGCGGCCGTCATAGGTCTCGGCCAGTGACCCGAGGCCGCCAGACGTATTGAAGGCCTCATACAAGGTGCCATCGATTTCGATTTCCTCGAGCCCCTCGAGCGGCAACACGTCGACTTCCTTACCGCCAATAATGCTCTGACACAGATTGCCGTACTCGTTGATGACGCCATCCGTGGACCAGGTTAACGAATACTTGAGCACGTTATTGGGATGTTGCGGCAATGCGCCGACGCGAAGTTTGACCGAACGCAATTCATCGAAATGCTGAATCAATTCATTGGCGACGATACTGATAAAGCCTGGCGCCAGACCACACTGAGGCACAAAAACCGTGTCAGCATCTTCGGCAAGTTTGCGAACTGCCTTGGTAACCTCGACATCTTCTGTCAGATCGAAGTAGTGCATGGCCTCATTTCGGGCGACCTCGGCAACGCCAACATTGCAGTAATACGGCAGACCCGAAATTACTGCCACCGGCTTGTGCTCTTTGACGTGCGCCGTGAGGCTTTCGCTATCCGCTGCATCGAAGGTAAATGCCTGGATGTTATCCAGGCCATGCGCACTGGCGACTTCGTCTGCCGCGCCACCGACCTTGTCTGCAAGTTGCACGCGGTAATCACCGCTGTCAGCCAGCAGGCCACAAATAAGCGCGCCGATCTTACCCGCACCCAAGACTAATATATCTTGCATGGAACTCCCCTTCCCAAAAAATGGAAGGCGCGCATTGTGCCAATGTCGCTGACTCCTTACCAGTCCCTTTGCGTAAGCGTATGAATTCAACCGAAACTTTTGCAACATTCACAGTTAACATGGCATAGTCCGCGAAACCGCCCAATGCCTGAATTAATCGGGCAAAACAGACAGGAACCATCGTGACACGATCCGTCGCCAGGACTGAATGGCATCCCAGCCAGCTGGCAAAGCCTTGCCGCCGCCCAACAGCCTTCCTACCCGGACAAGGCTGCCCTCGAGCGTGCAATAGCCGACCCTGAGCCGTCTACCCGCCAATCGTTACCACGTGGGAGATCGAGGCGCTCAAGGAGCAGATCGCGAAAGCACAACGGGGCGAGGCGTTTGTATTGCAGGGCGGTGATTGCGCAGAGAGTTTCGACGACTGCACCTCGGACAACATCGTCGCCAAGCTCAAAATATTGCTGCAGATGAGCCTGGTCATGCTTTACGGCCTCAAGAAACCGGTGGTACGAGTAGGGCGCATGGCAGGCCAGTACGCGAAACCGCGGTCTGCCGATACTGAAACCCGCGACGGTACCTCGTTGCCCAGTTTCCGCGGCGACCTGGTCAATCGCAATCCATTCACGGCGGAGGATCGCATTCCGAACCCGGAATTGATATTGCGCGGCTACGAACGAGCAGCGTTGACGCTGAACTTCGTGAGATCCCTGATCGATGGCGGTTTTGCCGACCTGCATCACCCTGAATACTGGGATCTCGACTGGGTGGGTCATTCCAGGATGGCCGATAAATACCAGGACATCGTGCGCTCCATCTCCGATTCACTGGATTTTCTTGAGTCAATTACCGGCCGGGCGCTGCACCACACGCAGCGAGCGGATATTTACGCTTCTCACGAGGGTCTGCACTTGTCCTATGAGCAAGCGCAAACGCGCTTCCTCGGACACCGCGAGCACTGGTACAACCTGACCACGCATTTCCCCTGGATCGGCATGCGCACGGCCAATATCGACGGTGCACATGTCGAGTATTTCCGGGGCATCGCCAACCCGATCGGTATCAAGATCGGGACCGGGCATGACGGTTGAATGGTTGCAAAACCTGTTACGCGTGCTGAATCCGAACAACGAGCCCGGTCGCATAAGCCTTATCCACCGTTTCGGCAAGAAACTGATTGCGGACGGGCTACCGGAATTGATCACGGCAGTGCGTGAGACCGGCTCGCCGGTGCTGTGGATCTGCGACCCAATGCATGGCAACACGGAAAGCACGGCGGACGGCACCAAAACACGGCGTTTCGACAACATAGTCGCTGAACTTGAAACCGCGTTTAGCGTGCATGAGGGAATGGGCAGTTACCTTGGCGGGGTGCACCTGGAGCTCACCGGCGAGAACGTGACGGAATGCACCGGTGGGGCCCGGGGTCTGACGGATGGCGACCTCGCACGCGCCTACAAATCGACGGTCGATCCGCGGCTAAACTATGAGCAGGCCATGGAAATCGCAATGCGCATCGCAGGTTTGAGCCAGACCAGACAGTGATGTATCACTTTAAATATACCTCCTAATACCTTGTTTTAAAACATAATGACTTCCCATGCAAACACGCTGGAGATCACCGGGCCCGTCACTTCCGGCTACGCCGAATTCCTGAGCGACGAAGCGCTCACCTTCCTCGCGGCACTGGCGGCTGAATTTTCGCCGCGGGTAGCGGAATTACTCGATCTGCGTGTGCAACGTCAGCAGGACATCGATGGCGGAAAAATGCCGGATTTCCTGCCGGAGACCCGCGAAATCCGCGAATCTGACTGGAATGTCTGTTCGGTGCCGCATGACCTTGAGGATCGGCGCGTGGAGATTACCGGTCCAACCGAACGCAAGATGATCATCAACGCGCTGAATTCCGGCGCCAAAGTGTTCATGGCGGATTGTGAGGATTCACAGACGCCAACCTGGGACAACGTTATCCAGGGTCACATCAATTTGCGTGACGCGGCAAGCCGCAAGATCGAACACGAAGTGAACGGCAAGCACTACGCACTCAATAAGCAGATCGCGACCTTGATCGTGCGCCCGCGAGGCTGGCACCTGCCCGAGAAGCACATCCTGCTGCAAGGGCAGCCTGTTCCCGGGGCGCTGGTGGATTTCGGACTGTATCTCTTCCATAGCGCCGCCGAGCTCAAAAAACAGGGAACCGGGCCGTATTTTTATTTGCCGAAACTGGAGTCTCATCTCGAAGCGCGGCTCTGGAGCGACGTGTTCAAATTTGCCGAGCGTGCGGGTGTTGTAGACGCCGGCGAGATCAAGGTAACAGTATTGATCGAGACCATCCTGGCCGCGTTCGAGATGGATGAGATTCTTTATGAGCTACGTGAGCACATCGTCGGGCAAAATTGCGGCCGCTGGGATTACATTTTCAGTTTCATCAAGAAATTCAGCCGCTATCCCGAATTCGTATTGCCGGACCGCGTTGAAGTCACCATGACCAGCCACTTCCTGCGCAGCTATTCGGAGCTGGTCATCAAGACCTGCCATCGGCGCGGTGCCTACGCGATCGGTGGCATGGCGGCGCAGATACCGATCAAGAATGACCCGCAAGCGAACGCCAGCGCAATTGCAAAGGTACGGGCGGACAAGGAGCGCGAAGTTCGTGCCGGTCACGACGGCACCTGGGTTGCACACCCGGGACTGGTGTCACTGGCAATGGAAATATTCGATGAGCACATGCCCGGACCCAATCAACTCGAGCGGCTGCTCGACGACGTGCACGTAGGTGCCGCGGATCTGTTGCAAGTCGTCAAAGGCAAGATTACGGAGGCCGGGCTGCGCGACAACATCAATGTCGCGGTGCAATACATGGCTTCCTGGCTCGGCGGCAACGGTTGCGTGCCGCTCAACAATCTGATGGAAGATGCGGCAACGGCCGAAATATCCCGCGCCCAGGTCTGGCAGTGGGTGCATCACGCAACTGGCGTGCTGGATGAAGGCCGTAACATCACCTATGCCTTGTTCAGGGACTTGCTGCGGGAAGAGATGGAGAAAATCCGCGAGCAAGTCGGTGACTCAGCGTTTGAAAACGGTCACTATCGGCGCGCCGCCCAGCTGCTGGACGAAATCACGGAGCAGGATGCATTCGCCCCGTTCCTCACGACGGTGGCTTACGCCGACATCGGATAAGACATGCAATACGATCACATCAGCGTGCCGGCGGACGGCACAGCCATTACGATTAACCGAGATCATTCGCTCAAGGTGCCGGACAACCCCGTGATTCCATTCATCGAGGGAGACGGTATTGGCGTCGATGTCTCGCCGGTGATGCTGGCCGTGGTGAATGCCGCCGTTAAACGAGCGTATGCGGGCAAGCGCGAAATAAAGTGGATGCAGGTCTATGCTGGTCAAAGCGCTGCTGATTTGTATGGCGATAACGACTATCTGCCCGAAGAGACCCTGCACGCGTTAAAGACTTTCGTAGTATCGATCAAGGGACCATTGACGACACCCACGGGCGGCGGCATTCGCTCGCTGAATGTTTCGATTCGCCAGAAGCTCGATCTTTACGCCTGCGTGCGACCGATACGCTATTTTCCAGGTGTAAGCACCCCGATGAAGGAATCGGACCTGGTCGACATGGTCGTTTTCCGCGAGAACACCGAAGATATCTATGCCGGCATCGAGTACCCGACCGGATCGCAGGAGGTGCAGAAACTCATCCACTTTTTGCAGACGGAATTGAAGGTCACCGAGATTCGTTTCCCGGCAAGCTCGGGCATCGGCATCAAACCGGTCTCCCGCGAAGGCTCGCAAAGGCTGGTCCGCAAAGCGATCCAGCATTGCATCGAGCGCGACTTCAGTTCGGTCACGCTGGTTCACAAAGGCAACATCATGAAGTACACCGAGGGCGCGTTCTGCCAGTGGGGTTACGCGCTGGCCCGCGAGGAGTTCGGTGCAAAGGACTTCGACGGCGGACCCTGGGTTTACTTCAAGAACCCGGTGACGGCCGCGAGATCATCGTCAAAGACGTTATCGCTGACAACTTCCTGCAGCAAATCCTGATGCGGCCCGAGGAGTACGACGTTATTGCCACGCTCAATCTCAATGGCGACTACATCTCGGACGCGCTCGCAGCGCAGGTCGGCGGCATCGGTATCGCACCCGGTGGCAATATCGGGGAAGGCGTTGCGGTATTCGAGGCAACGCACGGAACTGCACCCGGTTTCGCAGGCAAGGATCGCGTTAATCCGGGTTCGTTGATCCTGTCTGCCGAAATGATGCTGCGTTACATAGGATGGCACGAAGCTGCTGACTACATCATGAACGGTGTGGCCAGGACCATCGCCAACAAGGAACTCACCTTCGACCTCGCCAGGCTGCGCGAAGCAATGCATCAACCAATCCGGAAGGCGCGTCCCCAGGACTTCGACGGCGTCGTCAGCGAACTCGAGCAACTGATCCCGGGCGCGACCCTGGTCGGAACCAAAGGATTTGGCGACGCCGTCATGCGGCACATGGATGACTAAGATATTTGATATAGATTGCCGCCAGTGCCCGCGATTGGCAACTTTCCTCGACGAAGTTGCCGAAAAAAATCCCGGCTATTACTGCCGGCCGGTACCGCCATTTGGTGATCGGAATGCACGCCTGCTGATCGTCGGGCTGGCTCCCGGCATGCATGGCGCCAACCGGACTGGCAGGCCGTTCACCGGCGACTACGCCGGGTTGCTGCTATATGAGACTTTGCATAAATACGGTTTCGCCAGCCATGCCGAATCGCTGGCCGCCGACGACGAACTGACCTTGCTGGATTGTCGTATTACGAACGCCGTGAAATGCCTGCCGCCGGACAACAAACCGGTCGGTGCCGAGGTTAATACCTGCAACGAGTTTCTCGCGAATGAACTCACTACCTTGCCGCCTGCTGCTGTGGTGCTGGCGCTCGGTGGCATCGCGCATCGGGCCGTGGTTAAAGCGGTTGGCGGCCGCCAGGCCGATTTCAAATTCGGCCACGCCGCGGAACATGCGCTGGACGGTCGCTTCCTGCTGCTCGATTCCTATCATTGCAGCCGTTACAACACCAATACCGGGCGTCTGACAGCGGGCATGTTCCGCGCAGTTTTTGCACGCGCGCGGGAGCTGTTGCCACAGGCGCATTGATCGAGGAACTGGGGCAAACTAGGCTTTCATGAGCGCGCCAGACGACAATCCGTTCGAGCCGAAATCCTTTCTGCAGAGCCTCACACACCGGCCAGGTGTGTATCAGATGCTGAACGCGAAACACAAGATTATCTACGTCGGCAAGGCAATGGATTTGCGCAAGCGCGTATCCAGCTATTTCCAGCGCACGCCCGCTGACGCCAAGACGGCATCGATGATGGGACAAGTGGCTAACGTTGAGGTCACCGTGACCAATACCGAAGCCGAAGCACTGCTGCTCGAATACAACCTGATCAAGCGGCACAAGCCGCGCTTCAATGTCATTCTGCGTGATGACAAGAGTTACCCCTATATATATGTGTCGACGACACACGCATACCCGCGCTTGCAGTTTCATCGCGGGCCCAGGAAAGGGAAGGGACGCTATTTTGGGCCGTACCCAAGTACCAACGCGGTACGCAAGACACTCAACGAATTACAAAAGCTGTTCCTGGTACGGCAATGCCAGGACAGCTATTTCAAGAATCGCACGCGACCTTGCCTGCAGTATCAGATCAAACGCTGCACCGCGCCGTGCGTGGGTTACATCGATCAAGCTACGTACGGGGAAGACATAAATGCCGCCATCCTGTTTCTCGAAGGCAAGAATCGCGGTGTCATCGACGCCATGGTCGAGCGCATGGATCGTGCATCAGACGGACAGGATTACGAACAGGCGGCCCGCTTTCGTGATCAGATATCGAGGCTCAAGAAAGTCGAAGCGGAACAAATTGTTTCGAGGACGGCGGCTAAAGACCTCGATATCATCGCAGTCGCATCAAGGAACGCGGTACATTGCGTCACGATCATCTTCATCCGCAACGGCAAGATACTCGGCAGTCGCAATCATTTCCCGCGCCTGTCTGTTGCGGCCACCGGCCAACAGATCATCAGCGGCTTTTTGCCACAGTATTATCTCGGCAAGGAGGCGCCGTCCGAGATTATCGTCGAAACCGACATTACCGATCGGGCATTGCTGGAGTCCACCCTGGCGGAGCGCAGCGGCCATAACGTCAGCATCAAATACCGTGTGCGAGGTGACCGGCTACGCTGGTTGAAACTCGCGGCGACGAATGCCGATCAGGGACTTAAACTGCAAATCTCCAGCAATGCAACGCTGCGGCGCCAGTTCAAGGAGCTGGCCGAGCTGCTGCAACTGGAAGCGCCGCCCGAGCGGCTGGAATGTTTTGATGTCAGCCATACATCCGGTGAAGCGACGGTCGCGTCATGCGTCGTATTCAACCAGGCAGGACCCCTGAAGAGCGATTATCGGCGCTTCAATCTCAGCCCCGAATCAGCCGGCGATGATTATGCCGGCATGACTGAAGCTTTGCGGCGCCGCTACACGCGCATCAAGAAGGGCGAGGTGCCGATGCCAGACATCCTGTTTGTCGATGGTGGCAAGGGACAACTGGCCGCAGCACTCACGGTGCTCGACGAACTGGAGCTTGGCTGGTTGCAGGTGATTGCCGTTGCCAAGGGCAGGGCACGTAAACCCGGCATGGAACAACTGTTCTTGGCAGGTCAAAGCACGCCCACTATACTGCCCGGAGATTCAGCGGCGCTGCACCTTATTCAGAGAATCAGGGATGAAGCGCACCGGTTCGCTATTACAGGCCACAGGCAGAGACGGGCCAAGGCAAGAAAAACATCGCGTCTGGAGGAAATTCCAGGCCTGGGACCGAAGCGCCGCCGGGAACTGTTGAAACAATTTGGGGGTCTGCAGGGCGTGCGCGGCGCTGGTATCGATGACCTGGTGAAGGTACGCGGTATCAGTCAGGCACTTGCAGTCAAAATTTATGACGATTTGCACCATGACGGCGCATCGTGAGAACTGAATCTTGAAGGCAAATCTGCCCAACATATTGACCTGGATTCGCATTGCGGCGATTCCGGTTGTTGTTTACTGCTTTTTTAGCTCCATGGATTTCGCGCGGCCGATTGCCGGGATCGTTTTCGGCCTTGCGGCCATCACCGATGTCCTGGATGGCTATGCCGCAAGAAAACTGGGTCAGACGTCGCGCTTCGGCGAATTTCTCGACCCGGTCGCCGACAAGCTCATGGTCACCGTCGTGCTCGTTCTGATTGTGCAAAGCGACCCGCGCATCGTGATCGCATTGATCGCCATGATCATTATCGGGCGGGAAATCACCGTTTCGGCGCTGCGCGAATGGATGGCTGGCCTGGGCGCGCGGCAGGAGATCAAGGTGTCGGTGGCCGGCAAGGTCAAAACCACGCTGCAGATGTTCGGCATTGCCTTCATGGTTTACCAGCAAGACCTGTTCGGCCTCGAGCTTTACGAGATCGGCTACATCCTGTTGCTGGCCGCTGCCGGCATGACCATGTGGTCAATGATCGTCTACCTGCGCGCCGCATGGCCGTCGATGCAACAGAACGCCTGACGTTATCTGAATTTCGGCACTAAATCGCGCCGGTCCTTGACAGTCTTCAGAGAGTGGCTAAAATCTCGCCCCTCTGCTGAAAAGGCAGGCAAATTGCGGGTGTAGCTCAGCGGTAGAGCATCACGTTGCCAACGTGAGGGTCGTGAGTTCAATCCTCATCACCCGCTCCAAACATCAAACGGACCCAATCGGGTCCGTTTTTGTTTCTGTTTCCAGGAACCGAATGTACTTCAATCGCTGGAGTCCATCCCCTTCAATTCCAGAAATTGCAGTGGGACCAGCGCCGTCTTTACCAGGCTGTCTTGCCCTGACGCGACCGTCCAGGCCAGCAGCAGATTTTCGCCGACCCGTAAAACCTGCGGCACGCTGAACGCCGCAACGCCCGTGGCCTCAGCGATGACCTGATCCGGGCCCGCTTCACCGGACGAGGATACACGCCGCACATGCAGTTCTGCAGTACCGCCGTCAGCATTGCTCAACCAGCTGACTGCCATATCGCCCGACGGCAGCATGGCAGCGCCGACATGTCCGAAGAGCCTGCCATCGGCAACCGCAATCGGAGCCGACATGGTCTCGCCGGCATCATTCGACCAGGCGACCTGCACCTTGGGTTGCTCGTTGCCGGCGGAGAACCAGGCGACGGCGAGATTTGAGCCCTGTGCCTGAATGACAGGACCGTTAACCGGGCAGCCGGGTATCTCCCAGCTGTCAGCGCCGACTGGTTTGCCGGGTTGCCAGGCGCCATCAACAAAGCGGGTGAGGTAGATATCCCGAACCTCATCAACCGTCCTGTCCCGATAAACCGCGACCGGACCAACTGACGTTAATGCAACATCCGTTTGGCAACAATCGCAGATCAGATCGTCGACGAGCATCTCGCCTTCAGTAGCGTGATCGCCGCCAAAGGTCGCTGCTCGCAAAGTCATACCGCTGGCGCCGACATCGTTTTCATCGTACTCATTGACCATCTTGCGGCCGTCGAGCCAGATCATGCCGACGCCATCACTGTCGGGGAAATGTGTGACGAAACCGTGCTCGGTATCGGTACCGTCTGTGTGTGGCGTGAAGGGTTCCGACCAGGAAATGCCGGCATCCTCGGAAATTGCAGCTTGAATATCGTAGGCGTAACCCCCGGCCTCACGACGCACCAGCCAGTGGGCAGCCCATCGCGATTTCGATATCGGCACGACGGACGGAAAATCCGCCCAATTGGCGAACCAGTTGTCGCCGCTTACGACGGTCCTGGTATCTCGCCATGCCTTGTCATCGAATATCGCGAAACGCAGTGCGTCACCGTCACCTTGCGGTTCGATCCAGCTGAGCACGACCGTGCCACCAGGCCCGCTGGCAAGATTTGGGGCCATACTGCCCTGCGCGGACGGCGTCTGCAGCAGCTTGATCGCGTAATGATCGGCATCGGCAGCCGGTCCTCTTCCACAACCCGCAGCAATGCATGCGAGGCACAGGAGAGTAATCGTCAGTATATCGAGTCGTCGATTCATAGCCGCATTATGGCGATGTATGCCACAACGGATCAAGACGTTATACTGCGACGCCTGCTCGACATGCAGACTACAGGCTAGGTGGCAGAGTGGTTATGCAGCGGCCTGCAAAGCCGCGGACATCGGTTCGATTCCGTTCCTAGCCTCCATTCGCTTTATCACGTAGTGTCATTGGTTTGGTACCTACTGATCCGGAGCACCCGGATCTTTTTCAATCGATGCCAGGTGATCCTCTATAACTTGCCACAAAGGGGTGTCTACCCAGGTGTCATCGAGATAGAAGCCTTCGGGAACCTCTTCTTTTGGGTCTATGATCAGATTGTAGATTGATGGATAGGCCATAGTTTGGATCGCATAGCTCTCTTCATCGATTTCCTTGATAAGCATTTTCCAATTGCGCCACTTCACTCCAAAAAGTACATTACCAATGTAAATGACGACGGATTCTCGAGCGGATTTCTCTGACTTACCCATCAGGAAATCAGATTGGTCAACACCATCGAGTATGCGATCTTGCGGGATATCGCCGCCGACAAAATTCGCCAATGTGGGAAACACATCTACCAGATGGACTATGTCGTTTGAGACTTGCTTTGCAGGGATTTTCCCAGGATAGCGGATTAGAAAAGGAACACGTAAGGAGCCTTCATAGGGTGAAAACATGGTTCCTCGCCAGGGCCCGGTGAATCCAAACGATCTCGTTATGCCTTCGCGACCATTGTCCGATGTAAAGATAAAGATGGTGTTGTCTTTGAGCCCTAGATCATCGATCGTATCGAGGAGTTCGCCCACGTAGGCATCGGTTTGTGCAAGAACGTCAGCAAAACTTCCGTTTCCGGTCGTACCTTTAAAGTCGGGATGGGCGTCGACCGGTTCATGGGTTTGCGTATACGGGAGATAGGCGAAAAAAGGCTGCTTGGTTTTAGCCTTGCGTTTGATGAAATCGATGGCGTGATCGGTGATTTCCCGGTCGATCGTCTTGCGCTTCTCGCGGCCGTACACTTCCAGTTTCTTAGGCGTTTCACCTCGCTTTGACGACACGACATAGGTGAACTCGAGATCCGGGTGGGCCCCCTCCTGCCAGCTATCGCTATCCGGCCAGAAGGCTCGATCCGATGAATTGGGGATTCCATACCACTCATCAAAACCCTGGTCCGTGGGAAAACGGCCCTCGGTGTCACCCAAGTGCCATTTTCCGAACATGCCCGTCGCGTAACCGGTATCGGACAGCATCTCCGCCAGTGTAATTTCCCACTTTGTGATGCCCCACCATATACCCCTGGGAGGACCGTCAGGCCGCTGCCGGGCACGAATCCCGTAACGACCAGTCATCAGCGAGGTACGCGACGGCGTACACTCCGCTTCAACATTGAAGTTGGTTAGCTGGAATCCCTCAGCGGCAATGCTGTCAATATTGGGCGTTGCGGCCCCGCGCAGGACACCGCCGCCGTATACGCCAACTTCGCCGTAACCAAAATTATCCATCACGACAAGGACGATATTGGGTTTGTTATCACTTCCCGGTGCAGCCACAGCCAGTTGAACGGACGCAATAAGGACTAACAGGAATACAGGGAATCTCACGGTTCGAATGTACTCAAGCATTGTGGCCTCCTATGGCGCTGCTTTCGAATAATGCAGGTGAAACAAAAAATTGCACGAATTATTATTGACGCAATTCAGTGGATGATCGCCAACGTCCGCTTTGGGTCGTTAGCGGACCCTATGGTCAATACTAGCCTAACTACCGCTTCCGGGGGCAAAGCGGACGTTCAGATGCCCCAAAATCCACGAAATCGAAGGTCCGCTTTCGGCCAGCAGCGGACATTACAGTTGGGACGGCGACCAAAATAGCGAAACGTGATTTCACTGTTATTCCCGCGAGGTGATGTTCAAACTAGACCGTTCTCAACTGTAGGCTAAAGGGCCGCAATCGTTAGGAATGTCCCGAACAACATAACAACGATACGCCGCTATCCCGATATTACATGCCACCCGTCAGGCCGTCGGCAAATCCCTGCAGAGCTGGTTTGGATACGAGATCATCATCGATTAGCAACGGCCACTCCAAGGCGTTGTAGGAGCGCGTCCAGCTATCCAGATCGGCAATTCCCCACACCGATATGCCGCCACGTTGCGCTTCGGGAACCTCGTCCATGTATGCTGCAACTATTGCCTCGTAACGTTCCTGCTGTTGTACGGCCACCGCGTCAGTAAACTCTGTCAGGGACATAGCATTGCGCGTGCGGTCGGTATTCACGGTGATGTCGAGTTCAGAAATCTTTATTTTCAACCCGGTACCGACTGCCAGGGCAAAAGAATCCTTGATCTGATTTATGTCTGGCCAGTTGAGGCTGACGTGCATTTGGAAGCCGATGCCGTGAATCGGAACCGGATTCGGGTCGTCTTGAAACTGGTCTACCAGTTCCAATACGGCGTTCAGTTTCGTGGGTTCACCGGCGATGTTGTAATCGTTGTAGTACAGGTCCGCGTTCGGGTCGGCCGCATGTGCGGCGCGAAACGCTGCTGCAAGATAGCTTGCTCCGATATTGTCGAGCCAGATCGAATTGCGCAGATCGTTTAACCCGTCCCCGTCGTTATCAGAGTCCGTAAAGGCCTCGTTAACGACATCCCAACTGACAACGATATCCTCTGCAGCATAGTGGGACGCGATCTCGGTGATGTGATCGGTCATCATAGTGGTC
>PVMK01122427.1_pt1 | contig 16070 bp, 16 predicted proteins | sample 1853481 | NCBI WGS metagenome assembly PVMK01 (sample SAMN08533507, study PRJNA380276) | Marine sediment metagenome, whole genome shotgun sequencing project.
GTCCTTTTCTATTTTATCTGTCAAAGTTTTGTAGGCTTGAGCTAAAGGCCTAAAGGAATCACATGCACTGGTAGCATTAATCTCCTGACTGTGATTACAGAGTCTTAGGTGTCTACCCGACTGGCCATATGCTTTATCACTCCAGTTTTCTATTGCAATGGAAAGACCTACTCTCTCACATGCAGTGAAGCTGATTTCCTGCACGTTTTGGCTGAGTTCCTCCTCGGTGGCGTCTCCCGGTCCACCAGTGTCACTGAGCAGAGCTTGCCCATATACTCGCTCCTGTATGGAAGGGCCAACTCCTTTTATAAAGTAATTAAGAAAAAACGCCCTCGCAAAAAATGGCGGGGTTGCTGGGCCTGGTCCAGGGGCCCCATCACGTGGCCGAGGGCCTGGATAGATACCGCCTGTCCACCCGCCAACTCCAGTCAACTCGTGCTCCATATCGACAATCCATCCCTCCGTGGCCAAATGGATGAGTTCTCTTTCCCTCTGGTTTACTTTAACTGTAATTCGTTTGTCTAGTCCCATGGTCGGATTGGGCAGTTCTTCACATGGGCCTACCGTAGCACTGGGGGAAGGAAAGGTCCAAGCCGGATTTTGGTTTGGAGTCAGAGTTTCTTGCCCGCCTAGCACGCCTAGAGCTCCAGCAGAAAACACAACAAATACAAAGACAACCATAGTGAAAACCTTGATGAAATTTTTGATGCTCATAATATTCCTCCTAATACTTTAGAAAATATCTTCATTACTTACAATCTTTCAAAGTTTATGATGAAGTAAAAGTAAAAACGTGTTTCAAAAACAGTTAAAATAGTACCGAAGACCACTAATGTTTTTTTAATGGCATAGTTCCTCCTTTTAATCTTCAGTTACGACTAATTTATAGAGTCTCTTACCTCTCAAAAAGAGAGAGCCGATGGACCTCCGAAGAGCCTATACTAGTGTGGTGTTCGGTTGAAACTGGCGAACTCAGCTCAAGTCAGCCTTTTCCAGATATGAAAACATCAAGTTTGCCCTTTCTCCAGCGACCCCACGAATGTAGCCGCGGCGTGGAGGGAAGTAGCATAGCCAAAGCCATGGCCCTCTACATATCTCGGCCTCTCCACCTTATTTGGAATCATACTTCCAGCCCTAACACATCACAAGGGGCCTGCTGTAGGTTCTGCTCGACGCCTAGATAGCGCTCTGTCGTTTGGATGCTGGCATGCCCCAATATCAATTGGATCTGATCCAGGGCAGCCCCGCCCTTATGGGCAAGCTTGGCAAAGGTTCGGCGAAGGTCATGAGCGGCAACATCTAGCCCGGCCGCGGCCGCCTCGGCGATTCGTACGGACCTGCCGATCTGGACTTCAAACAACGGCAAGCCGCTCTCTCTCATGACGGTTAAAGCGTCCTGATGATGAAGCAGGCGACCGTCTAAAAACGTGACCAGGATGCCCAGTATTTCCAGCCTGGGGTTAAGTTCGATCCGGATGCGCGATACTGTGTCTAAAAACAGCTTCAGGCCACGCAGATCGCTAACTTGTGGTTGAGTGGGCACAATTACCGCGTCGGCCGCTTTCAAGGCGTTTACTGTTAGCATACCGAGGCTGGGTGGGCAGTCTATCAAGCAAATGTCATAAGCTCGGCTCACGGTGGCCAGGGTGTGCTGTAACAACGACTCCCGGCCGAAGCGTTGCACCATGCCCAGCTCGTTGGGTGCCAGGCTAATATCAGCCGGAGCCAGGTGTAAATGAGCACCGTCGCCAACATCCAGCAGGATATCGGTTAGCGATAGCCGGCCCGGCTCGATGCTACCCAGGACTTCAGCCAGGCTGGCACCATTTGCTTCAGCCCCACACGCACCGGTCAAGCTGGATTGTGGATCTACGTCGACAAGTAACACGCGATTGCCTAGCTGGGCCAGGCCTGCGCCGAGTGCATGTGTGGTAGCTGTTTTGCCGACGCCGCCTTTGTGGTTAGCTATTGCGATCGTTTTCATGGGCTCCTATCGTAACGTAACGTCAACCAAGGGCAAGTAAGGGGGATGTTAAAAAACACTGGGTGAATTTAGGGTGACTTTAATTGGGTTCTTTTAGGTTCCCGTGATAACGTATTAGTCTGTGGGAAGCTATAAATCTGGAGGTAATCGAAGGTTGCCGGCCGTGGTGGAGGTTTTGGGGAGAAGGCTAGCCGTGCTGGTTTTGTGTTTCATGAGATGGGTGGGGATAGTTATCTACGCCGCTGAAAAGTTACTTACACTGAGTTGGCAAGAAAAATATTCGCCGATCTGACGCGAAAATGACAAATTCAAGGACAATCAGCTACTCTTCTCAAGCACGGCCGAATACACCGCTTCATTGGGCTCGTTGAGGATTCGAGCGATGTGCCAGCCGGTGCTGGCGACGAGGTCGGCCATTTCTTGAGGCGAGACCATCAGATAGTCAAACCATGGCCCCTTGAGCTTCTTGTACAGGACGCGCAGGCGAATCTGACCGGCCATCCGGCCGCGCTCACGGTTGCGTTGCTGGTAGGCCAGATGATCGGGATTATCCGTTTGGTAAATGTCTAGGCTCACCGCCAGGATACGGCCGCCGGCCGGGGTCATTTTATGAAATCGTCGCAGCAGCCACTGCGCACGCTTGGCACTGCCGAACAGGCCAAAGTTATTGCCGAACAAGATGATGCTATCGAAAGCACCCAGCTTATTTCGGCTAATCTGGGTTATCGACATGACTCGCGCTTCCTCAACGCCACGCAGCCGGGCTACTTTGACTGCCAGGGGCGAGTTGTCAATGCCCACCACGCCCTGTCCGCGCTCTTGCAGGTAGAGGCAAACCCGTCCTGGTCCGCAGCCGATATCGAGGCAGCGACCGTGGGCCAATTGTATCGCCTCTTGCTCGATCGACGGCCACTCCCCATAAAGTGCGAAATACGCCGGAGGCCCACCCGACACCTCGATGTAACCATCCTCCCGCTCGATGATCTCGGTGACGTCCTGACCATGAAAGAAGTCGTAAACCTCTTGCCCGTAGGCGTCTTGTTCCGGCCGTATCACTGCGCTGCTCCTAGTAGTTCGTCTTAAAAGTTTCGATACGTTACCGATGGAAATTCACTGGTCATCATGCACAGGATACAGCCTTTTGAGGTTATCTCTGGCGTTAGGTGATGTGAAACTCCAATCGAAAGTGGCTTTGCGATCATTAACCCGAAAACTCTGTTTGCTACAATACTATACCTTATCTCAATGACGCCATTCAACGCTGGTTAGTCGCCATTCCCCCGTTCCAGTATCCAATGGGCCGTTGCCGCTAAGAATCGCCGGTCGTGGTGGAAGTTTTGGGGGGAGTAAGCCCGTAGCCTCGCCGGGAGCGCCACGGGTATTATTCCAAGCCACAGTCTGGCCATTAACAGCTCCAATTCCCCCTATGCTCAACCTTAGCCGGATCCGATAGTAGTCAAGTTAGACCAAGTAGACGGAATAGACTGTAGACGGTGGGGGTGTTTCGTCTACAATACCATATTAATGATTATCCTCCGTAGAATACGAAATGCTCAGTAATTCATGAATGACCTAGAGCGGCTATTCTTGCTTGACCCCGATGTGATATTTCTCAATCATGGTTCTTTTGGAGCCACCCCTCGACGAGTGCTTGAGGTATATCAAGAATGGCAAAGACGCCTGGAGCGCCAACCGGTAGAGTTCCTTGTCAACGAATTGCCTGATTATTTGGCTGAAGCCCGCCAGTTGCTTGGCAACTACATCAGTGCCGGCCGGGATGATGTTGTTTACGTTCCCAACGCCACTTTTGCTCTCAACGTCATTGGCCGCTCATTGGACCTTGGACCTAACGACGAAGTACTCACGACCGATCATGAATATGGAGCATGTGATAATGTCTGGCGATTTTTAAGTCAGAAGCGTGGTTATAGTTATAAACACCAACCAATTACCTTTCCTGTTGAGTCGAATGAGGTAATTATTGACCAATTCTGGCAAGGTGTAACGTCGCAAACAAAGGTAATATTCCTCAGCCACATCACCTCCCCAACGGCTCTGAGGCTACCGGTGACGGAGATCTGCCAGCTCGCTACAGAAAGGGGCATTCTTACCGTTATCGACGGCGCACATGCTCCCGGGCAAATTCCTGTAGACGTGGAAGCCATAGGCGCTGATTTCTATTTTGGCAACGCGCACAAATGGATGTGTAGTCCGAAAGGGGCGGGTTTTTTGTTCACACAACTGGACAAGCAGTATCTAATTGAACCATTGGTGATTGGCTGGGGATGGGGAGAAGATCGTGAGGTAACTTTTGGCTCTGATTACCTTGATTATATGCAGTGGTTAGGGACAAATGACCTGGCGGCGTATCTAGCCGTTCCCGCGGCAATTGAGTTTCATGAAGCGAATGATTGGACGACCGTGCGCCAAGAATGTCATAAGCTTCTGAAAGAAGCGATACATGAGGTCAGCAATTTAACCGACATTCCCCCTTGTTATCCTGATAGCAGTGATTATTGTCAGATGGCCGTAGCTAGGCTTCCTCAAATTAATAATCTGACCGGTTTCAAGGATCGTCTCTACAATGATTTCCGCGTCGAAATCCCATGTATTCAGTGGCAGGATCAACAGTTCATCCGTATTTCAATTCAAGGTTATAACACTCGGTCAGATGTTGACAGCCTGATTGAGGCTCTCCGGACCCTTAAACCGGTCTTTCAGTTGTAAGCTAAATCAATTATCCAGAACCAGCCGGGCGCACAAAACCAATTGATTTTTGTTATTGTGTTTAGAGCCATTTGTGGCAATTGCTGGTATAAAAATCCGGATCGATGTCGGCGATATTAAGCGGAATCTGGCCAATTGTATGAGCGCCATCAATCACTGTGATGATGCCCGCTGCGCGTGCTCGACGACAAATCTCGGCGATTGGAAATATCAAGGCACTTGGCGAGGTGATATGGCTCATCAATATTACCCGAGTACGCGAGGTAACTCCTGACCAAAAATCTTCGATAAAAGCTTCTTGTGTGGTAACAGGGAGAGGGATTGGATGCCGAACCAATTTGGCGCCGGATTTCCTGCAGGCTTGAACCCAGGTGGCTTCAATTGAACCATATTCATGACTGGTAGTCAGCACTTCATCCCCAGGACTTAATTGTAACGATCGAGCCACCACGTTCAGGGCGGCCGTTGAGTTCACTGTAAAAGCCAGGTCATTTGGCGAACAACTCACATATTTGGCTAGAGCTGCGCGTGCCTCATCTAATAAACCACCCCGGTCATTGTCGAATAAACCGCGGACCTGCCGCATAAAGAAATCTACCGGATCACGTTCGAGTTCTCTTTGCCAATGTTGGTAAGTTTCAAACACAGGTGAGGGGCAGGCTCCAAATGCGCCGTGATTAAGATAAGCGGCATCAGGATCTATCAAGAAATAGGAACGCAGGTTGGTGGTCATCAGGCTAACACCTCAATATAGCGGCTAAATTGTTGATATTTCATAAATTGTATCTGAAAAAGAGTAGACATAAAATATAGAGTCGCTCTTTTTGCTCGATCGCTCCTGTGCTTCAATGACCGGTGTGCCGGCAGCTTGGAAAATCTAAAAAAAATTGCCCTAGAATAGAGTGCTTAATCATGAAACGGTTCCTGATTTCAATAGTAGATACGTAGTGGAACTGTCATAGATAATTGAGGGAATGCCAACATGAAGGCCATGGTGCTAAATCAAATAGGCAATTTCAGTCAGAATTGGACGCCTCTCAGTACCGCGGTTCTTATATCACCAGAACCTGCTGAAGGTGAAATATTGCTAGAAGTATCAACCTGCGGTGTTTGCCATACAGTGCTTGATGAAATCGAGGGGAGGACGCCACCGTCTAGCTACCTAATGATTCTCGGAAACCAAGTTGTCGGCCGCCAATATCCGGATCGACTGGCTCGAACGGGCCCGAGATCGTTGCCAGCCAGGAAGGCATTGACGCGGAGCTCTGAGACGGTGTCTTTGGCGTCTTGGTTCATTTCCAAAACGACTTGGCGGTCGGGAATATTTTTTGTGAATAAATTCCCAATGTTGACTTTGGGGAGGTGGGTTCCTATAGTGGAGGGTAGGCGAGACTAGACTGGTTCCACTTAAGGATTTTCAAAGGGTCAAAGCGGAGACCTGAACAGTACTTGCAATATGTGTGGAAATTGCTTCTTCAGGTTTAGCATTATACCAAATTTGAAAGTTGATGTAAGAGAGGAATAAATTCACCGGCTGAGATCGTTACCCTTTGTTTTTGCGTTGATGGTGATTGCATCACTCTTGATTGCGTGTGGTGCTTCCGAGGAACCTACTGCCACAACGGCCGCTCCTACCTCCACGTCGACGGCCGCTCCTACCGCCACCCCAAAACCGCCTACCGCTACCCCACTTCCGACTGAAAGTCAGGTACCAACAACAGTGAGTGAGGTGCCGCGCATATCGCGGGAGGAGCTCAAGGAGCGTCTTGACGATGGCGAAGATATCGTGATTTTCGATACTCGTGGGAAAGTTCCCTACGATTTCGAGCACATCGCCGGGGCTATATGGCCTGCTAAATCGAATCCGGATGAATTTCCCCACGATCAGGAAATTGTTATTTACTGTACCTGACCGCGTGAGGCTGACAGCGCCAGTTTGGCGCTGAAACTCTACGAAAATGGCTTTACAAATGTTTCGGCTCTTCTCGGGGGGATGGCTGCGTGGGAAGCAGCGGGTTTTCCAATGGAAGGAGCGGATGCAGCCGGTTAGTAAAAGTTAGTGTTTAATACCGGCGCAGCCGTTATCTAATAGGCTCCACATCGCTCCATTGTCACCAACCCAAACCGTTTGTCCACATCACCGTCCCTCCATGATGCACAATCAACGTATTCTAATCATTCCCCGCATCCCCCGATGTAGACTAATTCATTCGGCTTGTCACCACCGGCGGCGCCGTCCCCTCAGCGTCAATCACCATACTTCAGCTCCCGGATCTAACTGTATGGATCGGGCAACCATATTCAAGGCTGCTGTAGAGTTCACGATAATGGCCAGGTCATCTGGCGAACAATTCACGTATCTAGCTAAAGCCTCTCGCGCCTTATCTAACAAATCACCCCGGTCATTGTCGAATAATCCGCTCACTTGCCGAGACAAGAAATCTACTGGCTCGCGTTCGAGTTCTCTTTGCCAATATTAGTAGGTTTCAAACACAGGTGAGGGGCAGGCTCCAAATGCGCCGTGATTAAGATAAGCGACATCAGGATCTTTCAAGAAATAGGAACGCAGGCTGGTGGTCATCAGGCTAACACCTCAATATAGCGGCTAAATTGTTGATATTTCATCAATTGAATCTGAAAAAGAGTAGACATAAAATTAGGAGTTGCTCCATTTGCTCGAGCACTCCTGTACCTTGATGACCGGTGCACAGCCAGCTTCTAAAATCTATTTAAAATTGCGCTAGAATAGAGTGCTTAGAATGAAACAGTTCCAGATTTCTTAAGAAGAAAGATGGTGGAACTGTTACATATACCTGAGGGAATGCCAACATGAAGGCCATGATTCTGAATCAAATAAGCGATCTTAATCAGAATAAAACGCCGCTCCGTATTGTGGATGTAAGACCACCAGAACCTGCTAAAGGCGAATTATTGCTAGAAGTTTCGACTTGCGGTGTCTGCCACACGGAGCTTGATGAAATCGAAGGGAGAACGCCACCGAGTAACTATCCAATGATTCTTGGACACCAAGTTGTCGGCCGTGTACAAGCCATCGGTCCAAAATGCGAATCATATCAAGTAGGTGATCGGGTTGGCGTCGCTTGGATTTATTCTTCATGCGGTCATTGCCATTATTGTCTGGCTGGCGACGAAAATCTTTGCCCTGAATTTCGCGCCACAGGCCGCGATGCACAGGGCGGTTATGCCGAATATATGGTCGTTCCCGAGCAATCTGCTTATCCAATTCCTGATGTGTTCGACGATAGTGAGGCGGCTCCATTATTATGCGCTGGGGCAATTGGATATCGTTCGCTACGACTGGCCAACTTGACCAACGGCCGAGGCCTAGGGCTCACCGGTTTTGGCGCTTCAGGACATCTCATTCTAAAAATGGCCAGACACCAATATCCCGACAGCGAGGTCTTCGTCTTTGCTCGAAATCCGAGGGAAAGGGAGTTTGCCTTAGAATTAGGCGCAGTATGGGCTGGCGATACTGGCGACAGCTCACCAAACAAGCTGGCTGCCATCATAGATACTACACCAGTATGGAAGCCGGTGGTGGATGGTCTCAGGAATCTGGCCCCAGGCGGCCGTCTGGTGATAAATGCCATCCGCAAGGAAGATATAGACAAGCAGACATTGCTACAGATAGATTATCCGACACACCTGTGGATGGAGAAAGAAATAAAAAGCGTGGCCAATGTCGCCCGGCGCGATGTGCGCGAGTTCCTTAAGTTGGCTGAGCGAATGGCCATCAAACCAGAGTATCAGGAATATGCTCTTGACGAAGCCAACATAGCCCTCGCCGATCTGAAAGGTAGTAATATACGTGGTGCGAAAGTGCTGCGGGTTAAGTAAAGGCCACCGACAGCTTGGTTGTGGCGAAGCTGTTTACCAACGTCAGCTTGATGCTATCAACTTAAATGATAGGTCAAGAGAAGCCTGGCAGGAGGCTTAAAGATTTCTGATGATTAAAACAATTGCTTTTGATGCCGACGATACCCTGTGGCATAACGAAACCTTATACACAGTGACCCAAGAAAAATTTGCTCGATTGTTAGTTGATTACAAAGACCCGGCCGACATTGAGCGAGAGCTTTATGACACTGAAATGCGTAATCTAAGATTGTTCGGTTATGGTATCAAAGGGTTTACTTTGTCGATGATCGAAACAGCGATTGAATTATCCGATGGAAAAATCCGCGGTTACGAAATACAAACGATCGTCGAATTTGCTAAGGAGATGCTGCAAGCCCCGGTGCAACCGCTCGAGGATGTCGAGAAAGTCCTAAGCCATTTAGCTGATAACTTCCAATTGATACTAATTACCAAAGGGGATCTTTTTGACCAAGAGACCAAGATCGCGCGCTCGGGCCTGGCCCCTTACTTTCAAGGAATCGAAATCGTGAGTGAAAAAACGCCTCGGGTTTACATAAAGCTTTTGGCAAAGTATGACGTCGAGCCTCATCAATTTTTAATGGTTGGCAATTCGCTGCGCTCAGATATTTTACCTGTGCTCGAAATAGGCGGGCAGGCTGTTTACATTCCCTATGCGATTACATGGGCCCACGAAGTAGTGGAAGAAGGGGAGGCCCAGAAACAATATCATGTCTTGAATCAGATTGGCTTCCTGCCAGAGTTAGTACGGCAAATAAATTGAATCGTCTGAGTTAAGTAATTGCTTGAATCAGTACATTCAGGGTCTGTTCGGCCGCTTTATCCCAAGAGTAATCAAGCACATTCACCAGACCATTGGTTATCAGCCGTTTTCGTAATGCTTGGTCCATTACAATTTGCCTAATCCCGTCTGTTAATGCCTCTTGATCCTCTGGTGCTACCAATAACGACGCATCGCCCGCTATCTCTGGTAAGGAACTGGTATTAGCACAAAGTACCGGCGTACCACAGGCATTGCCTTCAAGAACAGGAAAGCCGAATCCTTCGTATACAGAGGGGTATAGCAAGGCGGTCGCACCGCTTATGAGAGCTGCCTTGTCTTCCTCAGCAATAAATCCAGGCATTATTAAACGCTGTCGTTGTTTCTCTTCTAAATCTTCCACCTTTTTTAGTAAAGCCTTGGCTCGCCAGCCAATTTGCCCGGCTAAGACGAGTTGGTGGTCAAGGCCACTTGCTAGATAGGCATCGATCAATCGAGAAAGATTCTTCCTCGGCTGGAGCGTGCCAATATGTAATAGATAGGGTGGATTGAGGCCATATTTCGTTTGGACAGCGAATAGAGTTTTTCTGTCTGAAATCGGCCGTAAATTAGGATCGATGCCCGGATAAACAACGGAAACGTCTTCTGCGGCAATCGAGTAGTAATGTAATAGATCCTTTTTTGTTGCCTGAGAATCGGCGATTACCTGGCGACTACGACGCGCGTTGTGGCCTGTGCTCCAGCGGAGATAGGCACCTTGTTTTTTCGTGTGGGCGTCTGGGAATTTATGAAATCCAAGGTCATGCACGGTGGCTACGCTTGGACCCCGGTAACTATAGGGAATGACATGAGCGGGTGTGAAAAAGACATCAGGTGGACGCTGGTATAGCTCCCCGGCCAAGCGAATGTGAGTCCACAAGCGTGGCAGAGGTATGGTGACAATTTGAAGGTTTTCAGTGGCTGAAAAGAGGTCACCAACCGGGGCTTGGTTGAAGTATAGCCGGAGTTGTAGGCGACGCTCGGCCGCTAATGGAATTAGGGCATTAATCAGGAAGTACGTATAGGCTTCAGTACCTGTCCGCTGACCGGTTACTGCCCGGCTAGCGTCAATGCCAATCACCATCGGCGGCCTGCTCCGCTAATTACAATCGCCCATTTTAAGGAATTCTTCTACCACCCAGCCTTCATCTCGCCCAACCGTTCGCACCATCCGCCATACAAAACCGTTTACATCCTGCGCTTCGTCTTCAAGCAAGGTTAGGATAGTTCCATCGGGCAATATGCTTACCTCGGGTCCTCCAGGAACCTCCCTTAATGTTAATCCACTGCCAGAAGTGCCATCAACGATAGCCCGGCAGATGATAGGAGTCGCCGTCGGCGTCGGTATTGAAGGATCTATTGTCGCTGTTAGCGAAGGGGTTGGCGGTTGCGATTGTAGTTGAGGTTCGCTTGTTGCTGTGACGATCAGACTGCCCTCATTCTCTGCATTCACAGCGCCATCGTCAGTGAGCTGTCGATAGTTGAATACCAGTAAACTGATGGCCGCTAGAAACAGGATCATGCTGCCTAGGAGCGTAAAGCCGGCCCGCCGAAGCATCGTTTCTCGCTCCAAGGTATAAAAGCGGGCTCCTCCACGCCGGATGCCCCGGTAGGCTGATACTGCTGCAATGACGGCCGCGACAGTTAATAATAGTGGCAGCGTAATACCACTCAACACGATTTCATCCTATCCAACTGTAATTCTTCTAATCTGATGGGACCCAAGCGAGTTACCTTTGGCGAATCGGATGTGAAATCGACGATGGTAGAAGGGAGACCAATTTGAGCTGGCCCCCCATCGAGGACTGCTTCGATATCTGAACCCAAAGCTTCTATTACCTCAGGAACGCTGAGAGCGGGTGATTTACCAGAACGATTGGCACTGCTGGCAGCTACGGCACCGCCCGCGGCGCGGATAAAGCGGCGGGCAATTTCATTATCAGGTATTCGTACAGCCAGAGTATTATCAGGAGATATGTTTGTGGGCAAGTTGTTTTGTCCTGGCAAGATGATAGTAAGCGGGCCAGGCCAATAATCATCTATCAGTTGACGAGCGGATGGCGAAATTTCATAGGCCAGTTTCGGCAAGTCTCTTACGTCGGCGATGAGTATGGGAATACCCTTATCATAAGACCTTTCTTTTACCCGGTACAGCCGATCGATTGCCCGGCTGTCTGAGGCCTTCGCTCCTATACCATAAACTGTATCTGTCGGGAAGGCCACAAGATAGCCTGCCTTCAGTATTCCGGCTGCTTCTTCTATAGCGGCCTGATCTTGTCCGTCAAAAATTTTGGTTCGCATTATTTTATTTATCTAACTCTATCGGCTTTCTCTTAACCTATTTTATTGCGACAAGTCAATCTCGGCGCTTTATAATCACAATACGATCGTTGCCGGCGAAGTCGGGCAATATCTTCACTAAGTCCGGCTCAAATAGAAGACTGGCCATTTCCTGCACTAAGTTGCCTTGTTGCCAACCAATCTCCAGAAAAATGACCCCACCGGGGGCCATCCGCACTTTTGCCTGTTCCAACAGCAGAGTAATTAGGTCCAGCCCTTTCGGTCCACCGCGCAAAGCAAGTTCCGGTTCATACCATTTTACCCCATCATCCAGACTGGTCCATTCATGGTCAGAAATATAAGGCAGGTTGGCAATCACCATGTCAGGAGAATCTGCGATTGGTTCCAACAGCTTTCCCCGGTGAAACTTTATACGCTCACTCACACCGTATTCTAAGGCATTGGCTCGAGCCACCTTTAGGGCTGCTGGAGAAATGTCTACGGCCTCAACCCGTGCGGCCGGTAAACTTACGGCTAATGATACGGCAATACAGCCGCTTCCAGTGCCCACATCGACAAGATGCATTTTATGGCCATGATGTTCATTGGCCCTGCACCAATCAATGGCTTTCTGTACCATGAGTTCAGTCTCTGGTCGCGGGATTAGGACGGCCGGATCTACGGTAAATTGGCGTCCAAGAAATGAAGCATGACCGACGATGTAGGGAATCGGCTCTCGGCGTACAGCACGAGCTATCATACTCTTGAATCGCTGTTGCTGTACCGTAGTTAGGGACATTTCGTTATGAGCGACTAGATATGCGTGATTACGTTGCAGGACATGCTGCAGCAGCAAGCGAGTATCCAACGCTGGGGTAGGGGAGGCCGATAATCGTTTACGGCCGAAATTGAGTGCTTCTTGAATCGTCAAAACAGAAGGTACCCATCAAGGCAACGCATCAAACCTCATTGCCACCAGCAACAAGGTGTGTGACCCTTCTCAAACACGCGGTTTGATGGTCAAGGAAATAGCCAACCGTCCTAAAGGTTTAGTATAGATTTGGCAGGGGCGTCAATCCCCGATCTTCCAGATATTCGAGTATGGAATTCGCGCTTTCCAATGGAGTCTGTTTGTCGGTTCGTATGTGAATGTCCGGCTCAATGGGCGCCTCAAAAGGATCGGAAATTCCAGTAAAATTCGGAATATCACCGGCGATGGCTTTCTTGTAAAGTCCTTTCACATCGCGCTCGATTACTTGCTCTAAAGGGGCATCGATAAATACTTCCATGAAATTGGTGGTTTCTGACCGCACTTTATCTCTAACGGCCTGATAAGGTGAGATAAATGAGCAAAGACAACCTACGTTGTTTCGTGAAAGAAGTTTAGCCACGAAGGTAATTCGTTCAATGTTCTTGTCCCGATCCTCTTTGCTAAAGCCAAGGTCACGAGTTAAGCTTTCCCGAACGATGTCGCCGTCTAGCCGTTCGATATTTAAACCTCTCCCCCGTAATTCTTCTTCCAGAATTAAGGCGATCGTTGTCTTGCCAGATCCAGACAACCCGGTCATCCACAATACAAATCCACTTTGTTCGTCGGTCATCGTCATATCTTAATTACTTTTCCTTGCATATCGGCTGGTACAGGCAGGCCGAAGATATCTAAAATTGTAGGAGCGAAGTCCATGAGTTGGGTATCGGCCAAGGTTTGCCCGTTTAGGTTTTTTTCAGGTGGCGTATACGAATAAATTCCGTTTACAGCATGATTGGCATCATCCGGACCAGTATCGTTCTTGAAGGTGTAGATACCACCATGGCCAAACGAACCAACTGATCGCCAGCCCAAATTATCAAAATAGACCAACAAGTCAGGAGCGACGCCTCTGACCGTACGATATATGTCCCGAGGTCTAAATACCTTGGTATCAAGTGGGCCACCATCGGGCGCTGGGATGTTTGCAATATCTTGGGCTAGCTTGTCACTAAAAGCATCATACTCACTGGCGGGAATGACCCCATTTGGCTCGCGACCAGCTACATTGAAGAAAATCCGGCCGTAATATCCACCATCGCCCCAGGCTCGGGTACGACCCCAATCTACTTCTACCTTTTCAAAAGAGGACAGGCGTCCTTCTATAGGCTCATCATATAATGTCAGATAGCCTTCCCGACGCAGCCATTCATTAATACAAATACCGCCATCCATCTTCTTAACACCGTGGTCGGAGATGACGATGACATGGGTGTTTTCCGGCAGACGTTCTAACAACGTGCCAATCTCTTGGTCGAGATAAACGTAATAATCCTTGATGCTATTTACAAAAGGACTGTCTGGATCATGATTGCGGTGATCCCTGTCGTGATGGGCCCACAGACCGTGATGTATACGATCCACACCCATCTCCACAAACATGAAAAAATCCCAGGGCTTATTATCAAGCAAATAGCGTAAGACTTTGAATCGCTTCCGGGTCATATCGTTTATTTGACGGAGTAGGAAGGCCTTATCGTCCGTTCGATACTGGGGTACGTCGACATCATAAACTTCTGGCGCTAACAACTCTTGAATCTCTTTTTGAAGCGACTCTGGATAAGTCCATTGAATCCGGCTGTTGGTTGTGCTTGGGGTGAGAAAACTAGAAATCAGATGACCATTAACGGGTCGCACCGGATAGGTTTGAGGGATACCGACCAGGATACATTGTTTGCCTTCTTCACCTAAAATGTCCCAAACCCGTTTCTCTTTGACGGCGAGTCCTGTAGCAATATACCGGTTGTCGTAGGTGTAATCAGATCGATTGCGGAAACCATAAAACCCAAGTTCGCCCGGGTCTTTGCTACTGGTCATACTGCTCCAGGCAGGGACCGTGATAGCCGGTGTTGAGCTAAACATGGTGCTTGTGGCTCCACTATCAAAAATGGCTTTTAAATTTGGCAAGTCTTCTCGCCACTTGTCAAAAAGTAATTCAGGTGGCGCACAATCCAGGCCAATAACAAATACTTTGGGATCTTTCTTGCGCCTCAATAATCTATTCAGCATTAGATACTTCGCTTTTTGTCTTCTGAGTTCACATTAGAGGTTTTGGTTATTTTCGCTATTGGCTCCCCACGTCACTATGCCTTTCCATCCGCTTTCATGTTGTTTTTTACGCCATCTAGCAGAACCTTTGAGACTTCCGGACGTGTGAACTCTGGCGGCAGCATTTCACCTCGTTCCAGCATTTCACGCACTTGGGTTCCACTCAGATAGACCCAGTTCTCACGATCATGCGGGCACGTTTTTGAACTTACAACCATACCACATTTTCGGCAGAAAAAGGTGTAATCAAAAGGCAAGATTTCAATACCAACTTCATCCCGAGTGAATCGTTCGAAAATTTGCTGGGCATCATAAGTGCCATAGTAGCTGCCTACGCCGGCATGGTCGCGGCCGACGATGAAATGGGTGCAGCCGTAGTTCTTACGTAATAAGGCATGGAAAATAGCTTCCCGCGGACCTGCATAACGCATGGCGGCTGGGAATACGCCTAAGAGTACGCTTTCAGCAGGATAATAATCTCGTAAGATCGCTTCGTAGCTGGCGATCCGGACGTCAGCTGGAATATCATCAGCCTTAGTTTCACCTACCAAAGGGTGCAGAAATAGACCATCAACAATTTCCAAGGCTGATTTTTGAATATACTCATGAGCTCGATGTATGGGATTGCGCGTCTGAAAGCCTACAATCCGGCGCCAACCACGTCGAGCAAACATTCTGCGAGTCTCAGCCGGAGAATGGCGAAGTTCAGGAAATTCCACCTTAGAGGCCTCTGGTAAGGCCACAACCCAGATTTCACCCCCGAGTAAGACATCACCTTGCCTATACAAACGAGCGACGCCAGGATGCGCCTCTTCTGTCGTCCCATAAACGAGCTCAGCTTCTCGTTCCTTGTCATAGCCAAATTTTTCCGCGACTTCCATCACTGCCAGAACCCTATCATCTTCACAAAGGGCTATTTCTTGGCCTGGTTCGATGGCTGCGGCCGTGTCTTCCTCCACTGCCAAGGTGACCGGAATGGACCATAACAAATTGTTGCTGAGTCGCATTTCGCTCACAACTCGTTCGTAGTTGGCCTGACCCATGAAACCTGCCAGCGGGCTCATTGCGCCCGAGGATATTAGTTCTAGGTCAGAAAGGTTCATCGCGTTTAAATTCAATTTATATAGATCTTCTGCTCGTTCATGTACCGCCTGGCGCATCTGACCGCGGAGCATACGATTGACCAATTGACCGCCATGGGGTGGACTGACGTCCAGGAGGGCGGTACCGTTACTGTTTGAATCGTTAATCATGATTTTGCACTCTATATATCCTTAATATGTTTTTAATAATTTCACTGGCTTATA
>PVMK01189194.1_pt2 | contig 16069 bp, 11 predicted proteins | sample 1853481 | NCBI WGS metagenome assembly PVMK01 (sample SAMN08533507, study PRJNA380276) | Marine sediment metagenome, whole genome shotgun sequencing project.
TCGTGATGACTACAGTCGATGCGTCGATATCACGGGTGTCCCCCGTGAACACGCACTCAGTCGTCACGGAACCCTCAGCGATGCCCGCCAGGGTCCTACCCGTTTCGATGACGATCCCGAGTGAGAGGAGCCGTTGCGCAATGCGGTGCTGCTCCTCCGTGTGGGTCGTCCAGGTCGAAACCTCGTTCGCAGGAGTCACAAGCGTGACATCGAAACCTTCACCGCGGAACTTCTCGGCGATGACACCTCCGATGTAGTAGTGGTCATCGTCATAGACCACGACCGGGCCCGTGGGTGCTTCCCCAGCCATGACGTCGTCCGGCGTCATGACGCCGGCACCATCCCAGCCGGGTATCGGATCGTCGTGGGATCGTCCAACACCGTCTCTTCGCCACTTCGCTCCAGTTGCGATCACGACATGGTCTGGTGCAAATTCGAGGATCTGCTCCTTGTCGACCACACTCTCGAGCCAGAATTCAACATTCGGGAGCTTCGAGATCTGGTTCAATCTCCATTCCGTGACACGAGCCCACTGATTGAGCCCGGGTAGACGTGACTCGAGGGTGACCCGGCCGCCGAGCTCCCTGCGAGCTTCTGCAATGGTGACGTCATACCCACGCTTTCCGAGAGCGACGGCTGCCTCCAGGCCTGCAGGTCCTCCGCCCACGATCAGAATGGTCGAATCTGACCCCTTCGGCTCGATGAACTCCGGGTGCCACCCTTTGCGCCATTCCTCACCCATTGTGGGGTTCTGTGTACACCTGATGGGAGTACCCGTCTGGTCACCCGTATAACAGATATTGCAGCCGATGCACTCGCGGATCTCGTCTTCACGTCCCTCGCCGATCTTGTTCGGAAGGAACGGGTCAGCGATCGAAGGTCGGGCCGCGCCTACGAGATCGATGACGCCTTGGCGAACCAGCCGCAGCATCGTATCCGGGGATGTGAAGCGGCCAACGCTGACGACTGGCTTGGTGGTCACGCTCTTGACCCATGACATCGTTTGTTCGAGCCCAGCTTCAGGGACGAAGCGCGAAGTTCCCATCTCATAGCTGTAATCGTGTACGACGATATCCCAGAGGTCTGGAAGTTCACCGAGCATCTCGATCATTTCTCTTGGCTCGGACGTGTCCTGATTGTCATCGGACCCACCGGTACTCGCGGAGAAACGCACCGCCACGGCACAGGTGTCGCCCACTGCTTCTTTGGTCTCGATGATGAGCTCGCGCAGGAGACGCGCTCGATTCTCCAACGACCCGCCATATTCATCTGTTCTTCGATTCGACGGAAGCAGGAACTGTCGGATCAGGTACCAGTGAGCTGCATAGACATACACGATGTCGAAACCAGCGCGCTGGGCACGTTTGGCTGCATCGAGATGCCATCGCTTCAGGTCTTTGATATCGGATTTGTCCATTGCGCGGGTCTGGATCGGATCCCATACACCCGCGGGCTGACTCGCCGGACCCAGAGGTGCCTCTCTGGAGTAGAAGTTCGCGCTCCCGGACCCACCGTGCCATAACTCGACACCGGCCAGTGCGCCGTGAGCGTGCACCTCGTCGACTGTCATCGCTAGCGACACTATGTCCTCGTCGTCCCACAGGGATGCCGAGGGAAACGGCTCATCGTCCGACGAGGGGTGTATGGAGCAGTACTCCGTGCATACTGTTCCCCATCCTCCCTCAGCTTTGACGCCCCGCATTGTGGCAAGCATCTTGGGACGGCGGTATCCCATTCCCGTGCAATGAGGAACCTGGTAGAAGCGGTTCGGCGCAGTAACCGGCCCGATCTGTACGGGTTCAAAGAGGATGTCAAATCGTGGGTCGCGGGGCATCGTCATCTCCTGGTGAACTCGTATCCTTGGCGCCGCTGTTGGCGGAGACACACATATCAGATTCTACTTGAAGGAGGGTCGGCCCCGGCTGGGCCGACCCTCCACTCCCCCTTGGTTGTACGCGTGCGTGACCTCTCTCAGCCCTTTGCTGCCGAGAATGCGTCTGCGTAGTAGGTGTTGAAGTCGCCGAGGTCCTCGAAGAACTCGAGTATCTCCATGGTCTCCGGCAGCGGATAGATAGATGGGTCTTCGAGAATCTCCGGGTAGATGAAGTCCGCCGCAGCGGCATTCGGACTGGCGTAGTAGTTGTAGTTCGTCAGCTCCGCGCCGTTCTCGGCATCGAGCATGAAGTTGATGAACGTCATGGCCGTACACGGATGCTCAGCCGTAACCGGGATCGCCATCGTGTCAACCCAGGCAGCAGAACCCTCCACAGGAATGGCGTAGCCGTAGTCCTCGTAGGCGTCATAATCGTCCGTGGAGATCCTGTCGAATTCACCAAGGAAGTCACCGTTCCAGCCCTGGGCAACCACGGTCTCACCGGTTGTGAGCAGCGTCCAGTATGACGACGAGTTGAACGCGGCCAACCGATCCTTGGTCGCCTTGATCAGCTCAGCGGCTTCATCGACCTCGTCCGGGTTCGTCGTGTTCAACGAGTAGCCGAGATACTTCAGGGCCGATCCCATCGTCTCGCGCTCGTCGTCGAGCAACGAGATGTACCCAGTGTTCACTGCGCTTACATCCGGATCGAAGATGACTGCCCATGACACGCCGTCCTCGTCATCGATCGAACCGTACAGATAGCCGATGCCGGTCGTTCCCCATTGATAGGGTGCCGAGAACTGGTTCCCCGGGTCATATGGCGGATTAGAGAAGAGATCATCGATGTTCACCATGTTGGGGATCGCTCCCTGGTTGAGCTTCACGAGCAGCTCGGCGTCTCTCATCTGTGCAACCATGTAATCCGAGGGCACGACGAGGTCGTAGCCGACGCCTGCGTCGATCTGTGCGAGCATCACCTCGTTGGAGTCATACTCGGTCAGGACGACATTCACGTCGAACGCTTCCTCGAAATCGGCAACGAGATCCCTCACCTCGAACTCCTCGGCCAACGAGCCTGTGGGGATATACCCGGTCCAGTTGTACAGGTTCAGCGAACCGTCGGTCCCTCCAAGAACGCAGGCATCCGCGTCGGCCTGTATGCCGGTGACCAGTGCCTCCGTTGTTGCGGATGTATCGGCCGCCGCCGATGTGGTGGTGTCATCGGTACTAGTGCCACACGCGGCAGCCACGAGTGCTAGGACCGCTAGCAGGGCGAATGTTCTCCTCATTGGTGCTCCTCCTGAGATGGTTGTTTCGTTTCTGAGATGGTTGTTTCGTTCCTGAGATGGATGTTTCGTTCCTTGGTTGGCTCTTTCGTTCCTGAGATGGATGTTTCGTTCCTTGGCTGGCTCTTTCGTCCCGAGCGCGCCTGGAATGCCAGCGAGCTCAGAACCAGAACCATGGAGATTGCGATCATGAACGTTGAGACAGCGTTGATCTCGGGCGTCACCGACTTTCTGATGAGCCCGAACACATAAACAGGCAGAGTCGTCGCTCCTGGCCCTTGGACAAAGCTGGTGATCACGACATCGTCGAGCGACAGCGTCAGGGCTAGGAGGGCACCACCGAGAACACCTGGCATGATCAACGGCAGTGTCACCCGGCGGAACGTCTGCCATCGATTCGCATAGAGATCGGCGGCAGCATCCTCCATCGCTGGGTCCATGTGTGCCAACCTCGCCCTGACAACGATTGCGACGAACGAGATGCTGAAGGCGATGTGCGCCAGGGTGATGGAAGGGCGACCAAGCGGCACCACTCCAGTCTGGGTGAACCACAGAAGGAGCATGACGGCCATCGTCACGTCAGGAATGATTATCGGCAGGTACAACAACCCATCGAACGCACCCCGGCCAACCCAGCGCCGGTAGCGATCCAGGGAGAGTGCCGCTGCTGTGCCGAGCACCGTGGCGACGACAGTTGAGACCAGCGCAACCACAAGGGAGTTCCTCAGGGCTGCCAAGAGCTGATCGTTCCCGAACATCTGGTTATACCAGCGAAGGGAGAACCCGCCCCAGATGCCGACATTCGAGGATTCCCGAGAAGGAGAAGACGATGACAACCATGATTGGTAGATAGAGGAATGCGAACACCAGCCAGCCGTTGATCGTTAGAAGTCGATCAACCCATGGACGCGCCGTGGAGCCTTGATGGGCCGTCATAAGGTCTTTCCTCCCGTTCGGAAGTACGCGATCGTCGCCACCAACATGACGAACAATACCGTACTGGAGAGGGCGGACCCGAACGGCCAGTTCCGAGCGGCACCGAACTGAGTGACGATGTAGTTGCCGAGGAGGTTCACCTTGCCGCCTCCCAGGATATCTGGTGTCACATAGGCACCCAAGCTGGGGATGAACACCAGAATCGATCCCGCGATGATCCCGGGCTTCGACAGTGGAAGTGTGATTCTCCAGAACGCCTTGGGGCCCGACGCGAAGAGGTCCCTTCCGGCCTCGACGAGGCTCCAGTCCATGCGGTCGATCGCGGCGTAAAGCGGTAGCACCATGAACGGGAGGTATCCATAGAGCAGCCCGATGAATACTGCCGGCGAGGTGAATAACATCCGTCCCCACAGGCCTGTGGCCTCGCCGATTTGGGTGATGTACCCATCGTTGCCGAGCAACATCCGCCACGCGTAGGTACGGACGAGGAAGTTGGACCAGAACGGGATCAACACGGCCACAAGCAGCAGCGTGCGTGTGCTCTGTTTCGCGCGGGTGGCGATCCAATACGCGAACGGGTATCCGATGACCAAACACAACACCGTGTTGAAGAGAGCCATCCAGAGCGACCGGATCGCGATGGTTCTCACGAGCGGGTCGAACAGTCTCAGCCACGAGTCGACATTCCAATTCTCGAGAAGCGGCCTTCCTGTCCTCGACCGACTGGCGAACGAGAAGACGAACACGATGAGCAGCGGGAGCGTGAAGAAGAGCGTGAGGTAGAGATACGCAGGCGCTGCGTGCATGAAACCACGCCATGATTCCCTGCGGCTCGCCTTTCGCTCCAGTTTCGGGTTGGCGGCCTCCTCTTGGACGTCCTCGCGATGCCTGAGATCAGTCATTGCTCAACGCGATCCCGGCTTCGGGGTGAAAGTCGACGACAACTGGGTCGCCGACATCCCACCTCCTGATGCTTGGAATGTTCTCGACACGCACGTCGAACGATTCACCCGCAGCAATGTCCACCTCGTACCAGATCGTGCCCCCGTTGAAGACAGTCCTGGATATAACACCGTCCACGGAGTTGCGGCCACTCGGAGTCTCTGAAACATCGGCGTAGAGATGGAGCATCTCGGGACGCAGCGCGAGCGTCACACTCTTGCCAACAGCTTCGCTGGTCCTCGCTCGTACGGCCGCGCCACCAACCAGCCGAACCGTACCTGTCGCCACGATCTCTGCCGGTAGGAAGCACATATCGCCAACGAACCCTGCGACGAACAGGCTCTCGGGGTTCTCGTAGATGTCTTCAGATCTGCCGACCTGCTCCATCCTGCCCTCGTTCATGACTGCGATCCGATCCGACATGGTCAGGGCTTCTTCCTGATCGTGGGTCACATAGATGAACGTGATGCCCACATCATTTTGAATGTCCTTGAGCTCGAGCTGCATGGTCTGTCTGAGCTTCAGATCCAACGCACCGAGCGGTTCATCGAGCAATAGAACCTTTGGACGATTCACCAGGGCTCGTGCAAGCGCGACTCTTTGTTGCTGGCCTCCTGAAAGGGCGTTGGGCTTTCGTTTCTCCATTCCGGACAGCCTGACCTGCTCGATGGCTTCGCCGACCCGCATCCGAATCTCGGCCTTTTCGACCTTCTGCATCTGTAGCCCGAACGCGATGTTGTCCTCGACATTCATATGCGGGAACAGCGCATAGGATTGGAAGACAGTGTTGACCGGACGTTTGTTCGGCGGCCGCACACCCATCTCCTCACCGAAGATCCGGATGCTCCCATCGGTCGGGAATTCGAGGCCGGCGACCATCCTCAGCGTCGTCGTCTTGCCACAACCCGAAGGGCCCAACAGCGAGAAGAACTCAGCGTCTCTGATTTCGAGATCTACATCGTCAACAGCCAGTACGTCTTCACCGAACCGTTTGGTCACACCGTGAAGGCCAACTGCTGCTTCGTCGTGCATCAGCGGATCACACCGCCCAGGAGATCGTCACCACGCGAGATCGACAGATCCCTGTTCACAACGACGAACAAGGACCCTGCATGGGCCTGCTCCATCCCTTCCGTGTGGTTCCTACGCATCTCTACTCCGCGGCGAGTGACGGCAGCATAGATCATTTCGTGCCGCGATGTAGAGCGGATCGTTCACTGGAGAGGCCATATACAACCGTTTCGCTTGAAGTCGCTTCCAGATTCGACCATACTTCTGCTTCTGACGACGTGAGCCGCGCGTCTTTCGAATGCGACGTGGTGGAGTGCGCATCAGCAGCGATTACTCCGAAAACTACACGCGTGGCGGCAGATCATGACCAATAGGACCGGACCAGGACAGGACATGAACCTCCCCAGTCGAGCTCGCGTTGTGATCATCGGCGGCGGAGTGATAGGTGCAAGCGTTGCATACCACCTCGCCAAGCTTGGTTGGACCGATGTCGTCCTCCTCGAACGCCACCTCCTCACGTCAGGGACAACCTGGCACGCCGCTGGTCTCGTCGTCTCCGGAGGCATGACCACCGACACGCTCGCCTGGATGGCCAAGTACTCGCGCGACCTCTTCGAGGTCCTCGAGGAGGAGACGGGACTGTCGACTGGTTTCCGTCCGGTGGGATATTTGCAAACCGCGAGCAGGGACGAGCGCGCACACAAGCTCCGCCGCGAAGCCGATTTCATGCGGCTGATGGGAATAGATCGCGAGGAGATCTCTCCGACGGAGGTGGCGTCCATGTGGCCCCAACTCGACGCCAGCGAGGTCATAGCGGGTTTCTTTACTGCAAACGAAGGAAGGGCCGATCCAGGAAATGTCGCGTTGTCCCTTGCAAAAGGTGCGCGGATGAATGGCGTGAAGATCTTCGAAGACGTCCGTGTCACTGACGTGACAAGGGAAAAGGACAGGGTCACAGGTGTTGTCACCGACAGTGGCAGCATCGAGGCCGAATATGTCGTCAACTGTGCAGGCATGTGGGCGAAGGAGATCGGAACGATGGCAGGTGTCTCTGTTCCTCTGCAAGCCATCGAGCACGCGTACCTGATCACCGAACCGTTTGACGGGGTGTCGCCCGACCTACCCATATTCGAGGATCCCGACCGATTTGCCTACTACAAGGAGGAAGTCGGCGGGCTCATGGTCGGGCTGTTCGAGCCGGTCTCTGCACCCTGGTCGCTTGACAAGATCCCCGATGACTTCAACTTTGGGGAGATCCCCTCGAACTGGGACCGCCTGGCTCCGTTCCTCGAACTGGCCATGGAGATCCTGCCCGACCTCGAGAACGTGGGTATACGGAAACTCTTCACCGGCCCTGAGAGTTTCACCCCGGACAATGGGTTTCTCATGGGCGAGGCACCGGAGCTACGGAACTTCTTCGTTGCCGCGGGAATGAACTCCCTCGGAATTCTCACGGGTGGAGGCGCTGGGTCGATCATCGCCAACTGGATCGTAGATGGCCACCCACCGGTCGATGTCACCGACATAGACATAGCCAGGTTGGCTCCCTTCCAGACAAACCGCGCCTATCTCGAAGAGCGCAGCACAGAACTGCTCGGACGGCTCCACTCCACTGGCTCCTGGCCCCACTCGAGCCCTTCCAAAGCGCGTGATGTGCGACGTTCACCTGTACACCACCGCCTCGAAGAGGCGGGAGCACACTTCACTGAGTCCTCGGGATGGGAGAGTTCAGCATGGTTCGACCCATCGGGCGCGGATATCGAGACCAGATTGACCTATGCCAGGCAGGACTGGTTCGACCTCCACGCAGCGGAGCACGCTGCGGTCCGTGAAGGGGTCGCCCTTCTCGATCTCTCGTCGATGTCTAAACTCCTTGTCCAGGGTTCTGGCGCAGAGTCACTGCTCAACCACATCTCAGGCAACAACATCTCTGTCCCTGTCGGCCAGTGCGTATACACCCAGTGGATGAATGAGCTCGGCGGCATAGAGGCAGACGTGACCGTGACTCGGATCGGGGAGCACCAGTTCCTGGTCGTGGCCGCGGAGTTCTTCCACCGAAGAGTCGAGACGATACTGCGTCGGAATGCGTCGCTCCGAGAGAGCGTCTACATCACCGACATGACATCGGGCTATGCGCTGCTGAGTGTGCAGGGCCCCAAGTCGAGGCAGCTTCTCAGCAAGGTAACCACCGCAAGCTTGGCCAACGACGACTTCCCCTATTTTACAGCCCAGGAGATAGACCTGCATCACGCTCGCGGCTATGCGTTCAGGATGAGTTTCGTCGGCGAGCTCGGTTGGGAGCTCTATGTTCCTTCTGAGTTCGCGGTCGGTGTGTATGACCGCATCATCGATGCTGGATCTGAGTTCGGGCTGGTTCACGCAGGGATGGAGACCCTCGAAAGCACCCGCACCGAGGCGGGAAGGCGCGACTACGGCCTCGACATGGAGAACACGGACACGCCGCTCGAAGCTGGCGTTGCATTCGCCCTGGACTTCGACAAACCCGGTGGGTTCGTCGGGCGAGAGGCACTGCTGGCACAGCGGGAGAAGAGACCCTACTCGTCTCGGCTGGTGCAATTCCTTCTCGAAGACCCAGAGCCCCTGCTCTACGGCGAGGAACCGATCCTCCTCAACCACGAAACGGTGGGATATCTGCGATCCGGCGCGTACGGCCACACACTTGGCGGTGCCATGGGTATGGGGTATGTCGAGAATGAGGACGGCGTGACGATCGACATGATCAAGTCCGACGGCTACGAGATCTTGGTCGCTGGCGAGCGCTTTGCGGCCAAGACCTCACTGCGTCCGATGTACGATTCCGAGAATCTTCGCGTCCACATGTAGGCGCTTACTGCGATCTGGCTTCAGATCTCGGGCGTGTCGACGTTCATGTCGGCCCAGACCCGCTCGATCGACTCCCTCGTGATCCGTACGATCTCTCGAATCTCGTCTCGACCGGCTATGAGCGGAGGCGAGTACTGGATGATTGGAGCTCCCCGTCCATCAGCGCGAGCGATCAGCCCGAGTTCGAGAAGAACAGGCTTCAGCCCGGCAACGATCTCTGCGGCTTCTTCATCGTCGAAGGCGATTCCCTGTCTTGCATCCTTCTGGAGCTCGATGGCATAGAAATAGCCGGTGCCTCTCACCTCAGAGACGATGGGGAGATCAAGCAGCGTCTCGAGTTCCTGTCGGAAGAAGTCCTGATTCGCAGCGACGTGTTCGATTATCCCCTCGGATTCCAGCACCTCGATGTTGGCAAGGGCCACGGCACAGGACACGGGATGGCCTCCGAAAGTAATGCCATGCATCAGGACATCCTCGCTTTCGCGGAGGGCCTCAGCAATATGTGGCCTGGTGATGACGCCTCCCAGCGGGGCGTACCCCGATGTGACTCCCTTGGCAAACGTGATCATGTCGGGCACATAGCCGAACTTCTGACCGCCGAACCACGTACCGAGCCTGCCGAAGGCACAAATCACCTCATCGCTCACCAGGAGGACGCCGTGCGTGTCGCAAATCTCACGCACTCGCTCCCAGTAGCCCTCCGGAGGCGTGTAACAACCGCCCGAGTTCTGGACCGGTTCGAGGAACACAGCGGCCACGGACTCCGGACCCTGATCAATGATGGCTTGTTCGATTTCATCGGCACATGCCAGATCACATGCACCGTCCTCATGCGAGTGGTTCGTCGTGGCCACATGCGTGACCATGTGGTTGAGCAGCGGCTCATACGGCTCACGGATCTTGTCGATGCTTGTGATCGAGAGAGCTCCGAAGGTGGTGCCGTGATAGGCAGTTCGCCGTGCAATGACCTTCAAGCGTTCCGGCTCGCCCTTGGCAAGAAAGTACTGCCGTGCGAGCTTCCACGCCGATTCGACCGCTTCGGATCCACCCGAGGTGAAAAACACACGATCCATATCACCAGGAGACAGTTCGGCCAGTTTCGCCGCCAGGTCGGCTGCTGGGCGGTGCGCCATCCCCCAAATCGGGAAGTAGGCCATCTGCTCCGCCTGCTTTGCTCGCTGCCGTTGCGAGCTCCGACCGGCCGTGACCGATTGCGGACACGAAAAGTCCAGCCAAAGAATCCAGATAGCGGTTGCCGTCGGAATCCCAAACGTAACAGCCCTCTCCCCTGTCGATGATGATCGGACCCTTCGCTTGGCACCTGGGCGAAGTGGAGCCAGAGGTGATCCCGTGCCGTGCTTCTGATATCCGTCATGTAATCCTCCACTCGTCAGGCGACATCTGTGCAATATAGCTGACCAGCCGGGGCGAATCCCTAGCGTTTCGCTCACGCGACGAGCCCGCCGCGGAGGTTTCGCTTGAGAGAACGATCGCGCACGACCATACTGGCTCGTTCATGATGAACCAAGAAGGGCGCAACGACCCGACCGGGACGGGAATCGAGGCGCCGGCTCTGGTGTACACCGAGGCAAGGGGTGAGTACGCGGCACGACTGCGGGAACTCGAACTTGTCTGTTTTCCGAACCTCCAAGACACAGACCTGCTGACAGAGGAGGAGGTTCGCGTCCAGGAAGAGGTGTTCCCTGAGGGTGCGTTCATGGTGCTCGACGGCGAAAGGGTCGTCGGTATGGCATCAGGGGTCTTCATCGACTTCGACCTGGCAGATCTGCAGCATTCGTTGTCTGACATTGTCGGGATGGACGACGTATATCCCCATGATCCCGATGGTGAGTGGTACTACGGCCTCGACATTGCGGTCCATCCCGACTATCGAGGTCTGGGCATCGGGAAGAGGCTCTACGATCTGCGGAAGGGCGTTGTGAGACGCTTCAACAAGCACGGCATCATCGCTGGCGGTGTGATCCCTGGGTATGCGGACCACAAGGATCAGATGTCGGCAGACACGTATGTGGATGCCGTCAAGGCGGGCGAGCTCTTCGATCCAACACTCTCGTTCCAACTCGCCAACGGCTTTCAGGCACTTGGGGCTCTCGCCGATTTCGTCCACGACGAAACAACTGACGGGTGGGGATCTTTCATCATCTGGTACAACCCGGACTACATGGCGCCTGATGCGTGAGCCGTCTGGCAGTCTGGGACAAGCTGTGCGAGCATGCAGACATGTCTGAGGTCTATCGATTCGCGACGTTCCCCAGCTTCTGTGGTGTTCCGATGGTGCCGCTGGAGCGAATCGAGGATGAGAAACCCGACGTCGTGATAATCGGGGCGCCGATCGACTGGGGGGCCACGTACCGCGGGGGCGCCCGCTTCGGACCCAAAGCGATCAGGGAAGCGGACTATCTCGGCGCCGACATGCACCGTCCGCACCTGCCCACCGGAATCGATCCGTTTGCCGAACTCACCGTCGTTGATGCTGGTGACATTGCCGTTGCTCCCGGCTATCTAGAACTCGGTCTTGAGACGCTGGCCGATGCTGTCGAGAAGATCGCTTCGACCGGGGCGATTCCGATCATTCTCGGTGGGGATCACTCGGTCACGTACGGAAATGGCACCGGACTCGCCAGGATCCACGGTGATGGATCGTTCGGCCTCGTCCACTTCGACGCACACGCTGACACCGGCGAAACGAGTGCTGGGCAATTACTCGGACACGGTACGCCGATGCGAAGGCTCATCGAATCGGGCGCCGTCCCCGGGCATCGCTTCGTCCAGATCGGATTGCGCGGCTACTGGCCCGGTCCCAAGACCGTCACGTGGATGGCGGAGCAACGCATGAAGACGTTCCTGATGTCTGAGATCGTTGAACGCGGACTGAACGCTGTCGTCGACGATGCCGTTGCATCCTGCTCGGACACCGAGAGCAAAGGAATCTTCATCTCGGTGGATATCGACGTCGTCGATCCTGGGATGGCACCTGGTACGGGAACACCCGAACCAGGCGGCATCACCTCTCGTGAACTCCTCGATACCGTCCGTAGGCTTGCGCGTGCACTCCCAGTGATCGGGGCCGATATCGTTGAGGTTTCTCCACCGTATGACGGGCCGGGACAGATAACCGCGTTCCTTGCGAACCGAGTTGTACTTGAGATTCTCAACGGTATGGCAGAACGCAAGTTGGGAGCGTAGCCATGGACATCTCGGGTGCCACGACAACGCCGTACTGGTGGGACGCCGTAGATTCCGAGGTGTCTCGGCGGCAGCTTTCCGGGGATATCGATGTCGATGTTGTGATCATTGGAGCGGGTTTCACGGGCCTCTGGTGCGCCTACTACCTCAAGCAGCTTGATCCTGGGCTGAACGTTGCCATTGTTGAGAAGTCTCACGTTGGCTTCGGTGCATCGGGACGAAATGGGGGATGGTGCCACGCTGAGTATCCGCTCGGTCAGGGGCAGCTGGCTGAGGACCATGGGCGTGAAACAGCAATACGGCACATGCGTGCACTCTTCACCAGCGTTGATGATGTTGGGCGGATCACCGCCATGGAAGGTATCGACTGCGACTACGCCAAGGGTGGAGTCCTTTCGGTCGCCAGGACGGAGCTGCAGGCCTCGTATGCCCGTGAAGAGTTCGCCGAAGCAGAATCATTCGGCCTCGGGCCAGAGGACATCAGGCTTCTCGATGTTGAAGAGGCCACGGAGATGCTCGGCGCGACCGATGTCATCGGGGGTGTCTGGCACGCACATGGAGCCGCCATCCATCCTGGGAAGCTCGTGCACGGTCTCGCGGCCGCGGTCGAGGATCTTGGTGTCACCATCTATGAGGACACCGAAGTCTTGAACTTGACCGGAGGAACGGTGTGGACCAAACATGGCAAGGTCAGGTCGGATATGAACGTCCTCGCCACTGAGGGATACACCAGCCAACTGCCGGGCAGGGCTCGATGGATCGTCCCCCTGTATTCGCTCATGATCGCGACCGAGCCTCTGCCAGATGACGTATGGGACGACATCGGGCTGTCCGACCGCCAGACATTCACCGACTACCGCAACCTGATCATCTACGGGCAGCGAACCGCCGACGGATGTCTCGCTTTCGGCGGGAGGGGCGCCCCATACCACTGGGGCTCGTCCATCGAGGACGGATTCGACATCAACGATGATGTTCACAGCGAATTGGTGCGCGTGCTGCTGGACCTGTTCCCGCAACTGTCTGACTACGCCATCACACATCGCTGGGGAGGGCCACTGGGCGTGCCACGCGATTGGCGACCTTCTGTGACGGTCGACCGTTCCAAGGGGATCTCCTGGGCTGGCGGATATGTCGGGGATGGCGTGAGTACGGCCCATCTCGCAGGGCAAACCCTCGCCGAACTCATCACCGGTACGGAAACCGAACGCACAACGCTCCCCTGGGTCAATCACTCGTGGCCGAAATGGGAACCAGAGCCGTTCAGATGGATAGGGATCAACGCTGGCCTGGCCCTTGCCAAATCTGCGGACCAGAGCGAGCAGCGGACAGGAAAGCACTCACGCAAGGCAGACCTTGGCCTCTGGATGCGCGGTCGAAGCCGACGGCGTGTCTAGGAGACGTCAGGCGGTCCTGATCGACAACCTGTCGCCGACAAGGACGTCGGAGGCGTCAGGGCCACTGATACCGACAACGAATCCACGAACCCCATTTCCCAATTTCTCGCGGTCGGTCTTGAGCTCTCGTGCGGTCGCATCGGGCCGAGATGTCATGAACCGGGTGAACTCGACACATGGTTGAGCGACTTCTGGTTCCAGCAGCTCAACCTGGCCGTCGTTCGCATCAATGCGCAGTCCTCCAGCGATGTCATCGAGTTCGACCATTCGATCCGCTACCACGATCACGTTCTCACCCCCAGCGCCGAGCTCCGTCGAACGAAAGAGATTCCACATGTGGTCGTAGTGAGACGTGAAGCCAAAAGACAACGTCTCCTCAGCGTGCCAGTGCCTGGCTGCAGGATGATAACGATGGTGACGATCGGCAATCCACGCACCGTCCGAGAGTCCGAACAACCCGTCAGGTGTGAGCCTCAGGATTTCGACAGGGATGAGCAGGCTCGAGTCGTAGCCGCCTTGACCGGTCATCTCGCCGGTTTGGATCTGTAGGAGCGCGATCTCTCCCAATTCCGTCCACTCTGCCAACGTTTCAACTCCTCGAGGATCGTCTGGAACTATATCGCCTCGAAGCGCGACGGCACCGTGCTTTCGGTCGCAGTACCACCCGTTGCTCTGTGATCGCTTGGTGGGTGGATCACAGGGATAGCCGGTCTGAGTATGCTCAGCGGAGAGCAGTCCCCGATCGGAGTCATGGATCGATCCAACAGGCAAAACGTACGACGCCATCGTTGTCGGAGCGGGTCACAACGGATTGACCGCAGCTGGCTATCTCGGTAAGGCCGGACTGAAGACACTGGTGGTGGAACGAAGGTCCATCGTGGGCGGCTCAGCCGTAACTGAGGAGATACATCCTGGCTTCCGTGTCTCGACGGTTTCGTATGTCGTCAGTCTCCTGCAGGCAAAGGTCATCCGAGACCTCGAGCTGAAACGTCACGGATTCGAGATGCTTCCCCTCGATGGCGCTCTGGCAGTCTGCGGAGAGGACTACCTCTTCTTGACTGGTGACGAAGATCATGACCGTAGACAAGTCGAGCACTTCTCAGCAACGGATTTCGCTGCCATCGAGCGATTCGACACCATGGTTCAGGAGATCGGCGCGGTCCTACGGAACCAGATGCTGCGCGAGCCTCCGAAGCTTGATGCAGGACTACGCGATATTTCGGCGCTCGCTGGCATGGGTATGAGCATCCGAAAGTTGTCGCCTGAGCAGCGCTACCGCTTGGCACAGATGCTGACGAGTAGCGCTCGCAGCATCATCGATCGCTGGTTCGAAAGCTCCATGGTCAGGAGTATGTATGCGTCGGAATGTTTCTCTGGGAACTTTGCCAGTCTCGACCAACCTGGGTCCGCGATTCCCTTCTTTCACATGGCAATTGGCGAATTGGACGGCGAATTGGGTGCTTGGAGGATCGTGAAGGGTGGTATGGGAGGTATCACCCAAGCAATGGCGTCGTTCGCTCAATCGACGGGCGTCGAGATTCGGACAGACGCTCCCGTTCAGAAGATCCGGGTCGAGGCCGGACGGGCGATCGGCGTCCAACTGGAGGACGGTGAGATACTCAGCAGTCGCTGCGTCCTGGCGAACACAGACCCGAAACGAACCTTCCTCGGGCTCGTCGATCGGAGCGATCTCGATGACGAGTTCGCGAGAGATATCGAGCAGCTGCGTATGGGCCACAGCTCGATGAAGGTCAACCTGGCGCTGAGCTCTCTGCCCGACATTCGTTTTCCCGAGCTGAGGGATGGAGGCGGTTGGAGCCGGTCGAACATCTCCCTATTTCCCGACATCGATGGGCTCGACGCCAACTACGTTGCCGCAGCAGCCGGTCGACTGCCCCTCGAACCGCGACTCGAGATAACGATTCCGTCGACGATCGACGACAGCCTTGCACCTCGGGGCCAGCACGTGATGAGCGTCCTCGCCAAGTACTACCCGTACCGGCTCGCCGACGGACTGCATTGGGACGATATCAAGGAGGATGTCGCCGACGAGATCGTGTCCTATATGACGAGGGTGATGCCGAATCTCCCAGACCTGATCATCGGACGCCAGACAATCAGTCCCCTTGACCTCGAGACTGTCTACGGATTGACCGAGTCAGATATCTTCCACGGACGCCACGATCTTGATCAGCTCTTCAGTCTCCGGCCCCATCCTCGAGCCGCTCAATATCGGACGCCAATCCCGGGCCTATACCTATGCGGCTCGGGCGCCCATCCCGGGGGAGGCGTCACGGGTGCGCCGGGACACAATGCAGCTCGCCGGGTCATTTCTGATCTGAAGAAGCGGTAGACCGGTTCCGCTGACACCTGCGGCACGTTGCCCTATCACCTGCGAGCGTCCGATCTGATCACTGCTGGGGAATCTGGCTCGGTAGTGCGAACAGGTCCACGAGTTCAGGGACAGCCTGACCCAAGCATGAAACCCCTGCTGCGATATCTATCCCCTAAACGCGCAGAAACCCTTGCTGTGCAAGGATTTCTGGCTTGTAGCCCCGATGGGATTTGAA